>JFJP01037135.1_pt1 | contig 43075 bp, 32 predicted proteins | sample 431651 | NCBI WGS metagenome assembly JFJP01 (sample SAMN02602958, study PRJNA72255) | Microbial mat metagenome, whole genome shotgun sequencing project. | biome: fresh water; feature: sink hole; material: water; isolation source: purple microbial (photo- and chemosynthetic) mats found in...
GTTCCCTGTCGAATACTTGATCTTATATGCAGCTTTTTATATTCTTAGTAAAATGATAATAATAAAAATTTTACGCTTTCGTTTTCAAAATCTTTCTCTGCAATTTGATATTTTATAAGGTTGTTTAAATTAAAACTTTCTCCTTCGATAAAAATAAATTGTCCTTCAAACTTATAACTTGTACCATAACCACCCATAATCCAGGTATTACCCCAAGATTGGTCTATTTCGAAATTCATTACCCTTTGAATCTTGTTTTCTTTAATTACAGATTGGAGTTCTTTGGCAATTAATTCACCAGTTGAATATTCATCATCCTTTTGACAAGAAATTGTCATTAGAGAGACACCGATTAGAAAAATAAGAACAAATTTTTTCATATTACTTTTTTTGAAATGCATTAAGTTAATTAAAAATATTTCTATCATTTTTTTTGCTATGTACGTTTCTTGAACTTGTACTCAGAGAGAGGCTTTAACGATTTTTTCTTTGATTATGCTGAACTAAAAGCAATAACCATTATGAAAAAAAACAGATATTGAAATTTTGATTTATCAGTATCTATTAGTTTTTCATTATTCAGAATTTCTGTATCAGTAAGGTAATTGTATAATGTTTCCCATTATTCATTATGATAAAAACAGACTTTAAAATCAGAATAGGCCAGCCATTTGTTGCAAACGGCCGGCCATTCCTTCATCATATTTTTCTTGTTTGAATAAGATACAATATTCTTTATACAACCATTAAAACCCGGGATTTTGATCTGCTTCTGTCAATCCATCATTCAGTGTAATTGCATCTTCGGGTATTGGCCGTAAATTATATCTTTCAGCAGCAATTTGCGCCTCTGTTTTTCCGGCATAGTCGGTATTATATTTTGCCAGCATATACCTTAACATTCCGGTACGTCTGAGCAACTGCCATCTTCCATTAAACTCACCGAACTGTTCAAGGCTGGCTTCAACTAAATAGGCCTCAAGAGCACTTGTTTTGTCAGTTTTCCCAACTAAACGGTTAGGAAGATCAGCTCCGGCAGCGTCGATTTTATTTCCGGGCCGGTTAATTATAACCTGAACAGTGTTCGATGCATCCGTATATAATACAAGGGCTATTTGTGCTTCTGCCTTCAGGAAGTAGGTTTCGGCAAGCCTTGCAAGAACCACATCACGCATACCGGCGGTTCGGGATTGAGTTGTTCCTGCAGCGTTTTGCAAATCATCAAACTTTCGTACTACAGGCAAACGTTCGTCCTTATTGGTTACACCTTGAATCTGTCCATAAACTTGTGAGAGATAATGAGCCTGATTGTTTGTAATAGGGAACATATAAATCTTACTATCAGGTGTTAGTCCCTGAGCTGTAAGTTGAGCTTTCCAGGCATCATAGTCAGCTTGTGTAAAAGTAACATTCTCGGTATACAACCTGGGGAAATACATCCTTACTTTTTCGGCAGCCCACGTCGATTTCGTGTAATAATTGTGATAATTATTAAGCAGGAAAGGCATGACTGTCGTTTGAAGTCTATTGTCGTTAGGTGTAAAATTCATGTACACTGCATGAACCGGCAAATATCCTTGTGCTGTTTGTTTGCGCAAAATCGTAGTTCCTGTGCTACCCCCACTATAGGAAGCAAAAAGAGAATACTGACTGTTTCCATCATTTTGCGCGTTGCCTATTGCTCCTGTGGCATTGCTAAACTGTACCGAAAATATAAATTCCTGATTATTTTCTTTTGTAGGGTCCCATACATTGGCAAACGATTGTGTTATACCTCCTTTGCTGGTTATAACTTTGTCGGCATAGGTAATGGCAGTTGTGAAATCGGCATTTGCTACCAAATCCCAGCCTCGTGTTAAATACACTTTGGCCAGATAGTGGTTTGCAACATCCTGATTAACCTGCCCGGCTGCGGCTTGTGATGCTGTTTTCAAATTTGGTAAAACAGTTTCCATTTCAGAAATTATAAACTGATATGATTCTTGCAGAGTTGAACGAGGGACATTCAATCTAACTACATCGGTATATTCAGTATTGATAACTATACCACCCATTTGCTCCAGCAACAAAAAATGGTAAAAAGCTCTTAGAAATCTCAACTCTGCCTCTGTTACTGTTTTATCAGCTTCGGTCAATGGGGGAAGATCAATAAAGTGAAGTCCGGCATTTGCATATTGTATACCTACGTAACACCTTTTGTATAAATCCATTACCGCACTGGCATTTGCTTCAAAATTGTAATCAGCATAATTTGAATTAACGCCATAGCCCTTTAAATACAGGTCTGTACCGTCCAACTCCAAAATAGGCGTTCCTTTGTAAAGCTCTCGTAGTTGAGCATACGTCGCAGTTTTAAGCGTGTTATAGCCCGACACAGTGCTATAAAAAACTTCATTTCCAATTCCTCCCTTATTCTCTTCTTCCAAAAAATCGGAACAACCGATAAAACTAAAAAAGGAGAAAATTATGATTGTATATACTATCGATTTTTTCATTTTAACAAATTTTTAAGATTAAAACTCTACATTAACACCAAACTGGTAAGTAATTGATGAAGGCCCATTACCATTTACAGCCGTTGTAGTAGTATACTCAGGATCCCATCCAACATAATCGCTAAATACAAAAGGATCAAGCACATTTACATAAACCCTGAGCCTACTTATACCCACTTTTGAAAGCAATGCCTTGTTAAGCGTATACCCCAATGAGATATTTTTTATTTTAACAAAAGATACTTCCCTATAATTCATAGCCTCAGCTGAATAGTAAGGTCCGTCAAAACCAGAATAAGCGGGGTATTTTGCATCAACATTTTCTTCGGCAGCTGGTACAAAACTGATACCTGTAATATTTCCGTCTACATCCCTGATTGGATTTTCCCAATCAGGTCTTGGCGCACCCTGAGGGTAGTAAAAATCCTCCGGATCAGCCCAAATCATTTGACTTCTTGAACCTCTGCTTATGCCATTAGCAGCAAACTGATCTCTGACAAACCTGCCATAATTTGCAATAAGGCTTAAATTAAAGTCAAAGTTTTTGCACTCCATCGACGTTATAAAACCGCCAATCCATTTTGGATCGGGATTACCAAGTATAACTTTGTCATCCGCAGTAATTGCCCCATCACCATTTGAGTCAGTAACTTTAGGATGTCCGGGATTTGGGTTGTAATTTGAGAATAATTTATTACCTGCGGCCGCTGTTGCCTCTGGGGTTGAAAATAAGCCATTAAATTTATAGTCGTATATCACATTTATGTTCTCTCCTATAAACCTCTTTTCACCCACTACATCCTCTTTGCGTCCGTAAAGCGAAACAATTTCATTATTGTTTTTGGCATAATTAAAGCTGGTACTCCATCTAAAATCTTCGGTTTGAATATTCACTGTACTCAATGATAACTCTATACCCCGGTTTCTTACAGATCCAATATTATCATCCATCTCGGTTACACCTGATTCTACAGCCAGCTTTCTTTTCATTAACAAACCATCAGAAAGCCGGTCGTAAAGTTCTACGGTACCACTTATTCTTCCTTTAAAAAATCCAAAATCTAATCCAAGATTACTTTCTTTAGTTTTCTCCCAAGTTAATGCAGGATTTACCGGATTACCGGGAGCGAACCCACTAACAGCAGTAGCACCATAATTGTAATAAAGCATACTACCGTGTCGAGGACCATTAAAAGTTGCAAAAGCAGATACATTGTTATTACCTGATTGTCCGTAGCTATATCTAAGTTTTAAATTAGACAAAAAGTCGGCTTTGATCTCCTCCGATATTCTCCATGCAGCTGCAAAAGAAGGGAATATTGCCCATTTATCAGCCAGTTTTGAAGAGCCATCGTAACGCATTGAAGCTGTTAAATAATATTTCCCCTTATAATCGTAATTTAAACGGCCTAAGTAAGAAGTCATCATTACTTCAGAATATCCTGTTTTACTATCACCAGGCACCAAAGTTCCGGAAAATAAGTTATACCATTGTGAATCATAAGGTAACGATTCTGTTTTTGCCTGTAATGTTTCTACTCTGGAAGAAAAGATACTGTAAACACCCGTTGCCTTAAAATTATGCCCGTTAATGCTCTTAGTATAATCAATGCTGTTATCCCAGGTATAATCAAACATTTCAGAGTTTTCAGAATATCCGGTACGATCTAACAGCGTAGTTGCCAGCTCTGAGTATTTACCAATTCTATTTCTTTGGAATCTTGGTTGCAGGTTTGTTTTGATATCCAAACCGGAAATTGGCGAAAACTGAAGGTAAAACGATGCTAAAACATCATACCTTCTGCGATTGTCATCTCCGGTTTCAATTTCCCATATAGGATTTCTATTTCCGGTGAAGTTGGCCCCTACACCACCCATATTTTCAACCAAACCTGGTTGAATAAGTAAATTACCTTTGTCGTCATATATTTTAAAAAGAGGTGGCATACGGAATGTAAATGTATATGCATCAGCATCACCAGCTTCTATTTCAGTCCGGCTAAAATTAGTGTTTGCACCAAACATCCATTTTTCGGATATTTTATAATTAAGACTAAGTTTCAGATTGTAACGTTGAAGGTTTTCTTTGATATAAATACCGTCTTCATCCTGAAATCCTATACCGGCATTATAACCCATTTTACCGGTATTGCCAGCAATATTAAGATAATGATTTTGCTGCATACCATTTTGAGTGAGAGCGTCAAGCCAATCGGTTTCATCTAATTCATAAGCCCTGCGGGCTGCTTCCGGATTCTGCATATAGACACCTGTAGGAACCATTTTCCAGTCAGCCATTCCATTATCTCCGGCTCCCTTGGCATATTGCAAATATGCATGTGAACGGTAATCAAAAAAGTCCCGGCTGGTGTATTGTTTTGGTAAGCGGGCAGGGGTTTTTACTCCATAAGATCCGTTGTAGGATACAACAGTATTATCTTTATAACTTACCGATTGGCCAGTTTTGGTTGTAACCATTACAACACCATTTGAACCTCTCGAACCATAAATAGCTGTTGAAGAAGCATCTTTTAAAATATCGATTTTAACAATATCCTGTGGATTAAGGAAACTAATATCATTTGTCACAATTCCGTCAACCACATAAAGTGGAGGACTTCCTCCTGCATTGAAAGTATTCAGACCGCGCACCTGAATATTATAATCGGCACCTGGTCTGGATGACGATTGGGTAATGTTTACACCAGCAACAGATCCCTGCATTGATTGCAAGACCCCGGTAGTTCCTCTTCCGGTTATTGCTTTGGAGTCAACTGAGCCAACCGAACCTGTTAGGTCACCTCGTCTTGCAGTTCCATACCCAATGACTACAACTTCATCAATTTCAAGTAAACTACTTGTTAATTCAATACTAACATTGGTTTGTCCGTTTATTGCCACCTCTTTCTTCGTCATACCAACAAAAGAGAATATAAGTATGTCCTTTTGGATGTTTTCAACATCGATGGAATAAGATCCATCATTACCTGTAATGGTTCCCATGGTTGTTCCTTTAACAACCACACTAACGCCAGGAATTGGCGATTTTGACTCATCAACTACCACACCGGTGACTTTTTGAGCGAGCAATTGAGCACTCGCGAAAATTACCATTAGTGATAAAAGAAAAGCCATTTTTAATGAGCTTTGAATCATTTTCATCATAATAATTAGTTTTAAGGTTAAAGTATAGAGTTAATTAATTCTTGCTGTATTCAAGCGATGCAAGTATGAATGGCCCGACTCCTTTTGGATCGTTATCTCTAATTGGTTCTTTAATGTAATATTCATACGAACCATCCCTGTATGGATCCCCGCCTAATCCAGCAACCGAGCAGCATTTTGTAAGGCTGATGGTCCCGTCGGCATTGTACCTAATTAAATTTTCAATGATGCCCAAATAGGCATTTTTTGCAACTTGCTTATAATCGTCGCTTATATATCCTTTTCTGACGGCTTTCAGTAATGAATAGGTAAACATAGATGAAGCAGTAGCTTCAAGGTAGTTCCCTTCGCGAGAGCCCTGGTCCAGCACCTGATACCACAGACCGGTTTCTTTGTCCTGGTATTTTTTAATTCCTGAAGCAACCTGGTTTAGAATATCAACGATTGACTGGTGGCCAGCATGGTTTTCAGGAATGAAATCAAGTACATCAACCAAAGCCATAGCATACCAACCCATTGCACGCCCCCAATAGTTAGGCGAGCATCCAGTAATCGAATCGGCCCAGGATTGCTCACGGCTTTCGTCCCAGCCGTGATAGTTTAGTCCCATTTCAGAATTATACGTGTATTTGTGAACCAACTGAAATTGTTTCACCACATCGTCGAAAATCTCGGGTTGATTCGTTTCTTTGGCATACTGCGCATAAAACGGGGCACCCATGTACAAACCATCGAGCCACATCTGATGCGGATAGCGCTTTTTGTGCCAGAAACCACCTTCCGAAGTACGTGGATGGGATTTTAACTGATCGCGCAATAAATTGATGGCTTTCAGATAGCGTTCATCCTTTGTATGCTTGTACAAATCAAAAAGGAATTTTCCTGAATTAACTGCATCAATATTATAGTCTTCAACTTTGTAGGCAGAAAGATATCCTGCAGAATCTATAAACTTATCGGCGTATTTTTGGGCGTAATTGAAATAAACTTCATTCCCGTTTTGCTGCCAAAGTTTGATCATTGAGAAGGCAATGAGTCCTTGAGTGTAATTCCAGACTGGTCGCGGATTAAAATCAACAGTCCAGGGATCGGGAAATTGTTTTATTTCAGAATCAGCCATTTTCATGGCAAAATCATTACCCGAAACAGTTACTTTTCGCGATGAGCTGACGCAGGATTGCAGCAGGAATAAAATCAATATCACTTTTGTCACAAGTAGTTTCATAAAATTCATTTTAATCGGTTAGGAGCATTTTATGTAATTTTTGTTATAATCACTTTAAAAGTTCAAGTACACTTTTACAAATTCCTGAACCAGTAAGACCTTAATATTCAAATATTTCCATCGGTTTTGCATTAATCACATTTTCATCAGGGATTCCCAGTATCTTCATTTTTACCGGGTAATTCTGCGAAACTATTTCAGCTACAGCCCCACCGAGGCCACCAAAATTGCTGTGTTCTTCAACGGTAACTATGCACCCACAAAGTTCAGCGGCTTTTAAAATAAGGTCTTTATCAAAAGGTTTCAGTGTGTGCATATCGATCACCATTGCTCTTATCCCTTTTGTCTGTAGCTCCTTTTCGGCCTGAAGTGCATGATAAACAGTTTCGCCGGTGGCAATAATGGCCACATCCTGCCCTTCGGTTAAAACTTTTCCTTTTCCGAAGGTGAATGTATCGTTGGCCGTATAAACATCAGGGACAGCATTTCGGCCCATGCGCACATAAGCTGGTTCGTCAGAACTGGCAAGGTATTCAGTCAGTCTTTCAGTTTGAAACCTGTCGGCAGGCAGATAAACCTGCATGTCGGGAAAAGTTCGCATTACCGCCACATCGTGCAGGCTGTGGTGGGTTGAGCCTAAAGCCCCGTAACTCACACCACCACTCACACCTATAATTTTTACACTGGTTTTGGTATAAGCAACATCAACCTTTACCTGTTCCAAACTTCGGGCTGAATAAAAACAGGCTGGTCCGCAAACAAATACGTTTTTCCCGGCAAGTGCAAGACCAGCGCCGATTCCAACGGCGTTTTGCTCTGCAATACCCACTTCAACAAACTGGTCGGGCAAGGTATTTGCAAAATCGTCAAGCGTAACGCTGCCCCGGGCATCGGAAGTAACTATAAAAATGTTGGGATTTTTTTTCGCTTCACGGAGTATCGTCTCGGTGAAAGCTTTTCTGCATGGTATCACTTTATCGGGCATTTTCAATATCCTCCATTTGTTTATCCAATTCTGCAAATGCCTGTTCAATTTGTTCTTTGTTTGGCACTTTATGGTGCCAGTCAGCGCGGTCTTCCATAAACGATACTCCTTTCCCTTTCACTGTATGAACGATAACACAAGTTGGTTTTTCGGCTTGTTTCTCAACTGCATTGAAACATTTAAGTAATTCGTTCATATTGTGACCATCACAATGAACAACAGACCATCCGCATGCTTTGTATTTCCCTTCCAAATCGTCAACAGCACAAATATCTTCGGTTCGTCCGCTGATTTGTAACTGGTTGCGGTCGATAATGGCTACCAAATTATTTAGTTTGTAATGCCCGGCAGAGGCAGCAGCTTCCATAATTGAGCCTTCTCCATGTTCACCATCGCCCATCAGAACATAAGTTCTAATGTTTTCACCTGAACGTTTAGCTGCTATTGCAATGCCAACACCAACAGATAATCCATGCCCCAAAGCACCAGAATTCAATTCGATGCCTGGTGTTTTTCGGGTAGGATGTCCGGAAAGTGGTGAATTAAATTGACCATAGCTGTCCAGCAATTCAGATGAAATAAAACCACGTTTCTCCAAAGTAGAGTAATAACCTTCTACCGAATGGCCTTTGCTCATAATAAAACGGTCGCGATTTTTCATCGCCGGATTTTTAGAATCAATATTCATTACCCCAAAGTGCAGTGCGACCAAAATATCGACTGAGGAGAGGGAGCCTCCTATGTGTCCACCGGAGGCTTTGTGAATAATCTCCACCGTTCTTTTCCTAATCTCCACCGCCCTTTTCTCTAATTCTTTGATCTCAATCATTTCCAATCTATTAATTATGAATTCGACATTGTTATTAAAACCAATGCAATAAGGAACAAGACAAACATAATGGACAGTATTGAGTTTGTTCCTTTTGGTGCACCTTTAAACTCTTTCCAGACCAATACTCCCCAAAGGATTGCAACTACCGGAGCTGCGTTACTAAGGGCATAAGCGATTGTGGAACCTTCGCCCGAAGACATAAAACTAACCACCATTCCAAGCATCCAGATTGAACCACCCAGGATACCCCAGAAATGTGATTTTATGGAACCCTTGAAATAGGCGCTCATTTTTACGGGCACGCCTTCAACAGGTCTTGCCATAAAGAATGGATTAATTATAAATGTGCTTAAGAAAGCTCCAAGAGCAAAAAATACAGCTCCTGAATATGGGGTGAGTGTTCCGGCACCGCTTAATCCGAATGCCGGATCCATTCCATACATTGTGATGGTATAAAAAGGCGCAATAAACAATCCTGCAAATACCGACAACAGAATTCCTTTAAAACTTGGTTTCTTCTGATATGCAGCTAATCTTTTGTATGACCTCATACTTAGATAAATGGCGAAAATAGCCAATGCCATTCCACCAAAGAGTAAATATGGGTTACTGTTACTGCTTCCTTTAGTTGCAATTTCAATAACGAATCCGAGAATTGTTCCACCAAGCCAGGCAATTCCACCACCAATTGGGAACCCAACGGCCAGACCTGCAACCGCAATTGCTGCAACCAGCAGTAAATTGCCAAGGTTCCAGATTATACCACCCAGCATACTATAGGCAATACTTTTACCATCGGCTTGTACCAGATCTTCCAAAAAAGTTCTACCTCCGGGTTCATGGCCCATACTGCCTAATGTAAATGCTGCGATAATTGAGAATACCAATAAACCAATCACTACATCCCAATAGAAGAGTTCGAATCGCCAATTTTTGGCTGCCAATTTTTGTGTATTTGCCCAGGAGCCCCAACAGGTCATGGCTACTACAAAAAAGAATACTGCTAATGCGTAATTATGAACTAGTACCATATTTTTTCGGTTTTATTTATGTTTGTATATCTCCCAACCCATATAATTGCCAATAGCCTCTTCGAGAATTTCGGCAACATGGCCGCGAACCATGCCCACGTGGTGTTCAAAACCATTTTTGCACATATATTTCATTAAATCCTGAAGATTTGGAATTTCACAAACGGCAATACCTCCGTCCATGGCATAGGGGTCGTTGGTTATCATACCTTCACCCAGATACGTTTTAATTGTTCCTTTAGTATCGTCGGTAGAAACACGGAAATAGGTCATTTTACCGGGTGCAACTTTACCTTTTACTGCGCCAAAAGTATCTTCCTGTCCTAGTACAGTGCCCAAAATATCGAGGCTGCCAATTTCAATTTCGCTTTCAAAGAAAGATTTAGGATAGTTACTGCAATGGGTGCAGACTACTTTGTTGCGGTCTTCTGCAAAATTGTTGTTCCAGTCGAGAAGTGCCGAAGGTTTCTGCGATGCCAAAGCAAGCGCATACATTCCGATGGTTCCCATAACGTCCACTTCACAAGCTGATGGCATCAATTTTTCGCCCATCATACTCATGGTAATGCAAGCAGCACAACCGTAATTTTTTTCGATTGATTCCCAGCATTGTAGCGCCGAGATGTTTATATTGTTATTGGCGATCCAATTTTCTACAGCAAGGCCAAAACGAGCCTGTTTCGAAATTTGTCCTTTGTGAAGAATATTGCAGGTACCATAATTTTGAATGGCATCAACTTTTTCTGCCACTTCGGGAGCATCGACATCGATTTTTTCAGCAGCGCCAATAATCTCCGACATATCAACAGGAACTACTGTGATATCAGCTTGTTGTAGAATTTTTTCACTGAAGCGCATCGTCTGAAACCCGATCGGACGGGTACCAATAGCGCCTACACGCAGGTTTTTCAAGCCTTTAACCACACGGCAAACGCCGGCAAATTTCAGGATATCACGTTTAAATGCATCGCTGTCTAAACTATAGGTATGACTTTCGGTGTCGGTAAATTTAATGCCATATTGATAGAGGTTGTTGCATACAGATAGTTTACCGCAGAATGCGTCCCGTCGACTTTTAACATCCACTTTGTCGTTGTCATCATCAACGGCCTGTACCAAAACAGGAACATTTAAACCAGCCATTTTAATAGTGTTAACAACTCCCAATTCATCGCCGAAGTTTGGAAGCACAACGATGATACCATCAATCTTTTCGGCATTCTGTTTAAAGTATTTGGCACATTTCACAGCATCTTCATAACCTTCAATGTTGCCGGTTGGAGTATCTTTTCCGGGAAGGATCACGGTATCAAAACCCATTTTTGAGAGTTTATCAAGCACTTTTGTTCGGGCTTCAACGGCCAGTTTAAAATTGAAAATGTTACGAGTGGCGATAATTACGCCAAATGATTGTTTTTTAAGTTCCATAGTTTGTTTTATTTACGATTTACTATCAGTTTCATTGTTTGTGTTTCGAGTCGCGGCTTTAAATCATAACACACATCCGTTAGCTCGGAAAAATTTTCTACTCCACCATCCGGGCACGTCTAACGGCCACTTTCCATCCCCGATACAAGTTTTCGATTTCGTCGGAAGGCAGGGTTGGTGCAAAGGTTTTATCAACCTTCCTGAGTGATTTGATTTCATCCAGATCTTTCCATAATCCACATGCTAGTCCTGCCATAAAGGCCGAACCCAGAGCCGAAATCTCCTCTATATTACTTCTGACCACTTCCTGGCGAATGATATCACTTTGGAATTGCATCAGAAAATTATTACGAGTTGGACCTCCGTCAACACGCATTTCGCGGAATGGTATACTGGAGTTTTCAACCATCAGGTCAATCAGGTCTTTTATTTGGTAGGCAATGCTTTCGAGCGCTGCACGTACAATGTGTGCTTTTTTTGTGTTACGCGCCATTCCCGAGATACAAGCCCGTGCCTGGTTATCCCAATATGGGGCACCCAAACCCACAAAAGCAGGCACGAAATAAACCTGATTATTGTCGTGCACTGATAATGCCAATTGTTCCGACTCAACTGCATTTGAAATAAGTTTAGCATCATTCACCAGCCAATTGATAGTGTCGCCGGTGCAATGAATATTGCCCTCGAATACGTAGTCAATTTTCCCTTCGCGTCCGTAACCAATAGATGTAACCAAACCGGCAGGTGCTGCCAACGGTTTATTTCCTATATTCATCATGATTGAAGAGCCTGTTCCATATGTAGCTTTTGCCATCCCAGGCTCAAAGCAATTCTGTCCAAACAAAGCGGCATGCGAATCGCCCAGTAGACCAGCAATAGCCACCGGTATGTCAAGAACAATCGATTGTTCTGTATATCCAAAAATTTTATCGCTGAATTTCACCTCAGGAAACATCGATGGATGAAGGTCAAAAAGAGAGATCAGTTCTTCGTCCCATTTCAGGGTATTGATATTAAAAAGCATTGTCCGGCATGCGTTTGAGAAGTCGGTTGCATGAATATTGCCATTGGTCAGTTTCCAAAGCAACCAGCTGTCGATTGTTCCCAAAAGCAAATCTCCTTTTTGCGCGCTTTCTTTAGCGCCATCAACATTATTGATAATCCAGCGGAGTTTGCTGGCAGAAAAATAAGGGTCGATTATTAATCCTGTTTTTTTAATGATTTTCGAACTGAGGCCTTGTTCATTCATATTTTTACAAAAATCCTTTCCACGCTGGCATTGCCAAACTGCGGCATTGGCAATTGGATTGCCTGTATTTTTGTCCCAAATCAGACAGGTTTCTCTTTGATTTGTAATGGAAACAACAGCCAAATCAGAGGCTTGTTTTCCTGTTTTCAGAAGAACTTCCTGCATCCCTTTTACCGTGTTTTCAAAAATCTCCATCGGGTTGTGCTCAACAAAGCCCTCTGCCGGGTAATACTGTTGATGCGAAATACTTACGCGATATATCAAATTTGCGTTGGCATCAAAAAGCATTACTTTGGTAGCCGAAGTACTCTGGTCAATGGCAAGAATAAATTGGTTCTTCTTAGTCATGTTAGTAGTTTTGGTGCTCTGCAAATCTTCAGCAGAACTTTAATTCAGCCAAAGACGATCCATGCATGTTAGTGATCAAAAAACGTAAATGCCTTAAATACTAATAATTACGAATGAAGCCCGAAAGAGAAATGAGTAGTTTTATTTACAGGAAGCTCGGATAATAAACTCTTTCAACTAAAGCAAATTCAAAAGGCTTCTTACTTTTGCAAACTAAAGTGTTACACGATAATGTTAATGTTTCATTTTCAACAAGGAAACGCTCCAACGTTTTCCTGTTTTTCGTTTAGCTCAGTTTCCTCAATTCTACTTTCAGATTTTTTGTATTATAATTTTTTTGAAATCTGAAATATTTAATCAAAATTAGCCTCGTTTTTACATTAAAACTACCTGTTTATGGATTTAAACTTACCGAATTCCGAGATCTTAAAAACATTCAATGAAAAAAGAAAAGAATTTGTACCATATGGATTAACCTGCGAGATTTGGTCGCCTTGTTTAATGAGAAAGCCTGACCGGCACAATGAAATTGAAATTAATTATTCTACTGAAAGTACAATTACTTATCTTCTTCAGTATAAAAAAATAACTATTCCTGCCAAAAAACTTGCAATTTTCTGGGGGATGGTACCACACCAGATCATAAATTTTGAGGGAATTAAACCATATTACGTATGCACAATTCCTTTTTCCCAATTTTTGGAATGGAAGCTGCCTGATTCATTTGTTGAGCGAATTTTAAAGGGAGAAGTTCTCTTTGAAGTTTCAGAGAATTCTTCATCGTTTGATGAGTTTCTATTAAACAACTGGTTTGATGACCTTAATATAAACAACACCTCTGTAGTTGCCTTACTAGAGATGCGTTCCCGTTTACACCGTATGGCTGTCAGCAATTTATCGAAAAGGGAAAATGTTAGTTCCCCAATACATTTGAACGAAATAAGCTTAGTGGAACGAATAGCGATTTACATAGGCCAGAATTACCAAAACCCAATAAAAGTTGCTGAAATTGGAGAAGCAGTCGGGCTTCATCCTGACTACGCAAATGCAATGTTTAAAAAAGCTTTTGGTTGTACTTTAAGCGATTACATTACAGAAGAAAGAGTTTCAAATGCAAAACGAAAACTAGTGGCAACCGACAAAAACATTACCGAGATTGCGTTTGAATGTGGCTATAATTCTATCAGCAGGTTTAATGAGGCTTTTTTGAAAATGAATGGCTGTACACCGCGGGAGTTCAGAAAAAATTTCAACTGGGTTATCTAGAAAAAAATCAGTCATGCTTATTTGAAAACAGGATGCAAAAAGGAAAGATCTGGGGAAAGGGGGTAAAAATATATCTTGACAATTTAACTTATGAAACGTAATCTTCGTAAAGGGAATTTGCTCCAAATTTTAAGTTTAGATTATTTATCAAAATAAAAGGCAATTATACAATCATCATAAATTTTAGAACTCATATTCGGAATACAATTAAAAAGATTTTATCAATCACTGAACTAGTAATATGCATTTACAATAAAAATTTCAAAGTATTGCAAGTGTTTAAAATAACCCATAACTTGCATAAACAATCCATAATCTGCTCATTTTAAGGAAACATTTTTATAACCACCAAAACTTATTATTATGAAAAAAGAAAATCTACTCTTAGCCGTTTCGTTTTTTGCAATTTGCCTATTGTGTAGTTTTGCCCCCGGAAATTGGATAAATCTGGGAAGCCGTCAGGTCGATTTTAAGATTGATCATGATGTAATACCAGTTACCTTTCGCGAAGGCTACTTTACAGCAATAAAAGTAGAAGTAGAGCGCGGGGCACTAAATATGCACAAATGTATAATCCATTTCGAAAACGGTGGAAAACAAGAAGTACAACTCAGACATTATTTTTCGCCAACCAGTAACAGTCGTGTAGTAGATTTAAAAGGAAACAAACGGCATATTGATCGCATTGAATTCTGGTACGATACAAAAAGTACCGGAAAGAAGAAAGCTTTTGTAACGGTTTGGGGAAAGAAGTAGAGGAAAGTTGGAAGTCAGAAGCCAGAAGACCGAAGTCGGAAGTTGGAAGACAGAAGGCTGAAGAAAGAAGTTGGATGAAAGATAAAAGAAAACTGTAGTTAAAAATTGAAAGTGGGAGGCAAATGCTTGAGTAAAGTTTTTGAATCCCCTGCCCTTTCTGCCTTCTTTTCGAATCTTGGAAATTAATTTCGTAACATGTAAACATTTTGCCCTGAAAATTGTAAATTTGGTAGGCTTAAATTAATTGTAACCCATATGTTGAAAATAGATTTATATCATCCCGAAAGAGAGAAACTTCATGCACATTTCGGAAATTTAATAAAACTCGCAAAAGCAGATGGCATCATTGATGCCACCGAACACCAATATCTTTATAAACTTGGGAAGCGCATTAATATGACTCCCGAAGAAGTGGATGCATTCATTGCGAAACCCCTAACTGAAAAATTTATTCCTCCTTTTGAACTTCAGGATAAATACGAACAGTTGCATGATATGATTGCTGTGGTGTCTGCCGATGGTAATATTGATACAGACGAAACCCGTATTTGCCGGTCGTTAATTATCGGTCTTGGCTTTGAAGACAGCAAAGTGGACAAAATTATTGAAGTAATTTCAAAACAGGTGGCTGAACAAGTTGACCTGGAAACTGGTTTTGAAAAATTCCGTAAGGAATTATTCAGAAGGTAAAAAACTATGTTAAAAGCTGAAAGGTCAATGCAGGAAGTTGTTTTTCTGCATTGACCTTTCAGCTATTTTTTTGCTTTCAGCTTTCAACCTTCAGCTTTAAACATACAACTCTACTCCACCTTCACCCTCACCCCTTCGGAATGGCTGGCAAATTCAGGTGCATACATGCATTGAATGGTTGTTATACCATTGGAGAAATCTCCCTTTTGCGACACCCGTAAAGGATATTCGAAAACAAAGGTTCCCTTTGGTAAATACCCAATAAAAAAGTTGGTAGCCAAATCGCGCGGACTTTGGTAATATCCTAACCCATCCTGGTATTTATAAGTCGAAAGCGTTTCGACAGGTTCAAAGGCTGCGGCGCGCATGTCTTTCAGGTGAACATACTCCATCTGCCTATCTACCCTAATTTCAATGCGAACTTTTGCCAAATCGCCTACTTTTAAGGAAGTAGTATCGATTATTGGGGTAATTACAGGACCTCTCTCGGTATTTTGCTGTAAGAAAAGTTTTTTAGTCAATTTTAATGGGGTTTCGGCAGGGTTAATTTTATCGAGCTGCTCAAAATACTGCCAGTAAATGGCTCCCCAGGCAACGCCATCATCTTTTTTCGAAACATGAATATTGCCCATTTTAGATGTAATTTCTCCTGCTGTCCAGGCAACTTTGAAATAACCGGTACCAGCTTCTACTTTGGTATCCTCGCGTTTTGCCGGGTCTATTAACTGACCTCCAACTGAAACTTCTGCCAGCTTATCGTTGGCCAATACATCGGTTCCCCGGCGAAGTAATGCATAACAAGCTTCCGAAGTAGCTTTGGTCGTTTTCCAATCCTGCGATTGTTTTTGCTTAAGCAGCCATACTTTTAAATCTTCAACTGCTTTCAAATCATTCGCTACTTCGTCATACACTTCTATCATCAGGGCCTGGGTTTCAATAGGGGCCTGATACCAATAGTATCCCCCTTCGCTTTTCCAGTACATTCCCATCTCTTCCGAATGAAGCGCCCGCTCGCTAAGCGATTTCAGGATGTTTTGCGGAACAATCTTTTCATCGTAACGGTTTAGAGCGAGCGCAATCATGCCTTCGGTATAGATACTCTGTTTTAACCAGTATTTTTTTGCCTGCCCTATATAGTAATTAAATGCCTCTTTACAGTTCTCCGAAATTGCAATATCCTTAAAGTAACTTCGTGCATACAGGTAATGAATATCCGAATAATCCAGATGATTTTCTTCCAATTTCAAATATCCTTTCTTCGCCTGGGCTTTTAAATATTCGTAATCCTGCTGGATTTTGACATCCAGGTATCGAATGGCCTGTTGCGTCATTTGCCAGGTTTTGTCTTCTTCGCGGACTGATTTCACGCCCATAACATCTAAATGGCCTAAGCCGGCAACAATATGTTGGGTAATATAGCGATCGTCGGGCATGCCGGGAAACCACGAAAATCCGCCATTGCCTGATTGTGCCTCGGAGATTTTCTTCAACGCCCTAGCCTGCTCGTTCGCCATCCTGTTTAAATCGAACAACAAAGCCACATTGCGCTTGCGCTGGCTTTCGTCTTTGGCATTCAACACCCAGGGAGTTTCTTCGAGCAGTGCTGATTTTAATTCCTGATTCTTTTCCAGATTCGAAAGCAGGGCATCGGGCTGAATGGTAGACCATGTATCGAATACCCGCTTTATTTTTGGATTGGAATTGGCAATGCGTGAGGCAATTGAGTTTGCATAAAACCGCGAAAATGTTTGCTCGGTGCATTCGTAGGGGTATTCCATCAAATAAGGCAGTGCCTGAATGGCATACCAGGCTGGATTCGAAGTGAACTCCAATGTTAACCGCTGGTTGCGTAAGGTGGTGGATGTATTATTTACCAGCTTCTCTAACTTAAAATCCTTACTCTGATTACCGCGAATAGGCAAAGGCATAGTTTCGGTCACCAGCATGCGGTTTGTAACCACCGGAAGTGTCATTTCTTCGCCATCCGAAAAATTATTCGCCTTGGCAACCACCCGATAAGCGATTGCCTGAATTCCTTCGGGAATTTCGATGCTCCATTCCAGATTGGTGCTTTGTTTGGCCTTTAAGGTGAAATTCTGAAGTACGTTTTTATTCTTCATCCGTTCATCTATCGGCTTCATGGTCAGGGCATCGAAAAACTCTAACCTGGCCTGGCCATCGAGCGATGTATCGACCAAACTTGTAACTTTAACCGAGAAAATCATTTTGTCGTTTTCGCGAAAAAAGCGTGGTTGATTGGGAACTACCATCAAATCCTTCTGCGTGACCAATTCGTTTAGAGCTATTCCCGATTTCAGGTCTTGTGTATGGGCAAACCCAAGCATTTTCCAGCGGGTTAATGCTTCGGGAACAGTGAAATTGATGATAATTTCGCCGTTTACATCGGTTTGCAAGTGCGGGTAAAAGAAAGCTGTTTCGTTGAAATTCTTGCGGATTTTCACATCACCAAAGTCTTGCTTGGGAGCATCGGGTTGTTTAATTTTGTCCTCCGGTTTGTTTAATTCAACTTTTAAAAAAGCACGATTAACTTCAAAAATCTCTGGAGCTGGAGCCGAAGCAACATCTGCGCTTTTCATCATTGCGCGGGATTCTTTCTTTTGAGTTCCATAACCAACCACTGCAACTTCCTCCAGTGCATCTTCCGAGAAAAACATGTACTCATTATAATAATAACCAAACCAGTTAAGGGAATTGTAATTGGGGGCATTGTAATATTTTAACCGATCCCTAGTCCATTGACTATTAAATATCCTGAATTGATCGGTAACAAAGCCGTTGGTACTATTCCATTCTAACCGGGAATACATTGCATTATAGAAATTCGCATACCAACTGTGGAACTTAAATGCATCGAGCGAAGCATCATAAAGCGTGGCGACCATTTCGGCCATTACTTTTTCGGCATTTATACCGGTTATTTTCAGTTTCCACTGCTCCTGTTGGCCAGGCAATAGCTTATCGCGAAACGTTTGGAACTCAATATCCAGTTGTTTATTGGTAAAAGGCACTGTAATTACCGAAGTATTGGTATATAGCCTGTTGTTTAGCACAGCAGCCAAATGAACAGCAATGTTGCCACGGTATTCTTCTTTTATTGGGATTTCGATAAATTCCTGTTCGTCCTTTAGCTCCTTCCATTGTTTATCGATAATTTTGCCATCCTGTTCTACTTCGTACAATACCCTTAGACGCTCGCTGCTACCGAGATTCATAGTCGCTTTTTCACCGGGTTCGCACTTAATTTTCAGGTTTTGGGTATCGAACACTTTGGGGAATGCCAGTTCTTTTCCTTTGGAATTGGAAACTAAAAAATAGGCTACTTCCTTTACATCTTCTCCATACTTATCTTTACTGGTAATTTCAAGGATGTATTTCCCCTGGTTCCATGCTTTAAGGTTATTTATCCGGAAGTTCTTTTCTTTCGACGAATCGAAATGAAAAGTAAATACTTCCTTCTCTTTGTCCCATTTATAAAAATTGTTTTCCTCGCGATACTGATCATTTGGGAAGTTTTTGCGGAACTCATCCATCCCTAATACAAACTTGTCGGGACGTTCCCAAAGCCTGTCACGGTATGCTTTATCAGGATTTTTCAGTTTCCAGATTTTGATTTCGCCGGATGCCGGTTCGAACTCGTCGGAAAGATTAGTTGTGCGAATGCCAAAGCTTTTCGTATGAGTTTCGGGATTGCTTTGGTCTAAATCGCCCATATTCACGCCCACCAATAAGGACTTATAGCCAACACTTACGCTGGCTGAAGCACTATGGGTTTCGCCATTGATATCGGTCACATCGGCCGACACGCTATACGAAAAAGTAGGCGACGAGGCTTTGTCCACGCTTTCGTCGGGAATTGCCGAAAAAGCGATTTCGAATTTTCCGTTGGCATCCGTTTGGGCTGTGCCATTGGTAATTTCCATCTCGGGCGAGGATGGGTAGTAACCATACCAGCACCACCACCACCATGGGAAGTTTGCCTGCCGCACCACCCGGTATTTAACAGATGCCCCATCGATATTCGCCCCTGAGTACGCACCTGCTTTACCAGTAACTTTTATAGTTTCGTTAAGTTTAAAACTTCCTTTTTCGGGCTCAAATTTCACTTCAAACTTAGGGCGTTTATATTCTTCAACTGAAAAAGCAACCTGACTATCCCAATTATCATCCGACCGAATTATCATTTGCCCCATTAATCCAGTGGTTGGCGCAGTGAATGTACCGCTAAACGTACCGTATTCGTTTGTTTTCACTTGCTGCTGCGCCACTTGCTGGGAGTTGACATCGTAGAGCGTAATTACCAAATTTCGGGCAGGTTTAATTTTGGGGTTCTTCCCATCGGTCGAAACCAGTATACCTTTAAAATAGATGGTTTGTCCCGGGCGGTAAATTGCCCGGTCGAGGAAAAAAGTTGTATGCTCTTCGGTATAGGGCCCCCCTCTAAGATTTTGATGGAATTGACCCCTATAGTAATTATTATAACTATCAATATCACTGGTACTGATTTTATCCTTCTGCCAGGTTATTTCAGTTTCGAAGGCATTGTAATCGCGCTTTTTAAATTTAAAATTTTGATGGGGAATTTTAAGATAGCCATCCGCATTCGTAACAAAAGTGTCTCCTTTTGCGGTTTCGTATTGGCTGGAACCCGAATTATAAACCGGGAAAAGCAATTGTGCTTTGGCACCGGCAATAGATTCACCCGATTCGCGGTTTAACACATAAAAATCGGTGCTGCCATCGTCACAATTACGATGGATATAACTAATGTTCGAAATAGTAGTAAAAGCATACGCCATCCCATTCCCGGCAGTTTTAAATTCGGGTTGATTGCTAAATAAAACCATGTAATCGGACGGAGGAACCGCATCGAGTTTTATTTCGGCACTATGCTTTTGAAAATCGCTATCGTTGGGCAATGAAACTTTTCCCAATTTCAGAGGCTGCTTAGCAGCAAAATATTGAATAAATTTTTCTTCGCGGTTTACATTGTAATCCCGTTCCCATTTTCTGCGTTCGGCAGCAATTTCAGTTTTAGTAACCTTAATAATTCTCCAATATAACTGATCGAAATTTTTATACGACACCAATGCCCTAAAGGGCTGACCAGGTATGTTCACCTTCTCTGCTGTTGCCGAAATATCTTTAACCTGTATTTGTTGTTGCAGATTAAATGCCAGTATAGCTCCATCCGAGTCGGGATAACGTTTTATAATATCGGCACAAATTTGATATGCCTTTTTGATTTCCCATTTATGTTCATCAGATTGTAAGGGACGGTATTGGTTCCCTTTCTCCACCCATACTTGAGCAATATTATACGTTGCAAGGCCGGAGACAGGAAAAGAGGCGAATCTTTTCTCCAGTTCCTCTAGTGCCTTTAGGTATAGGTCTTCCTTATTCGAAAGGGTAAGGTGTTGTTTTACAAATTGCAACCGTTTAAGGTCTGCATCCACCAAAGCATCCGGGGATTTGTCGTTTAAATGAAACTGAAGAAGTTCCTGAAAAATTTTCAGGGCATAATATTTATAGGCAAAGGTATCGCGGGTACTAATTTTCAGTTTAATAAAATCCGAGGCTGAACTCAGATATTCCGGCGCGTTTATTTTAAATGCATAAGCTGGCTTTACCAAATCGGGTTCTGAATTCATAAAAAAATCAACCGCACGGTGCGCTAAAAAATCGAATAAAGTAGGCCGAAGTGCTTTCCCTTTTGCATCTCCCTCATGCATTACCGGTTGATAAACATCGTTTAAAATAAGTTTTGATTTGTTTGCATCCTCAAGCGAGGCTTGATAATGTTTAATGGTGGCATCTGCAATTTTTTCCAGGCTCCAGGTTTCAAGATCATCATTTTTGAAATTTACAGTCTCTGTTCGCTGGTTAAACCGATATCGGTTATTTTGGTAATATTGCCAGTAGATCTCGGCCAACATTGAATGAAGCAAAGGTTTTACCGGAAACGAAGCCGCTTTAACCTCATTCTCCAGGTTATTCAGATTTTTCTTAAAGGCACCTTCTTCCTTATAATCCATATACTTCAACTGGTGAATAATCGCTTTTACCAATTGAGGTGCATTGTTTTCATTCTTTGCAGCAGTATATATTTCATTCACTGCTTTTAAAGCGGATTCGGGCAATCCTTTGTTTTCGAATTCCTGAACATTTTTCCAGGCCAATTTGTAATCAAATTCTTTCATCGGTTCTTTATTTTGGGAGAATAGGGAAACTCCACACAAAAAAAACGCAATAATCAATGAGAAAAAGTGTTTGGTTTTCATACATAATGCATTTAATATTAAACTAAAAATAGGAAAAGTTAAGAAGTTCAAAGACGAAGGCTTAAAGCTAAAAGTATCTAATGGTTTGCGCTACTGTTTCCCAAATGTAGCCTTCTGCTTTCTACTTTCAGCTTTGAGCTTTGAGCTTATTTCTTAAGCTTTCTTCTATGATACAATTATCATTCAAATTCCATAAAAAATGAACAGGAAATGATTTTTATACTTTCTTCACTGCTTCTAACTTTTCCTATTAAAGATGTTCCTCAATTGACTCTCCCCTATAAAACCCGATTATATTTGAGAAAAACCAGTTGGTTTGAGAATTACATCGGTAATACACGAAACTGTATCAATATAATAAGGATCTTGCTTCAGCTTTGTCCATTCGGGACTGGCAACAAATACTGCCCAGTTTTTGTCCCGCTCTTCCATACTGTTAAATGCCAGCATATATTGTAAATTTGGCATAGCAGGCCCGGCAATAGTTTCACCAAAAAGTACAGGTCGCAAGCCGGTTTTTTTGAAAATAGCAATTTCGCCGCCTTCATTAAACATATGAATTTTCTTTTTGGCAATAATAGGGCTTGGGCTTTCGTAAATTCTTATTTCGTAAATACGGTTTGCATTGCCCATTAATTCAGTTGGAACCTCAATTTTAGGCAACGAATTAAAACCACGCATAATGGTTTTTTCCATACGAACAAAAGCGGTATCGTTCAAAGGGGCATTGAGAAATTTGTCTCCATCGGCCAGGTAAGTTTTGTCTAGCAATAATTTTTCATTATTTAAATAAACTGCTTCCAGCGAAGGGTGAGGAATAACCACATAAAGTGACGGACTATTAGGCCCGTAAACCATGGTGAAAACTCCAACTTTTTCAATCCCTAGGCGATTTAATGCAGGAATAGCAACATCCTTATAAAAATCGGCAACCAGTTTTTGTTTCGCTCCAACATGCAACTGATATTTGATCAATTCAACAAATTGGTTTGACTCAGGTGCTCCACTTGCAGAATTTGAAAATCCCGAAAGAAGCGGTGCCATACCCAATGCTCCTGTAGCAGTTAAAAAATCTTTTCTTTTCATATAGAATTGTTTAAAAAATTAGTTAATAGTTTATTGTTCTTTGAAATTATATAAAAAAAGTGCCAGTAAGTTATGAAAGATTTATGGTATTTTAATACTTCGGCTTGTTTAGCCGGTTTCAAATCCTTAACTAGTTTGCCTTAACAATTTTGAATTTTACAAGATTGTATCAAGAAATAACCAGTCAAGCGCAAAAAATACTATTTTTATTCGGTAATTATTGTTCAAAACCTTTGTATCAATTAACCAAACACATAAAAGATGAGAAAAAAACTCCTTTTTTCCCTGTCATTAATAATGCTGACAATTTCGCTATTTGCCCAATATCCAGGCCAATTTGAGTCAAAACAAAAAGTAAATACCCTCGTACCGGCAAAAGCCACTTCGTTCGAATTACACGAAGTTAAATTACTTAACAGCCCTTTCAAAAACGCAATGGATAAGGACATTGCATACTTATTAGCCATTGAACCTTATCGGTTATTACACCGTTTTTATGCCAATGCAGGCCTGCCCACCAAAGGAGATGTTTATGGTGGTTGGGAAAGTATGGGTCTTTCAGGACATACTTTGGGGCATTACCTTTCGGCCATTTCTATGGCATACTCTGGTACTGGAAATGTTGAATTTAAAAACAGAATCGATTTGATTGTTACCGAATTGGCTAAATGTCAGGATGCCCGAAAAACGGGATATATTGGCGCTATACCCAGCGAAGATTCGATATTTAATCAGGTAGCCCGGGGGGAGATTAAATCCGGTGGTTTCGACTTAAATGGAGGCTGGTCGCCCTGGTATACCGTTCATAAAGTTATGGCCGGACTAGTGGATGCTTATTTGTATGCCAATAATGAAAATGCGTTAAAAATAGTTTGCGGAATGGCCGACTGGACAGAAACCATTTTCAAAAACCTTACGGAGGAACAACGCCTCAAAATGCTCAATTGCGAATGGGGTGGCATGAATGAGGTATTGGTCAACATATATGCCATCACGGGGAACAAAAAATACCTGGATCTATCGCACAAGTTTCACGACGAATTTGTGATGGGGAAACTGGCGCAGAAAATAGACCCCATGCCCGGCAAACATTCGAACACCAATGTTCCTAAAGCTATTGGTTCAATTCGCCGATACGAGTTTACCTATTCGAAAGAAGACAGCACTATTGGATCGTTTTTTTGGAATACCATGGTACACCATCATTCGTATGTTATTGGTGGAAACAGCAGTTATGAATATTGCGGCGAGGCAGACAAGTTGAATGATCGCTTGAGCGACAATACCTGCGAAACCTGCAATACATATAATATGCTTAAGCTAACAAAACACCTGTTTTGCCTGAACCCGGACAGGGAATTGGCCGACTACTACGAACGTGCAATTTATAATCACATTTTAGCCTCACAAAACCCAACGGATGGTATGATGTGCTATTTTGTTCCCCTGCGCATGGGCACGCATAAGCAATTCAGTGATCAGTTCAATACCTTTACCTGCTGCGTGGGCAGCGGCATGGAAAACCATGTGAAGTATACCGAAAGTATTTATTTCAAGAGTAACGACGGAGGTTTGTATGTTAACTTATTCATTCCATCGGAACTAAACTGGAAGAGCAAAAATATTACTGTAAAACAGGAAACCGCGTTTCCTGAGAATAATAAAGTGACATTAACTATAGGCACTTCAAATTCAGTTAAATTCCCTCTGTACATTCGTAACCCCAAGTGGGCAGACAATGGAGTGAAAATCGTCCTTAACGGGAAAGAATATAATGCCAAAAAGACTCAGGAAGGATACTTGGTTATCAATCGTTCCTGGAAAAACAACGATAAAGTAGAATTAGTATTACCAATGGTAATTCATACCGAAAGTATGCCCGATAATGTCAACCGCATTGCCTTTTTATATGGTCCGGTTGTTTTGGCCGTCCAACTAGGGAAAGATATACCAGATCCGGTCTTTGGAACTCCGGTAATGCTCACCGATAATCGCAATGTTACCAGCTGGGTAAAACCCGAAGGCAACGAACCACTTACATTCCAAACACAAGGCATTGGAAAACCGGCAGATCTCCTTTTGAAACCATTTTACAAGACCTACGATCAATATTACAGTGTCTATTTCGATTATTTTACAAATGCAGAATGGGATGCCCGAAAGGTAGAATACGAAGCCGACAAAAGACATCAACAGGAAATTGAAGCAAAAACTATCGATAATTTCAGGATAGGCGAAATGCAACCTGAACGCGATCATAACCTCCAGGCCAGCGAGCGTTCGTACGTGGATGAAGCTTTAGGCCGCACCGGACGTGAAGCCAGGGCTGATAACTATTTCTCCTTCGAAATGAAAGTGGACTCCACCTTAAATAATACCCTGTTGCTAACATATATTGGCGATGATAAAGACCGTAAATTCGATATTTTGGTAGATGCTGTTAAAATCGCTACGGTCGAATGGAAAGGCGGAAAAACAGGCAAGTTTTATGATGAAGAATATGTTATTCCATCTGAATTAATTAAGAGTAAAACAAAAATTACTGTCCGCATCGAAGCTAATTATGGCCGAACTGCCGGAAGAGTTTTTGGTTGCAGGACAATAAAGAAATAGAAAGCCAAAAATACCGAACATTTAATTGCATTGAACTTTTGGTTATAGTCAATAATTTTTAATCTCATTTTTAAACAATTGATATAATGAATAATCATCTCGAAAAAATCCGAAAAATAGTTTGGGGAACTTCATTGGTCATTTTATTCACACAGTCTGCCCTGGGGCAAAACAATCCTCAGCGCGATTACCCGATTCAGCCGGTACCATTTACTTCGGTAAAGGTAAACGATAATTTTTGGGCACCACGTATCCGCTTAAATCACGATGTTACCATTCCCATAGCCCTGGATCAATGCTATAAAACCGGACGGGTAGATAACTTTATTTTTGCCGGAAAACTGAAAGAAGGAAAATTCTGTACCGAATATCCATTTGATGATACCGATATTTATAAGATTATTGAAGGAGCCAGCTATTCGCTTCAGACCTACCCCGATAAAAGCCTCGAAGCAAGAATCGACACGTTGATTTATTATATCAGCAAAGCTCAGGAGCCTGACGGTTATCTATTTACAAACCGCACCATCGATTCAATGAACCTACATCGATGGGTCGGGCAAAAGCGTTGGGAAAAAGATCCCGATTTGAGCCATGAACTTTACAATTGTGGGCATTTATACGAAGCCGCGGTAGCTCATTATCTGGCAACCGGAAAACGCAGTTTAATTGATATAGCCATAAAGAATGCCGATTTACTGGTTAAAGACTTCGGTCCTGGTAAACTGGCATACGAACCTGGGCATCAGATCGTCGAAATGGGGCTGGTAAAAATGTATCGTGTAACCGGCAAAAAGGAATACCTCGATTTGGCAAAATATTTTCTCGACATTCGAGGTAAAGGAACCGAATACAGTCAGGACCATAAAAAAGTAATTGACCAAACCGAAGCAGTGGGACATGCTGTTAGGGCTATGTATATGTATTCCGGAATGGCCGATGTGGCTGCTATAACAGGTGACCAGGCCTATCTCCATGCCATTGATCTTATATGGCACGATATCATAAAATCGAAATTATATATTACCGGAGGGATTGGAGCTGCAGGTGGCCACGAAGGATTTGGTCCGCAATATGACTTGCCCAACATGTCGGCCTATAACGAAACATGTGCATCTATTGGGGAAATTTATTGGAACTTTCGGCTATTCCTGCTTCATGGCGACTCAAAATACTATGATATTTTGGAACGTTCCCTCTATAATGGAATGATTTCGGGAGTTTCCATAAGTGGAGACAGGTTCTTCTATCCCAATCCCCTAAAATCGCAAGGTCAGCATAACCGAAGCCCCTGGTTTGGATGTGCTTGCTGCCCCAGCAACGTTTGTCGCTTTATTCCATCCGTTCCGGGATACATGTATGCAAAAAATAATACCCGGTTGTATGTAAATTTATTCATTAACAGCTCGGCAAATGTCGATTTTAACGGAAATAACCTGGAAGTGATTCAAAAAACAGAATACCCATGGAACGGCGATATTGAGTTTACCCTTAATCCCTCAAAAACCCAATCGTTTGATGTGGCCATCCGGATTCCGGGATGGGCCAGAAATGAACCTGTTCCCGGAGACCTTTATGCTTTCGAATCAAAAATGAGCGGCCCCATAACGCTGTTGGTGAATGGAAAGCAAGCTAATTATAAGGTAGACAAAGGATATGCTATAATTACAAAAAACTGGAAAAAAGGAGATCAGGTAAAAATATCTTTTCCTATGCCTGTTCAACGCATTCTGGCTAATCAAAAAGTTACAGCCAATATTGGTAAAGTTGCCCTTCAACGCGGCCCGGTAGTTTATTGTGCCGAATGGTCTGATTTTCAGGATAAAAACGTTTTGAATTTAGTACTCGATAAAAACGTTTCCTTAACATCCGAATATAAACCCGATATGTTAGGAGGAATTGAGGTACTGACTGGCGAAGCCAAAAACGCTCAATTTATATCGGGAAACAAAACTGAAGGGAACAAAATACCCTTTACTGCAATTCCTTATTTTGCATGGGCCAACCGCGGTCCCGGAGAAATGTCAGTATGGCTTGCCACACAGCCCGAAGCTGCACGGCCTGTCCCCGCTCCTACTATTGCATTTAAAAGCATGGTCACATCATCGGTAAAAGCGCCCAATCTAAATGCCTTAAAAGATCAGGATGAACCTGCCAACTCCAGCGATCGTGAAAATATATACTTTCATTGGTGGCCAATTCGCGATTCAGTTGAATGGATTCAATATACATTCGAAAAACAGGAAAAAGTATCTGTTGCAAAAGTATATTGGTACGACGATGGCCCATGGGGCGAATGCCGTGTTCCCGAATGGTGGAAGTTATACTATCAAACCTCCGATGGTAAATGGCAGGAAGTAAAAACCAATTCACCTTACAGCGTTGACAAAGACAAATATGTCGCATTACCTTTTGATGCAGTAGAAACCAGGGCCATGAAACTGGAAGTTAAGATTCAAAAAGACTTTTCCAGCGGACTGTTTGAATGGGTAGTGGAATAAATTAGCTTCTACAGGAAGTTACTTATAAATGAATTATGGGTTAACTTCGGAATTGTCCCTGTTATGCCTCTCTATAACAGGGACAGTTTACGAAAAGGCTTTATTAAACTGAGTCGAAATACATCAAATTATTGCCTTTTGAATCAATTTCTTTACTATCAAATTTCAATTTCTGTTTTAAATATTAGTACAGCATCTCCTTTTATCTGAATAAGGATTGGTTTTTCGTTTTCTACTTTTACCCTTACATTTATCACTCCCAGCCTGTCCATTTTCTCACCCTGGCGGGCATTGAATTCGAATACATTATTTTTATAACCTACAATTTTATTTTGAATCAAATACCCGCCCAACGGTCCATTTGCATTGCCTGTAACGGGATCCTCGTTTATGCCAATGGCAGGTGCAAACATCCGCCCATATGTTAAGATATCTTCGCTGCCCGAATCAAATGTAAAGACAAAATATCCATTGCAATGGATCTGTTTACTCAAAGCAGCCAAATCGCTAAAATGAGGCGTTAAATCGTTCAGCTTTTTCCGGCTTTTGATGCCAATCATAACTTTTGAATGCCCGGCAGAGGCAATCTGAACCGGACACCGCTCGTCCTGATCCGAATTATTTAACCCCAAAGCGGTTAAGATTTTTTGTATTGTATCATCCTCTAAGGCAGGACTGAGCTCAAATTTTCCCTGGGTCATGATTACCTGATATGTATCATTCATTTTAATAATCTCGCAGGGGAGAATTCCAATCCGGGTTTTAATCCTGAAAATACACGAATCGAGATTATCTTCAAGGGCCTTGGCATGCATGGCAGCAATGGTAGCATGTCCGCAGGTTGGAACTTCTGTTGTTGGCGTAAAATATCTGATTACACCATCGCAATAATTGTCATCGGGAGCGAAAAGAAAGGCTGTTTCAGAATTGTTTAATTCCCGTGCAATCTGCAGCATCTGATGCTCATTCAACCCGTCGGCATTCACCACTACTCCGGCAGGGTTTCCTTTAAACCGCTCTTTGGTGAAAGAATCTATTTGGTAGGCTATCCTTTTTTTCATACTGGTTTTAGTTGGTTGGGGTTATTCTGTTGTTGATGCAAGTTTATTTTTCAGTGATTCTGTTCTTTAAATCCATTTGCTCATGAAGTATTCTTATGATTTCAACCTCGTTTTCTTCGAGCTTTCGATAAAATATGATGTGCCTACCAGCTCTAGACCCCAATAAGTTGTCTGTAACACCGGAATAACTTTTACCTAAAGCTGGATTACATGCTACTTCGTTACAGTTTTCCAATAACATGAGATAATATAAGTCTGCCTGATTTTCAGACCACTTATCATAAGTATAATTCCAAATCCCGGATAAATCGTCAACTGCTTTTTTTGTTATTTTATACCTGGCCATTCAGTTTCCTTTTAGCTTTTAATCCTTCCAGATGAGATTCAGGATTGAAATCATATGCTATTCCGCTTTCTATCCCTTCTTTAATAGCTTCTCTTAAAGCTATCATTCTGTTTTCTTCTTCTTCCAAAAGTCTTAATCCCGCCCGGATAACTTCACTCGCATTCTTAAATCTCCCTGCAGATATTCTGTTTTGAATAAAATTATCAAAATAGTTCCCGATTGATATTGAAGTGTTTCTACTCATAATTCAACAATTTTTTCACAAAGTTACCAAATATTGGTACAATAATTCAGTTGGCATTCTTTCTTTTATAATACATAATAACAATGAAGGTAATTCCCTTTACTGTTTCTTTTTGTCCTGTATTAACTTCATCAACCTTTCGAAATACGCTTCAATGGTTTCTTTGGGAAGCATTGGAACATATTCAATTGCAGAAGAAAATCCGTTTATTAAATCGGTATATTTTTTGAAATTTGCTTTTAGTGTGGCTTCATCATTGGTTTCCCAATAGTTGCCCTCGTCCGACAATTTGAAGTTGGTAAAGTATTTTGTATTGAGGTAGCGAAAAAGCTGAATGATGAACTGGTGAGTTTCGACTCCGGCATATTGGGTTTTTACCGAGAGCATATATAAGTACTCGCTTTCTGGCTGTTCATTTGTTTTGCCATAAAACTTTAAATGAACATTGCTGCTCATGCGACCATTTGAGAGAAAACAAACCGATATTGTTTCGCATTCGGGAGGCGTAAAGCTAATGCCATAAATATTTTGGTTGTATTCGGGCTTCCAAAAGGTATTTTCGGGAAATTGCCTTTCGTACACATTGTATTTCCAATTGTAAATACTGGCTATCTCCTGAATTTCGTTGATTAATTCGGGTAATAACTCCGGTTTGGCTATGCTACCGTTATAATGAAAACTTAAACCCATTGTTACGATTCCTCCATTTCTTTAAACCTAATAGCCCCGCAGCATTAATTTGAGCAAATACCCGGTACTTGTGAGTCATTTTTTCTATTGTTTTGACAAATAGGCTTTCTATTTCAAATAACCTTTTTCACGTAGATTTTTATAAATATCGGCAATATTTTCAGGTATATTGAATTGAATGAGCCAGTTAACATCTAAGCCATTGCAAATAGCAATTTTCATTAGATATTGATTGTTGCCAATATATTTTCCAATTGTTTCAACATCGTCCCTAAATTCGAGATGCAGGTCTTCGTGTTGTTTTTGTATGAGCGTTAAAATTTTAAATACACGGGCAACGATGTAAATAGATAACGTGTATGCTTTACCCTGTTTTTCGGAGGCAATCCGGGCGTTGTTCTGTTCGAGCAGGTGGCGCAACATGAGGCAATTTAAACTTATTTCGCCCAGCTTGTCTTTGGTAATGGAAACATGCTCGTTTATTTCGCCGCTTATTTCACGAATGTCCATTAATAAAATCCCGGGGGAATAATACCGTTCGGTAGCTTGTTGTATGCGTTTTACGATTTGGGCTTTTACTTGTTCGCGCTTATCTTCTGCCGAATCGGTATCGATCAGTTTGAACCGGAGTTGGTTGGCTAATGGCAAATCGTTTTTAAGCAGCCTTAAAATGAGCTTGTCCTTCTCATCGCTGGGAAGTAATTGTAAAGCTTTTTTAAATTCAGGGTCAAAAGTCATATTGCTTTTTTTTAACTTTCTACATTCTCCTTTTCTTCCACTTCAAACGCCCCGTATAACAATGCTTTGAGCAATTGCTCGGTGGCTTGTTGATTGGCTATGAAGTGTTGTTTTAATTGTTTGGTTTTGGCTAATTGCTTTTCAATTTCGGTTACAATGCGAGTTTGTTCGGATAGTGGGGGGAGTGGGAAAAGACTTTTTTCAAATTGATCATTTGTAATGCTTGGCGAATTAAAACCCACCATCAAATCTTTGAAAGAATTATTTACATAAGGTGTGAGTAAATAATAGAACGCATATTTCAATTCTACATTCAAAGTTTTAAAAACATTAAACCCTGTTGAACCTATATAATTTTCTAATTCTTCTTCTATTACCGCAATGTTCTTCAGGTAAGGTCTAACTGTTGAGTATGCAATAAAATTTGGCTTTAAAATTCTTCTTGCTCTTGTAGAAAGTTCCCTTACTGTTTTTTGTTTTGCCTCTCTGATAATAAAGTTTTGGTTGTCAATGGCATCTATATCTACATAATTTATGATTGTATCAGGCGAAAGGTATTTTTGAATATCAAGATTATCTGTGTATTCGATAACTTCCCCCAACCTACACCATACCCAACTATCAGGAATTTCAAAAGGAATTTCTTCGGGTTTGATAGGTGGTAATGGTTTTTCTTTTTTGCCCTTGCCCTGAGCTTGTCGAAGGGTTTCTTTTTCGGCTTTAATGCGTTTGAGTAATTGTTGCCCAGTTTCTATTTGGCTAAAGCCAATTTGAGAATTGATTTTAGAACCACAGGCTGAAGCCTGTGGCAATTTATTAGAAATCGATGATAAACTATTGATTGAATTGCCTCCAGAATCATCAGGAGAAGCCTGTGGCAATTTATCAAATGGCATTGATGAATCGAACATTGAATTGCCTCCAGCTTTAGCTGGAGAATTTGAAAATTTTATCGCATCATTGGCTTTAGCCAAAAGTTTCCCCTGTATAGCATCTTGCAGTATGGCTTGGTTTAGAAGGTTGAGTTGGATGAGTTGGTCGGAATAAAGTTTCTCTACCTCAATTTCTTTTGCTACTAATTGCTGTTCGAGTTCAACTATCTCTTTTTGTTTTTCAATACTTGGAACGGTAACAATAACATCGGCAATTTTATTTAACGACAAACTTACATTTGCCATTCCCTTCATTTGCGAAACCAATAACTCTTCTCGGTTCCAATGCAAGTAAATGTGCAGGTATTTGGCTAAAACTACGTTTTCATTTTTAGGAACAACGGTACAAAGAATATTGCCTAATGCAAATTTGCCTTCCTGATATTTAACCCGCTTCATACTTGCATGACCATGTCCTGTTGATGAAACCAAAGGAATAATTACAGCCTTGGTATCAAATTGGAATTCGTTATGTGTTTTATTGGCTTCGCCCAATGCCACCATTGTATAAGGGCCGGGAATAGCTTTCATTATTCCAGTTTCGCCTTTTGTAATAGTGCAAATATCTCCTAATCTATATTTCATGTTATATATTTGGCTAAAGCCAATTTTATTTTATACCTCTAAAACCTCCATTTAAAAATGGGGGCAATTTTTGAATTGCCCCCAAACCCTTTAACAAAATATGGCAATTGAATTGCCTCCTGCTTTAGCTGGAGGAACAAAAAGCATCTCCCTTTTGGCTTTAGCCAAATTATTTGTCATTAAATTTCTGAAACCCATATTTTATAATAAATTCATAATATTCATCACTAAAAGATTTATGCTTATGGTGTTCTTCCTGATTTTTGATATATTCCCTTACCTTGTCAATCATCGATTCTGAAACAGAAACAGCAAAATATTCATCTTGCCATTCAAATTTAGATTTTGTTAATTGTTGTTTGTTAATCCAAAAGGAGGACTCGCCTTTAATTAGTTGCATGGTTTTCTGAATTGTTTGGTCAATTCCCAATGAAACTAAGCAATGACAATGTTCCGAATATCCATTTATAAAATCAATATAAATTGCTTTCTCTCTGGCGTTAGCAATAATGTGATGCCAGACTTTTTCTCTTAATTCTTTTGAATCAAGAAATGGTTCTCTGTTTTTGGAACTCCATACGAAATGGATATAGACTTTTACAAATGACATATTACATTTTTTTAAGTTCTTCCAAAATTTCAGAAATAGCGGACTGATTTTTTTCAATTCTTTTAATTATAGCCTTTCTGTCGTACACCACTTCTTCCACAACCTTATTGGGATTTTTAATATCCAAATCATACCCTCGTTCAATAATGGTATCAATAGATATTTTCCAACTTACTTCGCTTTCTTCTCGCTTGTTCCACCATTTTTTGATGTCGTTAAATTCATCAACACGTATCGATTTTGTTTTGCTATATGCTTTTTGACCTTCTGGCATTTGGTGTTCGTAATACCAAATATCTTTGGTAGGTTTTCCTTTATCGAAAAACAACAAGTTTGTTGCCACTGTTGCATAGGGTTGGAATACTGAGTTTGGTAAACGAATTATTGTATGCAAATTACAATCTTCCAATAGCTTTTGTCTTACCCGTTGTTTAACACCTTCTCCAGTTAATGAGCCATCGGGCAAAACTATTCCGGCTCTTCCACCTTGCTTTAGTAAGTGTATCATTAATATCAAAAACAAATCGGCACTTTCCTTTGTACGGTAAGTTTGTGGAAAATTACTTTCGTTGCCATTGGCCACAATGCCTCCAAAGGGTGGGTTCGCCAATATTACATTTACACGGTGTTTCTCAGTAAAGTTGCTAAGCGGTTGGTCTAAAGCATCGCCAAATTTTATGCTTGGCACTTCAATGTCGTGCAATATCAAATTGGTTGTTGCCAACAAATACGGAAGCGGTTTATATTCCCAACCTGCAATGTTTTCTTCTATACTCTTGCGCTCAGCAACATTTTTGGCTTGTTTCTTTAAATGCTCAATGGCACAAGTTAAATAACCACCTGTACCACAAGCAGGGTCGAGTATTTTTTCACCTAATTGTGGGTTTATGGCATCGGTAATAAACTGGGTAATGGCGCGGGGTGTGTAAAACTCGCCGCTTTTGCCGGCACTTTGCAGGTCTTTCAGAATGGTTTCGTACAGCTCGCCAAAGGCGTGGCGGTCTTTGGCAATGTTAAAATCTATTTCGTTGAGCTTGTTCAACACCTTGCGAATGTTGATACCGCTTTTCATGTAATTGTTATTGCCTTCAAAAACTTCACGAACTATAACGGCACGTTGGTTGCCTGTGCTTAAATCGAGATTACGCAAAGCTGGGAACAATTGGCGATCAACAAACTCCAACAATTCATCGCCTGTTATTCCTTCGTCATCGCCAGCCCAATTGCCTTTTTCTTTTACCCAGTGGAATTGGTCGGGTATGGGCGATTTGTAATTATCGTCGAGCAACTCTAATTCTTTGTCTTTGTCCGAAAAAATCTTCAAAAAAAGCATCCAGCCTAATTGCTCAATGCGCTGTGCATCGCCATTTAGGCCGGTGTCCTGCCACATGATGTTTTATATGCTTTTTAAAATGCCTGATATGTTACCCATTATACTATAGTATAGTTTTGATTAAAATATTGTTTTTTGAACCATAACTCAAAGGCGGGGTCAACAAATTCAAACACACCATTTACTTCATGTATCATGTCGGAATTTATGAGCATGGTTTTATTTTTACTTACATTTCGTGGTGTGCCAAGTGCATGCTTTTTCATTACAGCAGTACTGGTAAATTGTGTCTCACCTTTTACTACCGCTTTTAATAAATTTAATTGCGTATGGCTAATACTTTCGGTTTCTTTTTGATATAAAGGCGAATTGGCGTTAATTAACTCTTTTAATGCTGTATTTACTTCAGCTATAGTAGCTTTTGTGTAGGACAAATTCCAAATATAGTGAGCCAATTGTTGCACATACCAAGAATGATTTTTCATTATTGAGGGTATCATACTTGCAATATCTTCATCAATTTGTTTTCCTGTGTCTGAAAAGCCTTTGCAAATAAAAGAAATCCACTTTTTTGTTTCAATTTTTTGAAGTAACATGATGTCGCCAAAGCGATAAAATGGTTTGGCCGGATTGTTGAAAATGTCGGTCATCATGTGGCGCTTACTACCATAAAGACAATAGGTAACTAATTTGTGCCGTTGCCAATATGCCCTCAGTTTTTTTTCAAATATCAGGAAATCATTAAACGAGGATAGATTTTGGAACTCATCTAAACAAATAATGAATTTAATTCCTTTCGACTTAGCTATAGTTTCGGGCAAATTCAGCACTTCCTCGCTATTTTTCTTCAATTCATCCCAGTCAAAGCTTAAACTAAAATCGGTATTTGGGTCAATCCCGACACTCAACTTTGGGATTAATTTTTTGAATAAATCACGTCCGCTACTCATCCAATCTTCCCATTTCGAAGAAGATGCTTTAATGATTTCTTTGGCAAACGTTTCTAGAAATTCTTCTTCGCTACCTGCCGAAAAAAGGTCTATAATGACTGTCTTTGTATTTTTATCTGTTTTGTTTATTTCAGAAATTACTTTTTCTACGAGCGATGATTTTCCCCAACGCCGCGGAGATATAATGGTGGTATTGACGCCATTAATTAAATTGCTTTGCAATTTTGCTGATTCAGCCTCCCTATTGGTAAATGAATACGTACTAACCGTGGTGCCGTATATAAATGGTGAATCTTTCATTTTTTTACTATTTAGTATTATACCATACGGTATAATACACAAAGGTATAAAATTAAGCTGTTTTATAAAGTTCTAATTCCAATTCTCTTACTGCCTGTAAATATTTCTCTTTGCTTCCAAACTCATTAATTATTTCTGTTGGTGAACCAAAATCGGAAAGTGGTTGTACTCTTAACACCTCGATACTTTCAATATTGTTAATTCCTTCGTCAGCATATTTGTCTAATAAAGCCTCTAATATATTTCTTGCTTGATCGCCGTATTTAGTAAAATAATTGCGCTTTTTAACGTTATTGGCTCTTTCCTTGCGTGTTAAAGGTGGTTGGTCGTATGCAACATGGCAAATTAAATCAAACAAATCAACCTGTTTGCCTATTGCTTCATATAATGCTTCTACCAAAACGCCTTGCTCTTGTATTTCGGCAATTATAGCTTCTTTTCGGTCGGTAGAGTTCCATTTATTTAAAAAATCGGACATGGAAGCAAACTTCCCTTTTATAATTTCCTTAGTATGGTCTTTAAGGCTTACAGTTATAGGTTTCCCGTGTTGGTCGAAATACATTTCACGACTTATCAAAATAGTAACATCCACACCATTTACATATACTTTTTGCCTTGGTTCACGAACGCCACCAATATCTGCTGGTTTGGGGTAACGAATTTCGGGTTTTCCAATTTCAATTTCAACGCCTGTAACTTCATCAATAATTGGCGTAGTGTCAGTTTCTTCTTCATCAACAATAACGCTTAAATCGGCATCTTCTGAAACTGGTTTAACACGAATTGGGTCGCCATCAAAGTCTTTATCTGCAAATAAATCGGTAGCATTGCGAAAATCTAAAATCGTAAAGTAAAGCTTGTCGAACTCCTCGTTAATTCTTGTACCGCGCCCAATTATCTGTTTGAACTTGGTCATAGAATTAATGTTTGAATCGAGAACAATTACTTTACAGGTTTGCGCATCAATACCAGTGGTCATTAGTTCGGAAGTAACTGCAATTACAGGATATTGCTCTTCGGGGTTTGTAAAGTTGTCAATTTCACGTTTGCCCTCGTCATTATCGCCTGTAATCTGCATCACATATTTATAGTTTACAGAAACCAAATCGGCATTGTGCTTGGCGATAGCCGAGCGCATGCGTTCGGCATGGTCAATGTCAACGCAAAAAATAATGGTTTTTGCAAATCGGTCGTAACCTTTTAAAAACTCAGTAAGCTTTTTGGCAACTATATCTGTGCGTTCGTCTATTGCTAAATTACGGTCAAAGTCTTTTCGATTGTATATGCGGTCTTCAACTAGGTTTCCTTGTTTATCGGTTTTGCCTTGTTCGGGTCGCCAACCTTCTGCATCGACATTTAAACTTACTCGAATAACTCGGTAAGGAGCTAAAAATCCATCGTCAATACCTTGTTTGAGGGAATATATATAAACAGGGTCGCCAAAATACTCTGTATTGCTGGTTTCTTTTGTTTCTTTCGGAGTTGCTGTTAAACCAATGTGGGTGGCATTTTTGAAATAAGTAAGAATCTCACGCCACGCACTATCTTCTTTGGCACTTCCACGATGGCACTCGTCAATAATAATCAAATCGAAAAAGTCGGGCGAGAATTGTTTGTAAACGTCCGAATCAATTTCCGAACCTGTCAAGCCTTGGTATAAGGCTAAATAAATCTCATAGCTTTTATCTATTTGACGGTGCTTTACCACCGTCATTTTATCTTTGAAATGTTTGAAATCTCCTCTTCGGGTTTGGTCAATCAAAGCGTTACGGTCGGCTAAAAATAAGATTCGTTTTTTCGCTCCTGCTTTCCAGAGTCTATGAATAATCTGAAAAGCTGTGTAAGTCTTGCCAGTTCCTGTTGCCATTACCAGCAAAATACGGTTTTGTCCATTTGCAATAGCTTCAATGGTTCGGTTTATTGCTATTTGTTGGTAGTATCTTGGTTTACGTCCGCTACCATCGAAGTAATAATCTTGTAATGCAATCTTTTCAGCATCTTCGGTTAGAATGCCTTTATATTTTCTGTATTTATCCCAAAGTTGTTCAGGTGTTGGGAAATTATCAATGGATAATTCTGTTTCAATTTCTCCGTCTTTGGCTGTGCGGTCGTGAAAAACAAATCCATCACCATTGCTACTGAATACGCAAGGAATATCAAGTATTTTAGCATAATCCAAAGCTTGTTGAATGCCTGCTCTAATAGAATGTTTATTGTCTTTGGCCTCAATTATTGCAATTGGAATATTGGGTTTGTAATACAGAATGTAATCTGCCCGCTTTCTTTCGCCTCTTGCCGTCAATTTGCCACGAACGTAAATCTTACCATCTGTAAAAGAAACCTCCTCTAAAATCTGTGATATTTTATTCCAACTTGCCTTCTCTAAAGCAGGTGTAATAAACTTTGTGCAAATATCACGTTCGGATAATTTTTTCTTGTCAATCATTTTTAATCAATAACATTTAAAAATAGACAAAACTTTAGAGTTGGCATAGGTGCGATGGCAAGTTTGCAGCTTTTTTGCAGGCATTTAGATTACTCTCATGCTCAATTTGTTCTCCAAGGTATTTGTGAGGGCTTTGGCGTTGGCTCGTGTGCGCTTATAAATCTGCTTCAATGTGCTGTGAATGTGTATCGAGCAACAAATCCATTACATATAGTCTTTAAAGTCGTCTAATGGTTCATCAAAATCAGGCGATAAATAAATTTGTCCTTTTGCACATCCAAATTTGGGAGTCTTTTTCTTAATCTCTTTTTTTCTTTTACTTAACAGAAAAACAATAAAGTCATTTACTTCTGATTTTAAATCGATGGGTAAATAATTTAGTTTTGTATATAGTTGAATTTGTTCCATATCGTGAGCTTTTACACAAAGATACAAATCTATTTATAAAACAATTATTTTTCAGAAAAGGGTTCTTCAACCTATTTTAAGTATTAACCTTTCAGGCTTTCAAATTTCCAATATTATCTTTTTTTGATCGCCATAATCTGTTTATTATTGCAGAAGTATTCACTTAGTCAAATTCAATACTATGTTTCGTCGAAATTTTTTGCAAACAATACCGGGCATCGTAAGCATAGGAGCCGTTTCCGGGACAAATACCCTATTTTCGCCTGCCAAAGAAGTGCAGCCCATCACCCGTGAATATTGGGTAAGTGTTTTAGAACGGGTGATAACCCCGGTATTTGAATCGCTTGCTAAAAACGAGCTAAAACTAAAAATGCCGGTCGAAAGCAAACCCACCTCCACCGATCGGCCAAAATATACCTATCTGGAGGCTTTTGGACGAAGCATGGCCGGTATTTCGCCATGGCTTCAATTACCTGCCGACGATTCTCCCGAAGGCAAAAAAAGAAAACGCTTTTTCGATTTAGCCCTTGTCTGCCTGGATAACGCCACAAACCCATCGGCCGCCGATTATATGAATTTTTCGGATGGCGGACAACCCTTGGTGGATGCTGCTTTTCTTGCCCACAGCCTGGTACGTGCCCCCCGATTCTGGAGCGAAGTTCCCGAAAAAGTAAAAAATAATGTGGTGCAAGCCTTTCTTAAAACCCGAACTATTAAGCCGGGATATAACAACTGGTTACTATTTTCGGCTATGATTGAAGCATTTTTTCTTAAATACTCCTATCCGTGGGACACCATGCGCATGGATTATGCCCTGAAAAAGCACAGTGAATGGTATAAAGGAGATGGCATGTACGGCGATGGCCCCGATTTCCATTGGGATTATTATAACAGCTATGTAATCCAACCATTTATGCTGGATATTTTAACTATTGCCCATGAAAAGGATATGTATAAAGATTTATATACCCTCGAAATAAAACGGGCACAGCGCTATGCTGCCATTCAGGAGCGCTTGATTTCTCCCGAAGCAACCTTTCCTCCTATTGGCCGTTCGTTGCCCTATCGGTTTGGCGCTTTACAGTTGCTTGCCCAAATTGTGTTAATGGAAAACTTGCCCAATGCAATAACAAACGGTCAGGTAAAAAATGCCCTATCGCAGGTTATTAAAAAAATGATTGAATTCCCTGGCACATTCGATGCAAATGGGTGGCTGAATATTGGTTTTATGGGGCACCAGCCTTCTATTGGCGAAGGATATATTTCAACCGGCAGTTTGTATTTATGTACCACAGGATTATTACCATTAGGCCTTCCTGCCGTTTCAGATTTTTGGAAATCGCAACCCGAAGACTGGACTTCCAAAAAGATATGGAGTGGTGTGGATGTGCCGAACGATTCAGCCCTTTATTGACAACCAGATAGACTTAAAATAATTTTCTCATTTTTAATAAATTGGCATATTATTTGATTTCAGAAATTTCCTAAAAGCCTTTTACTAACCAACCGCTTTTAACTGAAACCAAAAAAAAACTTAAAAAGCCCCAAAAGGGCTTTTTTTATGTTGATCCTCTCAAGGATATTCTTTAATTTGATAAAAAAATAACACCATTCTTTAAATTAAAAATGCATTTTTACAAACCGATCTCCCTTGAAATGAAAACGATTTTTATTACCACCCTGTTTCTATTCCTCACCTTCCAGGCACATAGTCAGACCTTAGCAGGAAAAGTTGTTGATGCCAATACGGGCGAACCAATTGCCTATGTGAATATTGGTGTGGTAGGAACATCCATAGGAACCATTACCGATATCAACGGCAAATTTCAGATGGAGGTGAGCGGCCTGTTATCGCAAGCCCAGGTGCGTTTTACGATGATTGGTTATGCCGCTAAATCGTTTACCCTGGAGGAATTAGCGAAAAACGAAAACTCTATTCAGCTTAAAGAGGAACCTGTTCAATTGGCGGAGGTTATAATCAGGCCAGGGAGCAAAATCAAAAAAGTGGGAACAACAAGCTGTAACACCCGGAATGTTTGTGGCTGGGGCGGGACTAATTTTGGCAAGGGGCACGAACTTGGTCTAAAGCTTGATTTGGGAGCGGTTCCTGTTCGGTTTCAAAAAATACATTTTCGATTAAGTAAACAATCCTTTGATACGTCCCTGTTTCGACTTCACATTCGCTCTCTTGAGAATAATTTACCTTCGGTAGAATTGCTTACCGAAAACATTATTCTTACCGTTACTAAAAAATCGGGTTGGGTCGATTTCGATTTAAGCAAGTATAATTTAGTTTTCAAGGGCGAAATAGCTTTGTCAATCGAGTGGGTAAATGTACTAGGGACTAATAAAGACAGGCTTAAGAGAATGAATGGCTCGAAAGAATATACCCCAATCGTACTTTTTAATACAAAGAAAAATCATGGAAGCACTTATATTCGCCGGGGAAGTGAAGATAGGTGGAAATCTGCTGACGATGGTAGCCCTACCTTTTATGTTACCGTTCAATAATTGAGAAAAGCTGAAATTTAAGTCCTTGGCAAAAAATGGAGTTTTTTGAGGTTTTGCATTCAGCAAATCGTCTATATAAACCAACACGTTAGCGCTTATTCAATACAATATTCCTTCCGAATATTTTCGGTGACCGATAAACATCATGCCCTTTGTGCTGTTTAAAGCTTAATTTCCCCGAATAATTTAGCTCGAAATGGATTTTAAAAATTTATCGCTTTATAAACCCAAAATGGAATACCGCCGGTTTGGGAAAACAAATAAAAAGCTGAGCGTTATTACGCTTGGAGGAATGCGTTTTAAGCATGGGGGAAAAGAACCCCGCCATGTTATACCCGACGACACGCTCGAAGAATGCACTGAGACGGTTAAAACTGCATTTTCCATGGGCATTAACCATATCGAAACGGCGTATGGGTATACCAAAAGTGAAACCGCTTATGGAAAGGTGCTAAACGATGTTTTAAAAATAAAGCGCAATGCCTATTACCTCATGACCAAAGGAGCGCCCCAAACAGCGGCAAATACCCGCAAACTGGTCGAGGAGCAACTTACTGCTTTAAAAACCGATTATTTCGATTTTTATGCATGGCACGGCATGAATAATATGCAGCGTTACCAAACTGCTTGTCAGAAGAACGGGCCTGTGGAAGAATTGCATAAGATGAAGGCCGAAGGGTTAATTAAACACATCGGGTTCAGTACCCATGCCCCACTCGAAATAATAATCAAGGCGATTGAAACCGACATGTTCGAGTTTATGAACCTGCATTATTATTACTTTTTTCAACGAAATAAGGGAGCAATTGACCTTGCTCAAACTAAAGACATGGGGGTATTTATTATTTCGCCCAACGACAAAGGCGGACAATTATCCAACCCTCCGCAGAAATTATCGGACCTCACCCATCCTTTAACTCCGGTACAATGGAATACACGGTTTTGCCTTTCAAACCCTGCCATTCATACATTGAGTTTTGGTTTACCGGCAACGGTATCGTTCGATCAGATCGATGGGATTTTCCCAACATCTGTTCCTTTATCTGAACAGGATGCTGCTATTAAATTTAAACTCGACAGCCAACGGTTGCTTGACAAATACGCTGATTTCGATGGATATTGCATGGCCAACGATCCCTCGGGAATAAATATCCCCGAAGTACTTCGATTCCGAACATTGCTAAAATGTTACGACATGAAGGACTTTGGCGTATACCGGTACAACATGTTTCAAGAAAACGACCATTGGTTTCAGGGAGCATTTCCCACCCAGGACAAACTCGATAAAATTGATATGAGCAAATGTCCGGCAGGTATACCTATTAAAGAGTTATTGAAGGAAACACACCAAGCATTGTATGCAGCCTCTTAGATAACAATGAAATTAACACCATTTTAAGGCATGCCCTGTAAATAGAAGGTGTTAAAAAACGGCGACCGGCATTGCACGTATGGAATTATATTAACCAAATTGAATTGGAGATTTAAATGTTAAAATAGAGTCATTCCGCCATTTCTCAGTCCTTAAAACCTCATTTTCAAAAGGTTTTATTAATTATACTTTGACAGATTAGGTTTCTTCTTTTAAAATCCCGAATGGGATTTAATTTGAATAACCCCGCATGAAATGCGGGAGTAGCTAAACACGAACTTTTCCACAACCACAAAGTGGTTGAATGTCTAAAGAAGATATTTTTCATCAAATTCTATTCCATGTTCTATAAGTAAATCAATTAGCTCTTCCTTAAATGTTTTTATGCAATGATGTGCTTCCTGATTTTTTATATATTCTATCAATCTATTCTTATCCTTGGAATGCATATGTAAATGCTGCATACCCTTCCTGCCAACCAGAGAAATTTGGAAAAAGGTTTTTATTTTTGATATGTTCGGTAGAAGCTAGTTTAATATCTTTAACCAATGAAGCCAAAGAAACTGTAGGATGTATATGG
>JFJP01037208.1_pt1 | contig 43067 bp, 59 predicted proteins | sample 431651 | NCBI WGS metagenome assembly JFJP01 (sample SAMN02602958, study PRJNA72255) | Microbial mat metagenome, whole genome shotgun sequencing project. | biome: fresh water; feature: sink hole; material: water; isolation source: purple microbial (photo- and chemosynthetic) mats found in...
AGAACTGTTTTTATACAAATATACGATAAATATATGAAATAAACAAGTTTCACTTGTTTATTTTTAATAGTTTTGTATAATTTTAAGTAAGCTTAACATTAACAGTTTTCAACCCCTCGGCAATACGTTGAAGGTGTTGTTTACAATATTGAATTCGTTTTTGGTATGTGGTTAAAGATTTAAAGGTATCCATATTGAATGATTGTAGATACGCCATTTCATTAAGTATGATTTTGAGTTGTTGTTCGGTAATTTTTAATTTCATACTAATAAATATTTAACAAAATCAAAATAATGTCGGGTTGATTATTAAAAAAAAAATTTTTTTTGTTTATTATATATTTATATAAAAAAGAATTTAATGAAAATAATAATAAAGGAATCACAATTAAAACGATTGTTAGAAGATAGGGATACAGCAAACTTATTATTCACAGAAAAAAATCAGTTAGTTAATTACTTTAATGAAAGAATTGGTGTTAATTTATTTGTGAATGTAATAAAAGTATCATCGATGAATGATTTGTTTATTGGTGAAGCGAGAAATGGTGCTTCAGTATTCATAAATCAAAAGGGTCGTCCATATTTTAACTTCAAAGAAATGTCCCATTTATTAAGAAACAGTACTACCGTTGCTGGGTATTTAAATACACTTATATATAAAAAAGGTACAATACATAATTACGTTCCCAAATTTAAACATGTGGTATATGTTGATAATGAAAATTGTATGGCACAAGTAATTGATGTGCAAAATCACTTATTATTTGTTGGGTTAACGACTGGTGAACCACTATATAATTTAACAACTAAAGATACTGTTAATAGTATTGATGCTCGAGATAAGTTTTGTGTAGACATTAGAAATTTTAAACCTGATGAAAGAATACAGAAATTTGCTGAGGAATTAAAAGGTAAGGAAGAAAAAAGTGATGAAGAAAAAAATGGTATTGAAAATGAAAAAAATAAAAAAATCGAATATTCAAACCAAAGACAATTAATGAATGATGTATTTAAATCAATAATGAATGGTTTAAATAGAGGTATAACCATAAAACAAACCATTGATGATTATGGTGTTAATTTACATGATTTACGTAAATATTTATCAACTAGTAAAATTGATGCTATTTTTAGTAAAGAAGAAAAAATGTTTAAAATAGGTATTTTAAATGAAGAAGACATAAATAAGTTAGAAAAACAGATATTAACGGAATCGCCAACAAAAAAAGAAGTTTTGGAGTTTATTTTCGATTTGGGTTTCTTTTTAAGTTTAGGTTTATCTAAAGTAACATCATTTGCTATAGATGAATCTGGTAAAACAGAATTGAAAAAAATGATGCATAGAATACATCAAGAACCGTTAATAAATGGTGAAACATATTTTGAAATAATAAAAAACGTAAATGAGGTCGTCAATAACCCAAAATTATTATCAACATTATTATTACAGTCTGCTAGATTGATGGAATATGTTGAACCGAGGATTAATATATTTGTAACAGATGAAAATACAGATGGTTTAAATAGAAAAGATGTTTGGTTAAAAAGATTGGGTGAATTGAAAGAAAGATATATTAACATTGTTAAATAATGGGAAAAATAATTATAACCGAAGAACAGTATAACATGATTATTGAAGATTATCATGTTAGTTTTAATTCTAGAGTTTGGTCAGAAAAATTATTAAAATTAGTTAAGGATTCTCAATATGATAAATTTAGAATTAATGGTAAGAAATACCCTGAATTATATCAACAATTTCCTGTCGATTATTTTTATGTTGAAAAGGGTACAGATTTAGATGGTGCAGCATATGAAGATAGTAAAAGTGGTTATAAAAATGGTGAATTTTGTGTTTATTTTGTTTTTGGAAAAAATGGGTTATTTCCAGGTGCTGTAGATCATGAATTACGTCACGCTTATGAGGATTATAAACGTCAATCAAATAATGGTACTAAAATAACTCAGACAAAAGAAGTGAAAAAAATAATGACTGATGATATGTTAGATATATTAATGGGTAAACACGGTAATTTAGGTATTTTTTCATATATATTTTGGGGGTTTTATTATACTTCAAAATTAGAACAAGCGGCCTATAGTGAAAATGTTTATAACGGTAATAAAACTGCAGTACATAATATTAAAAATTTAATTGATAAAAACTATATTGGCGCATTAGAAGATCCGATAACACGCAGATATTGGGAAAAAGTAAAACAATTCAACATCCCGATATTAAATAGTTTCAAACATTATGACCAATTTATAATATGGGCAGAAAAAAAAATAAAACAAGATGCTTATAAGATTATTAAAAAATACAACAAAATAAACTATTTAAAAACACAAAATTAAAATGAAATTAACACAAACAAAATTTTCCCCAAATCAATATATAAATGAGGAAACACAAAAAGTACAAATATATTTGCATCATACTGCAGGTAATTCAAACCCTATCGCGACATTTAAAGATTGGGAATCTAATAAAGAAAGAATAGCCACTTGTGTAGTAGTTGGTGGTATACCGAAAAACAGTACATCATGGGTTGATGGTGAAGTTATTCAGGGTTTTAGTAGTAAACAATGGGCGTATCATTTAGGATTAAAGGAATCTACCTTTCAAAAATTTGGCGTAAAATATAAATCATTAGATAAAATAAGCATTGGCGTGGAAATATGTAATTGGGGCCAGTTAACAAAAAAGGGTGATAAATATTATAACTATGTTAATGGTATTGTTCCATCGGATCAAGTAACTACATTAGATAAACCATTCAGGGGTTTCACATATTTTCATTCGTACACTGACGCACAGATTGCATCAGTTAAAGATTTGTTATTGTTGTGGAAAGAAAAATATAAAATACCGTTAACATATAATGAAGATATATGGGACGTAACTAAGAGGGCGTTAAAGGGTGAATCTGGTGTGTTCACACATTGTTCGGTAAGATTCGATAAGGTAGATATATATCCGCACCCGAAAATGATTGAAATGTTAAAAAGTTTATAAAGAAATACGGATTTAGGACCGTTATAGCTACGGCTATTTTAAATCACCCAAAAGTGTCGCTACCTTTGGGTGATTTTTATAATATGTTCAAAAAAAAGGGGGATTTAATTATGGGCATTATTCCACATTATATTACCTTGTTCAATTTCCTTTTGTGTCGATTGAGGGTTCAAACCGAAAACAAACGTATATTTAAAAGGGTCGCCCTTTTTATCTAAATTTTCATTATCATATAATGTATAAAAAGTATCAGTAAATGGTCTTTCTTCATCATCACTAACTGTATTATAAAAATCTTCACCGATAACATATTTACTTAAAGTATATTCATGTTTAACATTCATATTAAATTTTTGATCATAAGTTGTTCTAAAATAAGATCTAGAACCTAACAAAATAAATACTGGAAATAATATAAAATCTTTTATCGTATTATTGTAAACACCAAAATTCCCAGCCAATTCATTATAAACAATTCTCTGTTCTTTATTTTTAACGTTAATATATTTTTCGATAAAGTTTTTTAATAAAATGAAATATTTTATCGATTTAACGCCAGATGGTATTTCAAGTCTACCGATTATGTAGTTATTTAAATCATTATATTTTCCAGGAATTTCTTTTTTAAGAAAATCAAGAATTTCAAAGGGTTTAGAATGGTTAGATGAAATAAATCGTAGTTTATAATTATTTATGTTAGTACCTTGAATATAAGAACTAAGTTGTTCTTTGTTAAAAACTTTAAAAGCATCTAATGAACCAATATTACGACCACTTTCAATGTATCTATTTTGAATAATTCTTGGTTGCATAATAAAATGATTTCTATCACCACGATTAAAATTCACACTATCGAGAACAGTTTCATATTTTTCTTTATTTGTTTTAGGGAAATATCTAAACATATCTTGTTTACCCTCTAATTGTGGATAAATTCTAACCACATCTTCCCATGTTTTTCTTACTTCATCACCATTTGGCCTTGGTGTGATAACATAAGGCGCCTCATGTGTACTTGTGGATGGTTGAATAACTGACATGTAATATTTATCACTTTCCTTTTCAGTATCTCTATCACCAATTTTTAATGTAAAATAATATGAACGCCTATCACGATAATTATTATACCATGTACTACCCTCTGTTGCAGAAGTAATACACCAGTCATTATAATTATCATTAATTTTACGATTTATCATATGTTGTAATTTACCAAAAGCTATAGCTTCATCTCTTCCAGAAATTTTATGTACTATTAACCCATTTTCATCAATTATTTTTGATGGCCAATTTCCTTTCCAAAGGTTATAAGCATTTTCAAGTCTTTGTTTTTCAGTATCACCTTCAGTATTAAATATAATTTCAGCAGTATTATCTTCAGTATTAAATCTATCGGTGAAAAATTCAATTTCTATCCAGTTATAAGAGTTTAAATCTTTTAATTTTTGTATATTTTCTGCGGGAAAATCAGGAAACGCCAATTTTAGTGACGTAACTTCGGGTTGATTTGGTACGCCTCGATCTAACACACCATCTGCGTTTATATTTTCACGATAAGGTCTTAAATTGGTTTTTCTACGATTAAACAATTCTATCACATTATCCATCTGTATTTCTGATAAATTTGGAAATTCTGTGACCCATTTCTGTTTTATTCTTTTATATTCATTAGTGTGAAAAGGCGATAAATACTCCTGATTTTGTTCTTCAGGTGGATCGATGTCATGATGGTCTAAATCCGCATTTATTTCTTGTTCAGTTAATAAATTCCACATTAATTCTTCTAATTTCATAAGTTTAAAATATTTATATAAATAAATATACTGAATGACAGAAAAATTAATAACAAAGGTTGGTTATTTCTCAATTTACGAGATAATCACAATGAAAGGAATTAAATATAGGGTTGATAGTGGTAAAACCATATTTGTTGAAAGTTTTAACAAAACGGTAGTAAATAAAAACCAAGTGGTAAAAGATTTCTTAACGTTAGTTAAAGCAAAAGAGTTTGCGAAGAAAAAAATGGTTAAAAGTTTGAAGGTAAAAAAGAAAAAGATCGATAAATTACCAAAGTCATTATATTTGATATTAATGAAAGAAGAATCAACAGGTAAAACATTTGTTAAAGTCGGTATTACTTCGAAAAAATACATAATAAGACGTTTCAGTAAAAAATACGGTTATGATGGTTATGAATTAAAAACTATATTGCGTAGAGTTGAATCACCTATTTCAGAAAAATTAGAAGAGGACATTAAAAATGTCCTCAACAAAAAATATGGAATAAAGAAATATCGTCCAGTGATGGAAAGTTTTTCTGGATATTCGGAATGTTATGATATAATTGGTCTAGATGATATTATACGTATTTTTGATGATATAGTGTCAAAACATATTGTATAATTTGTCAAAAAGATCGCCAAATTGTGATTTACATTGTTTTAATAAATCATTTTCAGATTTGTTTAATTTTGATTGTGTCTCTTGTCCCCACATACCATCTGCAGGGTAAATACCTCGTTCAGATTGAAATCTGATTAATAAATCTTTTGTTTTATCGCCCATGTGACCATCAATTTTAAGGTTTGCCTTATATAATTTATTTAAAAAACATTGTATAGCTTTATTAAAGTTACTTTCTTCTTGTTCGTTAATTACATTTTCAACCAACCGTTTAGCTTGGGTTTCTGTTACTAAATATTTTTTCATTTATTCTTTTTGTTTTAAATAATTATTTTCTTTTTCTAAATATTCAACTTTAACTCTAAGTCTTGACACTTCTTCTACAAGTTTTAGAATTTCGGTTCTTAGAGAATCTTTTTCAGATGAACTTTTTTCTAACAAAATTTCCAGTTTTTCGATTCTTAATTGGAAATCATGTTTTGTTTCACTGTTTTCTTTTTGTTTGATGATTGCTTTTTTTTCATAATACTTCCATGCGCTCGTAGACCCGAGAACACTTATAATAGTAATTAACACAGTGAATATAGTGGCACTATCGGTTTCAAGGATTTCTTTTATCGTATCTACTATAACTTTTAGTTCCATGTTCAGTTTTCAATTTTCTTTTTTTTTATTTCTGTTTTTTTTTCGTTAAATATATTTATAATTTTACTGAGATTTTTAATAGTATCATTTAAAATTGCCGCAAATTCATAATTTTCATCTATTTCGTTTTTTTTTCGTAATACAATTATAAACGCTTTGAAACTATCATCGTTTATGTTGATTTTCATATTTGATTTTAACAATTTAAAAACAGTATACATAATAGTTAATTTCTGTTCATCGTTCAATATAAAATAATCTTTGGCTCTAATGTTTTTTGACAATATATTCGTCATTATATTATTTAAATAAGCTAAAAATGTGGTGTTATTTATGTTCATTTCCATATTTATACTATTATATATTAATAAATATGTAAATGTCGATTAATAATACCTTTTATAAAAAAAAATACCCAATTTAAATTGGGTATTTTTAATTAATATCATTTACATTTTATGGTAATTCAAATTATTTGATTAGTTTTTAAAATATTTTCTATTTGTTCAATTAACCTTTCTATAGTTCCATTATTATTAATTTCATAATCATAATATAATGAATTAATTTCGATTTCGGATATGTGTTGGGCATTTTTGTCAGTTTGTTCTCTATTGATTTTTATAATAATACCATTATTATCTTTAATTTTTTTTATTTCGTTTTTAAATCTAACGTCGGTTATAACCCATTTTTCATTATCATTAAAATTACTGAAAGTTGTGTTTACCCATATATTGGGGTGTAATACCTGTCTACCTATTTCTGTACCTAAGAGTTGAAGAAATAGACGAGGGGTAGGTTTTATTAAATATGTTACACAAAAATCATCTTTATTATCAATATAATTATAAAATTTATATTTAATACCATTAGTGATATCATTTTGTTGAATTTTATAGTACCACCATTCTTCGCCTAATTCAGTTTCTTTAAATGATCTATCTTCGAATTGTTTCCGAGTACAGCCTAATATAATACATAGTATGTCTTTAAGTTTATCAGCATATTTCACAATTTTCCAATCACCAAGAATTTTTCGACTAATAAAACCATTATAGTCGTCTAATAAATTAAAATCTTTGTTATACAATAAAGAATAATTAAAACCTGTGTCATTTTTACTTGTGAGATATTGAATAATATTACCAACAAGATCTTTACCACTATTAATTTTTCCACAAATACCAAATAGATTTATTTTTTTTGTGTTCATATTATTTTTTATTATTATTGTTATATTTATATTAAAAGTATATTATTATGGCTAGTAAAAAATCACACGAAAAAGAATCTCACCCTGGAAAAAGCGAATTACCTAAATATCAACAATTAATTCGTATGTTATCTTTTAGAATTGTACCTACTTATTATAAAAAAATTGAAGAAGTTGCTGATGATCAAAACACTACTGTATCTGCATTAATACGTAAATATATTAAACAAGGGATGGTTCGTGACCTTGAAATGAAAGGTTCTGATACTTCATTTAGAATTGAAGAGTAATCATTTATCAAAACGTTTAAACACATTTTGTGTTATTCTATTAAAAACAACTCTACCAATAAACTGGTGGAGTTCTTTTTTACCAGTATAACTCATTGCACTTTTTAAATAATTAATAAAATTATCTGTCCAACCAAATAACGTGTATTCAACTGTTTGTTTTTTAACTATACCTTCTGATGTTGTTAATTCACTTTTTCCCCATTCTTTTTGTACTTCTTTTGTACTCATACCACGGAATACTTTATACAAAGGTATGTCGACATCAAACATTTCTTTTGCTTCATGGTTATATTGGTCAATAACACCACCGTTTTTATCTGTAGTCGTACCAGCACTTTCTAAGGCTTTATTAAATATTGATCCAATCATAACATAATCTGCCCCCAAACCCAAACCTTTAATAATGTCGGCATTTTTTTTAAATCCACCATCAGCGACAATTTTGGTCTTATATATGTAATTTTCAAATTCGCCATCACTTCTTGAATCAAAACTTTTTCGTTTATGATTAATTATATCACGACATTCTTTGATTAAATTAGGTAAACTATATCCGATACCTGTCTGAACCGATGTGAGACAATTATGTACAATTAAATTATTTTTTCCAACACAATATGAATGTGATTCTTTCACCGTTAAATCATAAACCGTTGTTGACTTTTTTATTGTGTCAACAATAACTTCATTAAATGTTATTTTCATATAAAATAAATATTTTTTTTAATATATCAATATTTTTTGATTCACTCTCTTTAACCCTAAAAATGATATAACCATTATCCACAGCAATAGTGTCTTTAATTTTATCGTTTTCATGATTTTTTAATTGATTGTGCCAATAATCGCCATCATATTCAATTAAAATTTTATTATTTAATATAAAATCATAAAATTTACCTTTTAATGTAAACCCCTTTTTAATTTTTTTATTAAAATAATATTTTAATACATTATAAAATTCTGTTTCAGTTTTTGATGATAAACCATAAGATAAATTATCTTTTATTAATTCTTCACCAAAATTTTCACATAATCTTTTAAACAAAACTAACGAACTGATTGGTAATGAAAATTTATTACAAATTTCATTAATCGTATATTTACCTTTATTTTCTTTAATAAAAAAATAAATAGATAACAATAAATCATCTTCGATGTATTGTTTACCACCTTGTTTACCATTTTTATCAAACCAAATTCGTTGATGTTTTTTACATACATTTTCAAAATCTTTTTTATCTGTAATTAGACCAATTTGTATCCATAACGATTTTATTGTTCTTTTATCTATATTATATTTTTTAGTTATGTCAACAAGATTTATATTGTAATTTATAAAATTATCATATATTAATTTTATTTCATCAACGGTTTTGTTTAAATTATTCAAACGAAAGTCTAAAGTATAACGTTTTTTTCCATTTTCCGATAACATCAATTTTTGCTCTTCGGTACAATTCAAAGTATTTTTATGGTTACCTAAATATTTATTATATTTTCCTTTAAAAAAGGGTACTTCATTACTACAACCACAATGACATAACGGTTTTACATTATCATAATAATAATTTAAAACATATTCTTCTAATGTTATGTTGTGATGATTTTTCACATATTTAGATAATTTACTGATAGCCACACCACATTCACTTTCAATAACTTTATTATCAATTAAACACGTATTTTTAAATTTATTTAACATTTTCATAATCACACATTATTTATAGATAAATATCCCCACGTTGGACAAAAAACACGTTTTCCAATAAATATGTTAAACATCGGTTTCATCTTCCCATGATAATATTAAGTGACTATCATTTATTTTATCTGCTGATAAAAAAAATGCAAAATTTTTATAATTAGTTTCGTTCACCAAAAATTTATCTTTTTTATTTATAACATACAATTCGTGATTTTTTGTGCATATTTCACCATTAATACTAATTAATTCATCATCATAGTTATATGAAATAGTATTAATCACCTCACTATAGATACCATCATGCGTTAATACTAAATCATTTATCATTATGTCTTCAATTTTTTTATACCCTACGTTAGTTAATACTAAGGTGCCTTTAATCCAACATCCATCACCATTTCCAATACCTATTCTAACATAATCAACACCTATTTGACAGTACTTTTCAAATGTTAATGGATTTGCTACGTTACCTACCATTAAAACCATTTTGTTTCCGTATGTTTTTTTAGCTAACTTTGACATTTCAAATAATTTATTCATATGTCCGTTAGCCGTATCGATTAAGGTATAAACCCTTTTATCATCAGGTATATCAACAATTTTATTTAAGAATATTTTTTCGAAATCATCAATACCATATGATAAAAAGTGTTCAAAACTATAATAGTTATCCCACGGATTTTTAATTCTTGGTAAAATCGGTGTAATACCCAAATTTTTAAACAGTGATATGTTTTTTTTATCAATAACAGTATCCATTGGCGCCGTCATTAAAGGTAATCTACCGCTATATGTCGGATCTATTTGTTTTCTTGATGAAATGTCCGATAAAATCGTTGGTTCAATCAATATATCGTCAAAATCGTATAATTCGTTCATTTTTTTATTTAATTTGATATTTATGTTATATGGAAAAGAATGTAATAATCGAAAATGCTAAAAGTATATTAAATATTATACTTAATGAAGAAGTTTCTAAAGTTTCTAGACAAGATTTTAATCGTGTTTTATTTAAACTGGAAGAACTTGAAACATCATTGAATGATACAATTAAAGAATATAAAAAACTTGAAGATTCGATACCTAATGGGTTAAAAAACACAACAAATAGAAAAATGTTATCGTTACAATCGCATTTAATTGTGATGAAAAAAGAAATTTCTATATTAACAAATAATGTTAGAATTTTCAAGAAACGTACAAATCAACAAATAGACGAAAAAGTTAAATAATTTATTTTAAGTGTTTACCTACTTCTGTTAAGAAGTAATGTTCTTCACCGTTTTGTTCAAACGAATTAATTATTCCTTTTTCTTTCAAACTATCTATAGCATCTTGTATTGTAATTGTGTGTAAAATATAACCTAATTCGTTTTCTGTGAAAATACCCACTAATTCTTCGTCATCTGATGATATAGTTCCTTCAACAAATTTTTCAGTTAAAAAATCACAAATTAATGTTTTCGTAAAATCTTTATTTTTTATTTGTTTTTCTGTGAAAAAATTTGTTGTGACTTCTATTTCGTCTACAATTTTATTACTCATTTTAATAATGAATGGTTGATAGGTTTTATTCATTTTTTGTCTTTTGGTTTAAAGGCAACACCTTTTTTTAAATCTTCTTTACGCTGTTTAGCTTCTTTTTCCAACGCCTCGTGTTTTTCACGAATTTTCTTTTTTTCTTCGTCGGACATGTCAAAAATAGATCTCATAATTTTTAAAAATAATTTAAGTCTTGTTTATTATTGTTTTCGACCTGTAATACTACGTTATCTTCGACATTTTTATTTTCAAAAACTTCAATAGGATAATAATCCCAAAATTGTTCAATTTGATTCACGAAGTGATATAAGTCTTTATTTTCCATATGTTATTTTTTTACTATATGTTTTTATAATACAAATATAATTAAATTATTGGAAAAAACAAAATTAAACCTTTCTTTTTTTGGAAAAATATTTTATTTTTGTTATTTAATTGTATTTATAAATAAAATGTATATGAAAATTGTGCTTAGAGAAGAACAGACTAAGAATTTGATTAACAACATTATTAACGAACAAGAAGGTAGTGACACGGGTTCGTTGGTTAATTTCTTTCAAAGGTTAGTCGGTGGTTCAGATAAATCAAATGAAACAAGTGATAGTGAACAATATGCACCTGAAATACCATCGGGTAATGATTTAATGCACCCTCTTGGACGTAAAACAAGAATTTCTAGTGGTTTTGGTAAACGAAATTTATCGGTTGGTTCAAAAAATCATAAAGGTGTAGATATGTCAACACCGTCAGGTTCTAAAGTATATGCACCAAACGATGGACAAGTTATTACTGCAAAAGATACTTCGCCAGATGGTTGTGGTGGTTTTATTATGTTAGATCATGGAAATATGAAAACAAAATTTTGTCATATGAGACAATGGGTAGTTAATCAAGGTGATACTGTTAAAAAAGGACAATTAATTGGATATAGTGGTGGTGGACAAGGTGACCCATATAGAGGAACATCAACTGGATCACATTTACATTATGAAATATTGAATTCAAGTAATATCGCCATGAATCCAACAAGTGTTCAAAATAATTTAGTATAAAAAACACAAATATATGGAATTTTTAAGTAAAAATCAGAAAAAAACATTACATGATTTCACAAAATTTGTCAAAGATGAATTGGGTATTAAAAAGATGCCCAAAATACAGATTTTAAATGGTCGTGGCGACCTTAAAACCACAGCTAGTTACGATTATACCGAAGACATTAAAGTTATCAAAATAAACGGGAAAAAACGAGCAACGATTGATGTTATGCGTTCGCTTGCTCATGAGCTGGCTCACCATAAACAATACGAAGAAGGAAGAATTAAAGACGCTAAAAAAGACGGGGCGGATGGCTCCGATATTGAAAATGACGCCAATGCTAAAGCGGGTTATTTTATTAGGGTTTATTGTAAAAAAAATCCTAAAATTTATGATTTAGATGAACAAGAAGAAACCACATCAGAACCATCAATTTCAACAGCAGGAACAACATCTACGTCATCATCATCAAGTAGTACATCTACAAGTAGTAAACCCGAAGGTTATCCTGAAGTTGGTCATTGGGAAAGTGGTGTTAGTAGAGGACCTGCGAATCAAATAGGTAATACTAAATGGGCTGATATTGTTGGGTCAACTTTAAAACGTGGTAAGGCAAATCAATTGAAATGAAAATTTTAATCACAGAACAACAATTAAAACATATTTTTGAAAATGAATTATCTGATAACATTTTCAAAAATATAACAAATGCTCATGATTATGATGAAATTCTTAATAATGTTCCAAATAGATATATTAAAGACCGTACAGGTGAAATAATTAAAATGACACCAGAAGAATATTATGTAAGATGTTCAGAAATACAAAGAGTACCCCTTATTGATCAATATAAATATATTAGACAAGATAATGTTAATAAATTAATTCAGTCTGTAGAATCAGGTAATAAATTAAATCTCCCTTGGATAGATTATGTCAGTCATCAACAAGAGGGTAGGCATCGTGTAATGGCGGCAAAACAAATGGGATATGATTATATATATGTAGCAATTTTTAAACCAATTGAAGAAGATGATGATGAAATGGTGTTTACACTTAATGATGTTATTAACTATTATGATGATGTTAAAAAAGATGAAAATGGGACTTTTGTTATTTATTACGATACTTTATCTGATTATAAACATTTCAAAAACCTTTATCCTAATATAGATGGTAACGATCTTTTTTATTATTTTTTATCAAATAAAAGGATTAAACTTGACACTGACAAAAACTTATCCGAATTAATATATAGTTGTGATTTGGATGTTTACTCACCAGAAATTCTTGAGTTTTTTGTAAAGAAAATAAAGGAACTTATAACATATGATGATTTCTTGAATAAGTGGAATTTTGAAAAAGAAGATGTTGACAATTATTTAAGTATCGGTAATCTTTTTATTGATGACATTATTCATATATTAAAAGATTTTGAAGATTACGATAATAGAATTAAAATGGTGTATGATTATATTATAAATATGATAAATTCAGTTCATTATTATCAATATTATTATTATAATGATGATTTTTTTAATTCTGAAAATAAATCATATAACGTAGAATTTATTCCTGATCAAAAATATGTTAAAGTATATTCTAAAGACAATTTTGGTAAAAGTATTTTTAATTTAAAATCAGGTAAAGAAATATTTGACGAATATCAAATAACATTAAACGAAAATGAACCATATGTTTTTAAAAAAAATGGTGACATTATTTTAACAACTAAAAACATAAAAGAATATATGGCTAAATTTCCTTTAAAATGAAAAATTTAAAGATATTGTGATATTTATTAGTAATATGGGACAAAAATTAATTATAACTGAAGAAGATAGAAATAGTATTAGACAAATGTATAATCTACCAAATAATAACGATTATGTGTTTGATTTTGTGTTAACCGAAAACGAAAAATACTTATTCATTATGGATCAAGTATTTGTTGCTGGCGGTAATGGTAATTCTATTGGCTCTATATGGGAAAATACACACATATTAAATGAAATTTTAACAGAATCATTAACTAAACAAAATATTTTAAATGAAAGTAATAAAAATGACCTTACAAATATTATTAATAATATAGTATGGACTAAAAATTTGATTAAAGAAAGTATTAAAAATAACACATTAATTACTGAGGGTTGGTTGGATAGTATTAAATCAGGACTAAGTAGTTTAGGTAAAAATGCTGTCATGGTCGGAAAATTATTAGGGCAAGGTTTAGTGTCTTTTTTAAGATGGGTAAGACGCGGACTTTATACTGGCGTCGGTATAGTGATTGATGTGGTAGTATCAATATTAGCCGCCAAAACAAATGCTATTGTTTGGATTATTGTTTCGTTATTGGATATATATGAAATAAGTACAAATAATTATGATCCACAAGATCCAGAAAGAAGACAAATGCCTTATTTGTTGTTAATATGTGATTTAATGGGCGCGGCGTTTTCGGGAGGTATTGCACTAATGTTTAAAAAAAGTGGACAAACAATTGCTAAACAAGGAATAAAAAAAGTATCACCAACAATTGTCAAATATTTAAAAACATTAAGTACTAAAATACCTGTTTTGAAAAATAATTTAAAATCTGGCGCAAATTTATTAGCAAAAAAAATGGGTACGAAATCAACTGGCTTCATATCAACAATTTTAAGAATGTTAGATAATATATTAACAAAATTAGTAGGTTTCATTAATAAATTATTATCTAAAGAAGGAGCCAAAGCAACTGCAATTGGTGGTACAGTTTATGGAACAACTGAATTAGTTGGTAAAGGTATGCAAAATTCAAAAATAGGTGGTAAAGTTGGTGAAATAGCTAAAAATACTGATAATTTTTTTCAAAAAAATATTAAATCAACGGCGTTAACTGATAATGAAGTTAACGATGCGGTTAGACAATTTCAATTATCGGTTAATGTATAAAATAAAAAAAAACGTAATGGAAAAAGATACTGAAAAAATATTAAACGAAGGGTTTATGAGTAACCTTTTTAAACGTGTGCTGGGTAAAGGAATATCAGAAACTACAGAAAAATCACTTATTAAAACATTAAGATATGAGATTGAAAAATCTGGGTTGAAGGCAAGTACCGATATTGCCAAAGATAGTGGTAAAATGTTGACACAAATACAAAACAATATTTATAAAGATAAAAACTTAATAGCTAAGATTATTAGTGACACTGGCGTTACTGACCCAAAAAAAATAAAACAAATTATTGATGAGGTAACAGTTAAAAGTCTTGATGCAGAAAAAAAAGCAGTATTAAACGCATCTAAAAAAAAGGGGGTAACGAGAAAACAAAAAGTTGCTAATAATCAAGCAGTGGTAAATTTTGAAGAATCAATAATAAAACTATCTAAAAATAAAAAATTAACTAAACCACAAATTAAACTTATTTCAGATACCATAAAAAATGCAAGATCAGTTGTCACCACAACAACCAAAAAAACCAAAGGTTTCAGAGGTGGTAAATGGTTTAACTTTGGTGTAGGTCGTAAAGTGAGAATTATATTTTTAACTAAAAAAATATTAGGTACGTTAGCCACTCTTGGTATTGCAGGTACCGCGGTTTATTTATTATATCAGGGATTATATCAAAATGAAGATTTAGTTTTTGAAAATGAGGGTGAAACACCAACAATAGGCAGTGGTTTAGGTAATGATATAAATCAATGGCCAAAACCAATTCAGGATTTGGTGAGAAGTGGGAAAGGTAGGTTATCAACATCAAAAGATGGTAAAATTTATTTCGTTAGAGTAATGAAAACTGGTAATCAAGAATATGATAATAATGGTGGTTTAGATATTTTCTTAAATGGTAAGATACAATATGTAAATGGGTCTAAAAAAGGTAATTGGAAACCAAAACAATTAAATGAATCTATTACTGATGAAGTTAATGATTTATTAGAAAATATCACAAATATTATTAACATTAATAATGACTGGACAATACCATTAATAAATGAACAAGTAAGTAATGAAATTACTTTACCTGAAATGAGAAAACTTGTTGATACTGCGGTTGATGATTTAGACGGATACGTTGCGGGTTATAATCTTAAAAGTTTGTTAAATATATTAAATTCATTAAAAGGTAAAACACATAATGGTAAAAACGCAATATCTGCATTTTTAGATTACTATAAACAAGATGAACATGGGGATGATTTTATTAGTGATGTTAGTGATATTGGTACAGGAACATTTAACATCGAAGATTTTGATTTACAAAAACAAGTTATAACTTTAGCGAAAAGTGGCGGGTCAACGCCAGCTTCACCGTCTCAACCAACAAATGGTGATATATTAAATGGTATTGAAATTACTTGGGGTGGTGGTACACCTTCAACAGGTACGGGTGCATCACCAGTAACTACCCAACCTAAACAAACATATAATTCTTGTACTGATTTTCCATTTGAATATGGTTGTAAATCAGATAAAATTAGAGAAATACAAGCAAAAGTTGAAATGTTACCGAAATACCAAACAGGTAATTTTGGTCCAATTACATTAAAAAAGTTATCTGATTTAGGTAATGATTTAAAAGGCGCTGATGGAAAAAATTATATAACAAAAGAATTATATGATAAAATAATGGGCGTGAATAGTGTACAACCATCAACAGGTACAACAGGTACAACTGTGACCACTGAACCACAAATAACAAATAAAGAGTTATCTCGTGAAGATGAATATGTCCTAAAATATCCTAATCAATTCAATCAATTTAAAGGTGAATATTTAATAACTAATCCTAATGCTTCTGATGATGATGTTAAAATTGCATTCACACAAAAATATCAAGAAGATTTAAATAAATACATTTCTTCACCTGGCACATATCAATCAAATAGTGACACAAATATAATCGCTGAAGATATAAAAAAAATAAAAGATATGTTTAAACGTTTAATTTAATGAAAAAAATAGATAAATTAGTAAAAGAAAAACTACATAAACGTTATGATTTAAATGAATCATTTCAGAAAATCATGTTAACTGAGGATAGGGGACTAAGTCTTAATATGACTGTTGGTAAACTAGGACAATTAATTGATGAGGGATATGATGAAGAACAATTTAATCAAGTTATTGAAGAACAATTAGGGGATTGGTTTAAATCATTATTTAACGCCAACCAAGGACAGATACAACAACAAAATAAAGGTAGTTTACCAAACACAGCATTAAGTGCTGGTCGTTCACAATTTCAAGAATGGATTATTGGTAAGTTTTTAAACATATTAGGTTTAGAAGGTAAAATGGCGGATTTCGTCGCAACAACATTAAGTGAAGTTGGTATAATGGAATTAATCAACATGTTTAGAGGTCAATATGGTTGTCAAAAAACAAGTACAATATTAGTTAATTCTGTGGGTGAGGGGTTATTTAGAATAGCCGTAGATAGTGGACTTAAACAAAATGGTTTAATGGCAAATTATATCAGAAACGTTATTATGGAATATATGAAATCTGAAGGTTACACACAAAAAATAGCTAACACAATCTGTAAAATGATAGAAAAAAATAAACCATCAATTCTTAAAGGTTTTAATTTATAAACAAAAAACCCCGACTATTAATCGGGGATTTTTTTATTTCTCATTGGTTGGTTTTAACCACAAATTAGTTTTCGTAAAAATATAATCTCGAAGATTGGGGTATTTATTTAAAATTATCAAAGTTTCTAAACTATTATGTTTAAAACATTTACATAATTCTTCCCTAATTCTTTCTTCTGATACTACAAACATTTTATTTTCGTAGTCATAATTAAGAATTTCATTTTCTATTTCCGTGGATAAAGCGAAACCTTTAGTAATGGAAAACCTAATTGCTCTGCAGATTCTCAAACTATCGTCATCAAAAGTCACTTTACAATCCAATGGTGTACGAAGAACTTTATCTTTTAAATCTTTCATACCATTGAAAAAATCGATTATAGAACCATCTTCATCACGAGCCATCGCATTGACCGTGAAATCACGTCTTTCCAAATCGTCATATAAAGTCCCTGGTACAACGATAGGTGTTCGAGTGTTCGGAATATAGCCAATCTCTTTACGAGCTAACACAACGTCTTTAACTTCCTTTGTGACGTTATCTTTATAACGAATAGTATAACAAGATGGTGTTGACAAAAATATTTCACCCCTATCCTTGATAATTTCATACATGTCGTTGAAACATTCTAATACGGTTTTATTTGGATCAAGTTCATCAAAAACAAAAACATAATCTAAATCTTTATTTTTAATACCCATTAATTCATCCCTAACCGCACCACCAACTAAATATTCTTTAAATTTTCCCATAATTCTTAAATATATTTTCTATTTTTTTTAATTAGACCACAAAGATAAGACGATTTTTTCAAACCACCAAATCTTTTATGTTAAAATTCAACATCTATCCAACGTTTTTTAATTTCTTCATCAGTTCCGATATTGGTTCTAAACTTTTCCACTTCTTTCCATTCTAATGAATGTAAATCTAATTCCATTTTCTTATTACATCGATCACATATGACACGGTCACCCATAGACGTAAAATTCATTTTCCATTTATGCCCAAATAGTTTACATTTTATTCTATCAAGATTAATTGACCATTCGGGTAAAATTCTTATCTCGGGTCTTTTTATTTTTTTAAAATTCATAACTCAAATCATTTTTGGGTACTGCGCATAACGTAATAAAACGTTCAAGTTCAACAACGCCATCACTATCAGCTATACCTATACTTGCAGTACAAAAACCAACGTCATTATTTTTTATTAAATCTAATACTTCGTGACCGATCATTGTATCTAAAACATCAATTTGAGCTTTAAGTATATTACCTTCTATCCACATATTTTTAATACTATGTGATGTTTCTGGCGTTATAATATCAATATTAAAACTATTTGTTACTGTATCAATGCAACCATAAAGTTCAGACGTTGATGAAAATTGTTCTATAATTTTCATCACCGCAGTTCTATCATATATTCGACTATTTATATTCTTTTCATCAATTTTTAAAATGTCGAAAACACCACTGTAAATAACTTCACAGTTGTCCTTATTTACTCTAGTATTTTTTAATCCTTTATTACTAAAGTAGTATGATTCTTTAAGTATATTCATTTTAAAAATTCTTGATTGAAAAAAAATTCCATATTTTCAATATCTTTCAATCGAAAAGTACAAAAAGTCTAGGGCAGTTCATATCGGGTTCGAACCGATATAGGCGGGTTTAGAATCCGCAGCACAACCACTGTACCAATGAACCATTTGTGAAAATCACAACATATTGAGATAATTGTCTATTTATGACGGATTAGGTCAAATTTATCATTCAAAATCTCAATATATTGTGAAATTTGATTAATTTACTTGTTCGTGAGCTTCCTTAGAAGTTTTTTTCTTTGGAACGTAACCACGTTCAACACGGGCTTTTTCTACACGTTTCTTTTCGCGTCTTTTGAACAATGCTGATGAAATTTCATAAGAAGTTTCTTCATTCATTTTCACTAACTCGTCAAAAAGTTTAATTTTTTCCGCGTCTGTAAGTTTTTTTACTTGATGTTTCCATCTTTGACTGTTTTTAACACTCATGTTTTGGGTTAACATTTTGTGTGCTGAATTTGAAAAACGACACTTGATCGTTGTAATTGAATTATGTTTCATTTTATTTTTTTTTTGAATTTTTTATTATTTTTGTTTATAACCCATACGGGTTATTTTAGTTATAAATAACCTCTTAGGGTTATTTATTCTGTTACTGTCTTAGTAATTATCATTACGTGGGACCACTTATTACCTATATCATATTCTTAATAATTATTTAACAATAATGGTAATTTACTCGTTAACACTTTAGTTTTCTCACTTTCGAGAAAAGAAATGGATGTCAACTCCCCATTTAAATCGGGTTCACAGAAATATGATATTGGAACACCAATTGCGTATAACTTTGATAATAAAATTTTCAGTTTGTTTTCCGTTTTTACGGATAAGGAAATTAAATAGTGGTTATTCCATTTTTTCGCCAATATGGGATAATCGATTAAGAATTGTGAAACTCCATGATTCGATTGTGCGTTTTGATAACCTGGTTTCAAGTCACTTCTTGTGATGACTATGAGTTTTTCTGTCTAATAATTTTTCATTTTTTTTATTTTTAAGTGATTACTATTAATTACACTACAAAGATATATATAAATATTAATATAAACAAGAAAATACCGAAATATTTTCTTGTTTTTAATGTTTTTTATGAAATGTAACTGTCTAATTCGTCAAACATGGGTTTATATTCGTCTTTATATAACATTTTTTTGAAATGCTCATATTCTTTTTTATAAGTTTTAGACATTCCACTTTTTTTGTCGTTTGAATACTTCATATTAGCCAATCGGTCACATATTTTAATATAATCGGCATAAGGAACTAATTTCAATTCACGATAAAACTTTGCGTTTTTACGTTGGTTTCGGGTTTTACCTTTTTCGTCAGTAACAGCATACGTTATATCCGCAATTGTTTTATTAGTATTTTTCAATACGTTGTTATATGTTTGACGACAATCCTCTATAGTATCATGTGTCCATGCCGAGCCTAATACAGATAAAATAACATTTAAATCAACATCAGGTTTTAAAATAATGTCTAAATATTTAACAGCATATTCATAAACCATTCTTAAATGTACTGTATATGGTTTATCGTCATCATAAAATTGATTAACATTCATATGTGATTCTATACCATATGTCATCGCGATTACGATAGTACTTTTATCGTCCCAAAAAGTTTCTTTTAATTCTTCTAAATTCATATATTGAAATTATTTTTTTCCTCTTACTAAATGGTCGGCGGCACTTGTAGCTAATGCCCCATTATGTTTAGTACGAACACGATATCCAAGACCCTCCACCATTCCAACAGCAGAACGAAGTGTTGCGTTTGATTTATATCTAGGGTCAGGATTTAAGTCAATATCAATAAATGATACTTTTTGTATTCCATTATCTTTTAACCATTCCGCAACTTCAACTGATTTCCAAACTTCATTGATTAATTTAACTGCCATTGCAGGTTCAACTGGCAGTTTTTCTTTAGTACATAATACGTGACCACCGTGACCTACATGATATAAAACAATAACAACACCATACACAATATCTTTACCATATCTTTGTGAGTCTGAACCAACTAAGATTTCGATATTTTCGTGCGTAGCCATATATTCTTTTATATATTCTATAACGTCTGGTATGGGTTTTCCCCCCATTGTTTTAAATTTTTTCATCCTTCGTATATTTTTTTTATAAAAATACGTTTATTTTTCAAAATAAACAAATATTTTTTTGTCTTTTTAATTTTTTTCCTATATTTATATATAGGTATGATAGTAACACAGAAAAATAAATTATATTTAAATGTTGTTGATAAATTTATAATAGATAAATTATCATATCATTCAGCACGTTTATATAACTCTTGTATATATAATATAAAAAATTATTTTGAACTTAATAATACATATCTTAACTATAATGAACAATACCATTTAATTAAATCTAATGAACATTACAGTACTTTAATCACCGATTCATCACAACAAATACATAGAATTGTTGATAGAAATTTTAAATCTTTCTTTTCTATTCTTAAACTTAAACAAAAAGGTAAATATTCCAGTCCAGTTAAAATACCAAACTATCTTAAAAAAGATGAAGGTTGGTCAATATTTGTGGCTGGAAGGTCTGCCCGTATTAAAGGTGATAAAGTTTATGTTGGGTTAACAAAGAAATTCAGAGAATTATATAACATAGATAAAAAAGATATAATATTCAATTTACCTAAAAATATTAATATTAAAACATTACAACAACTACAAATTAAACCATTATATGGAGGAAAAGAATATGAAATATTATTCTGTTATGAAAAAGATGAAGATATTAAAATATTAGATAAAAAAACATACTTAGGTATTGATTGTGGATTAGATAATCTTTTAACAACATATAACACAAAAAATAAACAATCATTTATTATTAATGGTAAACCTTTAAAATCAATTAATCATCATTATAATAAAACTAAATCTAAATTACAATCATCATATGAAATTAATAAAGTAAAAGATAAATACACAAAGAAGTTTATAAAATTATCTGAAAAAAGAAAAAATAAAATAAATAACTATTTTAATCAAACGGTAAATAAAGTTGTTAAATATTGTATTAATAATGATGTTGGTAATATTGTTATCGGGGATTTTAAAGGAATTAAACAAGAAATTAATACAGGAAAAATTAACAATCAGAACTTTGTTTCGATACCTTATGGTATATTAAAAAGAAAATTAGAAGCAAAATGTTATTATTATGGTATTAACTATATATTACAAGAAGAAAGTTACACTAGTAAATGTTCATCATTAGATTTTGAAAAAATTCAAAAACACGATGAATATCAAGGTAAACGCATTAAACGTGGTTTATATAAATCCAATAATGGTTTGTTTATAAATGCCGATGTTAATGGTGCTTGTAATATAATACGAAAATATAAAAGTAAATCTGGTTCGGACTTGTCCGATACGGATGTAAGCGGTGTTATAAACCACCCAGTGAGGATTAATCCTACAAAACCTATAATTTTTTAAATTATGGGTGTTTATCCCGTCTCTTTAATTTTATTAATCTTCTTATTTCTGTTGGATTTCCTTTATAATCAATTAAATTAGATATTTCAATATCTTCAGTATCTACACTATAATGACATAAATCCGAATTCCATAATGCGTCAATAATACCTTCTTTTAAATCTTCAAGGTTTTCAACATTAAACCCTGGCACATAACATTGTAGGGTTTTTGGTATATATTTATTTTCCATTTCTTTACGAAAAGATCGAAGTTCGCCCCATTCTTCTGTTCCATCTAAATTTTTTTCATAAACCTTATTAGACCAATTATAATATAACCTTTCAAAGGTTATTTTTTCGTCATCAGAAACATAAATTACATTTCTTGTTAGTAATGAATCAATGTTTAATGTAGGTAAATAATGTGTGACAATATAATCACCAACATAATAACCTAACTGAAATACTAAACTATAATTTTCTTTCATAATATAATATTTTCTACAAAGATACTACTTTTTTTTGAATAAACAAAAAGATCCTATTCTTTTTTTGTTGAGAATAGGATCTTTAAATTATATTAACAAATATTTGTTAAATCACGATTGCGTCAATTTCTTTTAATATTTGTTTTGGATCAATTTCAACGGTTTTAATACGATCATAAATGTCAGCAGAATAACCAAATAGTTGAACTAATTTGTTAGTTTCTTTGAACATTGTAGTTCCATATCCACAGATATCAATTGCGTAAATATATGGTTGACCATATGTTTTACAATATGTTTGGTATGAACTACCTCTTACAATAGAATCACCACCTTGCATATCCGAAATAATAAATATACGGTCATATTTACCTTTAAGCGCGTTGAATATTGCGTCAAATGATGTGCCGTGACCTACATGACCAATTGAATTTACACCAACATTTTTAATAGTGTTAATACTATCTATTGGGTTATATTTCAATTTTTCAGCTGTCGATGCAAAATGATACATGTCACCACCAACACCTTTTACCAAGGTAGCAGCAATTAATGAAGCCTTTTCAACTGCAGTTGCGTTTATTTGTTTTCTACCACCGTTTGATGGCGTTGAACAGTTAGCACTACTCATTGACGCTGATGTGTCAAAAACTACGGCAGTTCTACCATGTGAAAACAATTCAGTTAAGTTTGGTATAGCCATTTCGTATGCTGTGTTAACAGCGTTTAACAATTTGTTTCTACGTGCAGATGGTATACCATTTTCTGCTAACAATACTTCGAACGCAATGTCAATTTGATGTGGAAATACTAAACTTTTACGTACCAATTTTTCAGTTGTTAACAATGTTAACACTTGTTCGAAAACAACATCAGTCGTTTCGTTAACAATGTTACGTAAGTTTCTTAACAAAGCAAAATAACCAATAGTACCTTCAGTGATAAGTTGTTTCCAGTTATCAGATTTAGCTTCTTTCAATTCTACTTGTCCTTGTTCTTTAGTGATTTCACCACTTTTAACTTTAGCAGCAACTTCTTGACCTGATTTGGTGTTTTTATCTTCCGCAGTATTAAACTGTTTCAATTCACCAGTCATCAATTGTTTGAAAATTACTTCCATTTCTTTAGATGGTTTTGGGTGAACTAAGTTCACAACATCCACTAATGAAATGTCTTTACCTTTACCTTGGTATTTAGCCAATTCGTAAGCATCAGCATTTTCAAGGGCAATTTTAAAACCACGTTTAATCGCGTTTGGTAATGGTTTACCTGGGTTACGTAAGAAGTAATAAGCAATAATTTCAAGCATATCATCCATACGGAAAATAATACCACCGACATTCAGTTTTTTATCACGTTTAGAATAAAAACGAGCCGCGATTGGGTTACCTGATAAAATTTGAGCTGCAGCTACAGAACCTACGTGAGTAATAGAACGTTGTCCTATAACTGTACGTGTATAAACCAATGCTTTGGCTACGAATACAGGGTCTTTCTTACCGATTTCTTTAATCAAAGTTACTAAACGATTTTCACGTTCCGATTCTTTTTCATAAAATTTACCATCTAAACCAGATGCTAACAATCCGATTAATTCAATTTTTGGTTCATATTTGATACCAACACCACCTTGATGATTTGTAACTGTAGGTGTCACAGTTTTTTGATTAAATTTTGACATACTTTTTAAAATTTAAATGTTTAACCGTTCATTAATGTTAATTTTTATAGATTGATTCTATATGGGTGAACGGCGACACCCTCTATTCCGTCAACAAAAGCGTTCGGAACTGCTTTTTTTAATATGTTGTAACTACCATTCACATCTGCGTTAATAAACACATTAGTTGCTGTTTGAAATAAACCTCGTTTAATTCGTTTACCTTGGTAAACTTCATGTTTGGTTATTTCTTCATTATCTAAAAATGAACATTTACTAGTATAACTTTCTTCATTTGTCTTAAAATTTATTCCATGTTTTTCACATTTATACGTTAACATTTGAATTATTTTAAAATAAGGTATTTGAACAAAGTTTTGATTGTTGACTCTACCAATGTTAATTCCTTGTTTCCAGTTTTCATTATAACCAATAACAAGAGTATTTAATTCATTTTGTAAACAGAATTTAATAAGATAATCGGTAGATTTATGTAAATAATCATTTACTTTACAATTTCTTTTAAATGTTAATTTTTGAATACACTTAGATGTTTTAATCTTTTTAGGTAATGTACTTTGGTATTTAGATTTTTGTTTATTATAAAATTGATTTATGGATTTTAATGGTCTACCGTTAACAACTACAGGTTTAATTCCTGATTTGTTTGATGTTATAGTCATTAAATTGTCAAGACCTAAATCAACTGAACAATATTGATTGTTGTCCTTTTTTAAAGGTTGTTCTTTGAAATCATATATTATATTAATTTTAAATTTATTTGTTTTAATTGGAACAACTTGTATCTCAATTATTTTATTAGTTGTTTGTACAGGTATTCTTAATTTAAGTGAAGATAACCCGATTTTATTCTTTTTAGGTTTAAGAATAGCAATATCATTAAATAAAGCAATGAATTTACCATTTTTAGGTAAATATTTAGGTATATTTGGTTTAGTATTAAAAAATTCTTTATTTTCTCGCCATTTTTTAATACAAGAAAAGAATGATTTCCAATTACTATCTAACATTCTTAACACGCCTCTTGATACTCTAGCTGGTATACATTTATATTCTTCGATATGTTTACAAATTGTAAACATATCAAATTTTTGTAAATATTTACCTGTGGAAATAAATTCATTACGGATAATGTAATTAGCCTTATTATAAAGGTTTTTACATTTAAAAGTAATTTCATTTAATTCATTAGATTCATCAATAATATGAGATTCTGTTAATAACATTTTTAATATAGTGTATTATTTTTATTACGCCACATATATAAATATCATAATATTGATAAAAAGTTTAAATACTAAACCATTATATACGAAAAAAGGGAGTATAAAACTCCCTTTAATTTTTTAAACATAGATATAAGAGAATGACGTTTCTCGGTGTTTGTTCAACCAACGAAGTAACCGAAAAAAACTTACTACTTATATTTTATTTTATAATTAAGGGAACATTTGAAAACAGAAATTTTAGCGCTCTACCACTAAGCTACCGACCCCGATGGGACCAGGTGGGACTCGAACCCACGACCTCTCGTTTAACAGACGAAGTAACTGTTTTACTTACCACTTATTTTTAATAATTTCAAGGGAATTATAATTGATTAGGTGTCAATTTTATGAATCATTCCATTTAATAGGAATTTCATCACACCAAATTCGCCGTCCAGCAATGGTTAACGGTTATTGAATCGGTTGATCATAACTAACAAAAGATCTCTTAGTCATTGTATAGGTTATTACTCATAACCCAGAAGTATTACACCTATTACTAGATGTATAAAACATTAAACGATGTAACTAATCAAATTACCACTTTATTTCACTTGGTTACGTGCAATGTTTCCATTGTAGAGGCTTGACCAAGTATAATATTTAAAAAATTTAAACGCTTTTAAATTCATTTTTATTTGGTTGCGGACCCTCGATTTGCACGGGAATTAGTGGTTATGAGCCACTTATGTTTCTAATTACATCAATCCGCAATGTTTTTTTAATAGGTCTACAAAAACTGGAGTCAAACCAGATATTTACGACTTGCTGAAGGCCGTTGTAGTTATTCGTTCTACTCTTTTGTTTCCTATATAAGCTCGGTCGTACTCAATCATTTATGAGTTGCTCTATCTTCGTTATTCATTGTCAGATAGAATTCGTCCTGATATGTGTGATTTAATATGTTCACAATACTTGTTGTAACGACCGTATGTTTTTAATAATAATACCTTTGTATTATAAATATCTTTTAAAATTAGAGAATACCGAATAGTGTGTATTGTTATAAACAAATGTTTGAAATTTGCGTCTTTACCACTTGACTAACTTTCCAGTTTTGGCGGAAAATATTGGATTCGAACCAATGTACGATGTAACACTAGAACTCACTACTAATTTATTTTTTTTTAAGTTTTCAGTACCCAACATAGGATTTGAACCTACACACAACATTCGTTGTATCCCACAAATCTCGTTTTTTTTATTCTTTTATTTTATTTATAACGTGCTCCCTTATTACACTACGTACATTTTTCTATTATATTCATTGTGTTGTACGGTTGGGTATGATCCAACACTTTATTAAAAACGAGATTTTGACGTGAAACGCGTCTACCAGTTTCGCCAATCGGGCATATTTTTTTTTATAATATAAAACGCTGAGAATATACGTTTATGCGGACTATCTTTATAAGGATTATTAGTTCCCTTATTTTCCACTTCCTTTTGAGAAGTATCAATCCAATGCAGGTTGCTTTACAACCACATTTTAAGTTACAAACTACTCACCAACTATTATACCTTTTCAACTCTGCCGAGCTGATTCACACTTGCGGTGTTAAAAGCCTTTCATCAGTATCACATCAACCTTGCGAGACTCTGTGGCAATGGACAACCCATTACTATGTATGCATCTTTCGTTTGCAACTGACGGACACTTTTGCTTTTATTTTATTTTTAAATTTTACTTCAAATGTAAGTTAAAAGTTTTGTGTCTTGTAGAATCGTTCAGGTAGTGGTCCGTCAACCAGCTCTGCAATCTTTTGAACCACAGAATACTAAACTACCCGATGTAATATCCCTATTACCATACTTTAAGTTTCCTTCATCCCATCGAGATGGTGCCCGATGAAAAGGATAATAACAGCACCACCTGTACATCATCTTATGTCACCATTTTAAGGACACTTTAATATTGAATCACGCAATAACGAAGAGGGATTAATTCTTTGTTTTTCACAATAATTCTATGAGTTATTCTTATTGTTCTTCCGAACTCAACCCAACCTCTACATGGCCAGGTCACCTAAACTCCTTGACTACACCGTTGGCCTCGTCTACTAAGTTTAAATGATATCTCACTTGTATACTCGAGTTTCATTACTGAAACCGCATCGGTGGTGACAACCACCAACACTTTATCCCACTTTCGTGGTTTATTTAACGACAATATACTGCCGATTCGTTCTAATACAGGCGAACCCATATGTCGAACTTATTTTTTTTCAATATTTCAAAGAACATTAAGATATATAAGGGGGCGAAAAATCTTCATTACCCTTTTATTCCATGGCTCCAACCTTACGGTATATATCTTATTTTTTTGTGGTTATAACGGAATTCAATCCCGAAATTTCATCTCAACACTAAGTGTCGGAATTACTGTGTCTTTATTATAACCATTTTTTAATTACAATACAAAGGTACGAAATTAATTTCAAATTACCAAATGTTTTTGTATTTTTTTTAAAAAAAAACTTTTTGGATTGTATTGGCTGTTATATTTTACAATAACAAATTAAATGCGAAGGGCTTCCACCGAATTTACGGTCATACACAATCTCACTTTCCTCACATACCACTACAGCCGATTGAACCTAAACTTTTATCCAAAATGTTTTTATGTCTTTAGTAACTCACTTTTGAATTACAATACAAAGATACTACAAATTTTTGATATTTTCCAAATGTTTTTTGTTAAAAAATTAAAAATTATTTATTAATTCGGTTTTAAATACTTTACCACTAAATTTTGTATGTGTGTTTTTGTTTTTAAATCCAAAAAACGAAATATTATCAATTTTCATATACATTATTAAACCTCGTTTATAATCTTTTTTATATATAACAGAATTTAACGTGTATTTTTTAGCAATATCATTCGGTAAAAATATCGTCATAATTGTATATCTTCAAAATCGTCCCCATTTGACCTTTTTCTATCATAATTCTTTTTAGATTTATGAATTTTATTGGTGGATTTAAATCCTGTGTTATTTTCTAATTCAATTTCTCTGTCAGCCTTTTTAATAGCTTTGATGTAATCATCATTTACTATTTTCTTCGGTTTCATATGATTTTAATTTTTTTATAATTCTTTCAACCATTCCTTCTTGTGAAATACCTTCAGAATCTTGTGTTGGAAAAAATCTATCTTTATATTCGTCAGGTAACCATTGTCTGATATCCAAATCATCAATAATAATCCAATTTGTATGATTAGTCATTTCTATATTAATCATATTGTGCTTTCTTAAATATGTTTCAATATCTGACATTCTTAGTTTTTCTAACCACTCACCAAAATAGGGTGATACGTGTCCTGTTGTGTCTATCGGTGATTTAATAACACCATTGAATTTGAAAATTTCATCCAATTCTTCTAATGTCCTATTTTTTCTCCAATCAGAAGTAAGTATTATTTCAATATCGTCAACTTCGTTTAATATTCTATTAAAACTATTTACACATTTTTTATTAAATGGATATATTACTCTCAATTCTTTTGCCTGTTCGTTTTCTATCCAAAATTCTTGTGTATTTATCCAAAATTCGGAATTAGTGCATAATACACCGTCAATATCAAGGAAAATATATTTTTTCATGTTTTGTTTTTATTTTCGGTACAAAAGTAATACTATTTTTTTAAATCACCAAACAATTTTTTGTTAAAATCAAATATATAACCTATTTTAACGCCTAAACCCGTCATGTTACTGTAAAATAAAGACCCAACCAATTTTTCATCAATATAACCACCATCAATACCATAAAATAATAATGGTGGGTTTGATTTAAAATTATTCGTCATACCCATTAAACCTATTGTGTAGAATTTGTTTTTAAATTTATACCCGACACCATAAGATACGTAATTATAACTATCATATTTTAATGGTATTGAAAAACTTAATGTTTGATAGATTGATTTTTCATTTACATAACCAAAATCAATGGTATATGTTTTTTTAGTAACGCCTAATTTTATTATCGTTTCAGGAAATAAATCGTTTTGTGATTTAACATTATTAATAGTGAAAAATACTAATATAACTAAAATAATTTTTTTAATGTGTACCATCACTTAATGAAATACCATGCTTTAATCCCCAAATAAATGATTCAACATCATCTTTATTATATTTACCAATTACGATACCTATTTCGTTACCGACATCACTTATATCACCTCTGAATTTAAAATTCGTTAACTGTTCTATAATGTCTTTAATTATTAAATTTGAATCATTCATTTTCTTTTCTAAATTTTATGTAATTTTTTAAATACATATCAATATTTTTTTTCCCAACAGGATTGGCAGATTGTATACCATATGGCGGAATATCTAAATCATGTGTCATACAATAATCAACCAAAAATTTTGCACAATCAAAACCATTTTTTTCTTCATTGGTGTTTAATAATTCAATTATATCATCATTATCATATTTTAAAATAAAACCACCTGCAGTTTTTCTTTCAGCATTAATACATTTTGATATATTGCCTATAGATAATTTTAAATATTTACTAGCATTAGTGATTGAGAAAAAAGTATTTATATATTCATTTTTTTTATTAAATTGATGTATAACAACACTATTTTTATAATTTTTTGGGGGGGGTTCATTTTCTTTTCCTAAATCATGGTCAAAACAAATACCGTCAGGTATACCATTTGATAAAATCCAATTTATAAATTCAGTATAAGATTTAACCCAATGAATTACCACGTTTTTGCCAATAGGACTAAAAACTAACCAATCAACTTCAGTATCAAACGGATCACGATAATCATCAATAAATAATAACGTTTTCATTTCTTTATGTTTTATAATTTGTTTTTTAAAATCGTCAATATCAGTAAATTCACTTTTAAAACACCAATAAAATTCGTTTCTTGGATGTGATTTCATTTTTTTTGTTGCACATAATGAAATTGACTGTTTACAAAATTGATTTATTTCTGCTGCAATTTTTATTGATTCATAAACATCAACAACATTAAATTCATTATCAAATTGAATAATTGATTTATGTTGTGATTTTAATATTTTTTTATGTGTTTCAATGCTACGTTTATGACCTAAGTGGGATATTCTCAATTTTTCTCGAGTTTCGTTTGATAATTTAATACCTAAATTTGTTTTACAATCAACTCTTTTATTATAACCAAATTTATTGTTTATAGTGTTATATTTTTTTATAAAATATTCTTCTTTTAAATATAAATCATCTAATGTACATTCTTCGATTATTTCAAAAATAAAACTATTTTCCCCATAATTATTCCAAGATGATTGTAGATGAATATTAAAATGTTTATTATTATTTAATAGATGACGATGTTGTGTAAATCGTTTTAATATGTTAACAGCACTACCAATATAAATTTTATTATTTAATGTATTCACAATTTTATAAATTCCTATTTTTTTGTTTTTATAAGGCTTTTTCTTTAAGTTTTGATAAAATAAATTGTCTTATTTCGTTTGACATTGTTGTATAATTTATTTCACACAATGTTTTAAAATTATTATATAATTCTAAATCTAATCTCAATAGTATTTTTTTTTCTTTTTTCATATGTATTAACAATGTATATACATAAAAATATATCAAAACTAAGAAAAAGTTCAAAAATATAAAATATCAATACTAATAAATAAAACCATATAATGTATTAATTGATCTAAACCAATAGTGACAAAATATTTGTGTCTGTTATTATTTTTTAAATGCGTTAAATTTATTAATGTAATAAAAAAATCAGTTAAAAAATGTGTAATAAACGTAATACCAAAAAATAAAAAAATAGTCCACCAATATTGTGCACCAAAAATATTTAAAAGATATAATAAATAAACTAACCCTGTTAATATTAAACTATAATATAACGTATGTGGGAATAAATGTTTTAATGTCTTTATTATTTTAGTTTTCAGACTTTTATCTCTACTTGGTTTTTGTTTGTTTTTTTGTAAAACAAAATCGGACAACCAATGACCGAACAATACAACGAAAATTATTAACAGATTCATAACGTGGTTTCTATAAACTTCTAAATATATAGTAAATAATAAAAAGTCTTCGGAGCGAGTGAAGGGATTCAAACCCTCGTCACCAGAGTGGAAGTCTGGTACACTAATCACTGTGCTACACTCGCATTTGAAAAAGATATACCTGATATCTGGAAATTTCTATCCACGTCCCAAAGTCAAAGAGTGTTTGTCGTAAACGATTTGCGGACACTCGGCTCACTCGATAGCGGTATTCAGGATAACCGTCAATTTTTTTATATCTTTTTGCATAAGCGGCGGGATTCGAACCCACGCGAGATTTCTCTGCTAGTTTTGGAGACTAGTACTTTCAACCACTCAGCCACGCCTATGTATTATAATTATTTTGTATCCGAGGTGGGAGTCGAACCCACTAGGGCTTAAACCTAGCGTGTCTTAACCATTCCACCACTCGGGCATGTTTATTTTTTCAATTTAAATATACAATAAAAACCTAAAATTAATAAAAGTGGTATTAATTCATCACCAATTGGTAGACTTGACGGTGTATCCCCACCACAATAAAGAGGACACCATTTTTTATGTGCATTACAATTTGCATGATAATCAGGTTTTCCACAATATTGACATTTATGCTTTTTTTGTGTATCCCCATTAAAGAATGAATCATAATAATTAGTATAAGTTTTATTAGTGTTAAAACCATTCTGATTAACTATTTCATATTCTTGACTTTGCAATATTATACCATCTGAAAATGGAACATAGGTAGTGCCGTCATTTTGTTGTTTTAAGTCATTTAATTGATAATTCATTTAATTTTTAGTTCCACATACTGTACATTTACCACCTTTTCCATCTTCTCTCATATTAAAAAGACGCATTTTTTTACCATAAATTCTATCTTGATAATCACTAACACACGTACATTGTTTTACACTTGTTCCTGCCATATTATTCTTTTTTTATTTTGATTATTATTTAATTCTTCAGTACCCCCCGTGGGTGTCGAACCCACAAAATCCAGAGTCTAAGTCTGACGTGTCTTCCATTCCACCAGAGGGATGGGTTTTTTATTTTTAAATACCATATTTTTCAAAAGTTTTTAACCATTTTCTGATAGAATTATCACTAACACCGTATTTTCTTCCTGTACCTTTATATCCTATTTCATTAACATTTTTTATTAATTGTTCATAGGGTGGTCGTTCAACTTTACGTCTTTTTTCAAATTGGGTTTTCCTGTTATTTGTTAAAACTTTCGTAAAATCGACATTATCGCCAATATTAAAACCATTTTCAACCAACATTTTATTTTTTTTTACTATTATTTTTTCCACAATGCGTGTCTAATGTTGCATTACAGTTTGGACAAACAATTCTTAAATTTTCAATTCGATTATCATTATGAACACCATTAATGTGGTCTAAAATTAATGACATTTTTTTACCTAACCAATTTTCATCTTGACCACATAGTTCACATTTTTTTTCTTTTAAACCTTCATCATATAACCGTTTTTTTAATGATTTTCTGGAATATGTACTGTTTACAACTAAAATATCTAATATTTCTATTTTTTTTTCTTTCGTTATATTTTTAAGTTTTTCAATTCTTATTTTATCAGGATCAAAATGTGATATATCTAAATCATATTTGTCAATATATTTTTTTAATGTTCTATAATTTCCCCCTGCCGTCCTAATATTTAATAATTTTAAAACATCCGTTAAACTATTTGATTCATCAATACATTTTTTTAAATTTTCTTCAGTATATAATAATTTGTTTGTGTTTTTTTTCATAAAGGATAAATTATCAACATTTATATTATATTTTTTTATATATTTTTTTAAAGTATTATAATTACTTTCAATTGGTTTTATTTTTAAATCTAATAAAACATCTTTTAATGTTTTATTATTTTTTATTACAAGTATTAACGTACTTTCATCATATCTATTTTTTTCTGTTTATATTAAATGTGTATTTGTTCATAATATTATTTTATTATGAATGCCTCGAACTTTAGAATAATACGTTATTTTATTAAAAAAGTTTTCCTAAGATGATTCGAACATCTATTTTTCGGGTCAAAGCCGAATATAATCACCATTATATTATAGGAAAATAATTTATTATCGAAAAGTAAAAAAAGTCTTCGGTCGGGATGGGGAGATTCGAACTCCCAACGTCTAGATTCCAGGTCTAGGTTGCTACCAATTGCATCACATCCCGTTGTTTACCAATAGTAATTACCATCAAGATTTGAACCTTTATTGGTAATTTTTACATTCCATTAAATGCTATTGGTTTCACTTAATGTCACTAGTGTTTCTTTTAATAACTTTTACCGTCTTTATATCTTTCACGTCTTTTATGTCTACCATTACCAACATTCAATGCTTTATATGTTGGTGTTAATGAATGACAATTTGGACACAATAATTTTAAATTGGTTAATAAATTGTTTTCTGAATTACCATCAATATGTTCTAATTCAATTGGTATATTTCCTGTAACAACATTTTTTTCTTTCCAACCACATTCCATACATTGTTCACCATGTTTTTCAATTAAATATTTTTTATATCTACGATGATCAAAACTAATATCACCGTTTTCAATTTTCTGATATAATATTTTTCTTTTATATTCTGATTTACATGTATTATTACAATAATGATTTCGTATTGAAATTTCTTTGTTGCGATTTATACAATAATTTAATTTTGTTTTAAGTTTATTATTGTATGTTGCTGAACAACTATGACAACAAAATTTTCTTTGTTCAGATTTTAAGCATACAAACTCTTTATTGCAATTTAAACATAATTTATTTAATCTAATTCTAACAGATTGTTTAGTTCTATTTATTAAATGTGATATCTCATCATATGTTAAATTATTTTTAGATAATTCAATTAATAAATTGAGCCGTTGGATGGATTCGAACCCCCGATGAATCCTCATTACAAGTGAGGCGCAGTCGACCACTGTGCCACAACGGCATTTTTGTTTTGTAGTCCCTGTCTGGTTCGAACAGACGACATTTACCATGTAAGGGTAACGCTACTACCAACTGAGCTAAGGGACTGTTAAAGTCCACCCCGTAGGTGGACAGGACGACTTTAGGTATCATCTTCGGAAGTATGTTTCAACTCTCACCACGTTCTTCACTCTTTGAGTGATAACAAGTTAAAAATAGATAAATTTTAAAGTTATAAAAATTGTAAGGTAATGAATTAGTTGATCTAATTGAACTGATAATAAAAATTTTTTCGTGTTGTTTTTATTATTTTCAATTATTTTACTAAAAAAATAATCAACAATTAAATGTGTTATAAACATTACACCAACAAACATTAAAATAACACTTAAATGATTTTCAGTTTTTATATTGTAAGTAAATATTGTAAAAAATTCATTCAACATTATTGGTAAAGATAACACCAAACTATAAAATAACGAATGTTCTAATAAATGTCTGAAATTTTTATGTTTATCAATTTCATGTTTTTTTGGTTGTAAAACAATATCACCTAAAATGTGAAATAGTATGAAAAATGTAATAATTAATAGTAATTCCATGTGTTTAATTTTTTAAATAAATATCGTTAAATTATAAATTATTTCCATTGACGTTCTCGATTAGACTTCCAATTTTCACAATCAAGATTGAAACGTCTTGATTTATTACATCCTTTACCTGGTGAACACACGGGGCACGAGCTGTAATGTTTTATAAACGCTTTTTTGTAAACTGATGCGTTATCAGTTGTTTTTAAAATTTCTTTGTTTTTGCTCATTTTATTAGGTTTTTATTACCTAATGAGCATCAAATTTTTTTTTCATTTTTATAAAAGTTTTAAATGTCCAGTAATTTTATCAATTTCTTCTGAAATGTAAGGACCAATACCTAAACATGTTTTTGTTGGAATTCCGTTAAATTCCGTTAAACCTGCATCAGTAATTAACACTACTGGACAAAAATCTGGAACTGAATTATAAATATCCATCAATTCTTCTTCAGAATCAACACTTACGCATATTTTAGTGAATTTTCCATTTAACCAATCGTTTAATACTGTGTCATCATTAAATTCTAACTCGTATTTTGTAGATTCATGTCTTGTTCTATTTTTTTTAAACATACTTAATAGTGCCCCCATTGATGCGTGCGACCCCTGACTAACACATTTTCCCTTCCTCATATTTAAGTCTTTACGTATTACTATCACTTGTTTAGTTTTCATGTTTTATCCGTTTTTAATTTACAATTTTCAAAATGCCACCTATACATTGTTGTACCACCTTGTTTTTCACAATTAGGACATGTTAAAATGGTTTGTTTTTTGTTTTTAAGTTTATCAGAACCTTTTTTAATTGATTCAATAGTTCTTTTATAACCTTTTAATGAATTAGATATTTTTAATTTATGTTCAACAGATTTTGACTTATTTTTATGCGTGTTTGAAATTTTTTCTTTACCTTCATAAAGTTGTATTAATAATAAATGTGACAAAAAATGTTCTTTATATGTTAATAACACCAAATTTTCTTTTTTATTATTTCCACCAAAACATCTTGGTAATATGTGGTGGACTTCATAATAGTTACCATCACCTTTTTTCCTTGATTGTGTTTTTGCATTTTCAATTAATTTTTCATATATTTTTTTATAATTCATATAGTTTGATATAATATATTAAGTACTCACATATAATTAATATTAAATAATTTTGTGTCAATTATGAAATAGTTACTGAAAATGTTATTAACTGTTAATATATTCATAGTTATTTATATAAATCGTGTGTATCTATGTCTGTATACGTTTTTATTAATTGTCTTACTTCACTACCAACTTTTTCAACCATCTTAATTCGTTCTTCCATTGGTATACCTTCTTTTTCTTGTAATTCCCAAATTTTATCCATTAACACTGACATAAAAATTTTACAACCACTACGAAACCCATCAATAGTGTATTCCGTCTTTAAACCTTGTGTTGCTTCGAATTCCCATAACGTATCCTCAATTTCATTCAATATCGGACTTATTCTTTTTCCTATCATATTTACTTTTTTATAAAGATAATGAAAATTTTTTAATAAAACAAATTTTTGGTGGAGAATATGGGCACCGACCCCATCTGTTATTCCTCATTGCAAGTGAGGTGACCACACCTAGCAGTCCCATTCCCCAATTAAAATAACTAAATAAACACATTACCTTACGTGAAAACACGTAGAATAAGGTTGGTTTTTTAATAATGATTATTATTTAGTTAAAAAGAAAATATGGGTGAAAGACGGGGTACGATCCCGCAACCTATAGAATCACAATCTACCACTCTGCCAATTGAGCTACAATCACCATGTATAAAATAGTATTTAATGGATCTTCATCACGGATTTATTTTTGGTAATATAGAGCCATTAACCAAAAACCGCTTGATGCCACGGCACTCCCCGCTTATCCATCTATCAGTGTTCGAAATACTATAGAGCAGTAAGGGATAATCGAAATCCCATCCTCTGTTTGGTAAACAGACGCACTAACCGTTGTGCTACTACTGCATTTAAAAAGTATCATTCAACCCCTACGGTTACATCGGGCAACTACATAGTAAAACTATGTTGGGATTAGAGGAATCGCTAGTGTATACTCACCTCTGTACTAGTCAACACTATCGTAGTCTATCGTTCTAGCTCGGAGATAGACACCCCTGAATAATACCTTTTTTTATTTGAACGATTCTATTAAATAATCGTTTTGATTTATATCTAAGATTTCATCAAAGGTGTATTCCGTTTTTTCCAATAATAAACCAACGCTAAATCCTATTTTTATATATTCTTTAAATTTATCAATAATATTTTGTTTATTAAAAGTAATTTTAGATTTAATTTCAATAATTTTGTTGTCATTAATTTTATAAACATCAGGAATTGCAATACGATATTTACATTTAACACTATCCCAATATTTAATTCTAAAATATTCAAATTCATATGGTATTTTTTTATCATCTAATTCTAAACAATAATCTAATTCGTATGAACTTCTATAATAAATTTTTTTATTATCCCATGTTGTGTGCCACCCATGTTTAAATTGATATTTACTATTATTACTCATTGTATTAGAAAATTTACCATTTAAACAAGCGTTAACATTACTTTCAGATAAATTTCTAGTTTTAACCCCTAACGATTTTAAAATATGTAAAATATTTTCATAATTTTTATCATAATTATATTTAATTGACATATCATATGGCGATAAATTATTATCAAAATATTCTTTTAATATTAAATCTTTTATTCGGTAATATTCTTTATTAATATCAATCGTACCAATAGTTTCTAAATCAAAACCAAAACAATGTAAGTTTTTAAACCATCTTTTATCATGTTTACATATTTCACTATTCTTACATATTTTTTGTCCACATATTGAACAAAATTTTATTTTTTCTTTTGTTAATGATTTTCTGATTTTTTCTTTAGTATCATTACTTACTATTCGTCCTATTGTTGTTAATTTAGATGAACAACTATGTGAACAATATTTTTTTTGACATTTAATTAATTCTTTTCCACAATGTAAACAAAATTTAATTTGTGGCTTTCTTCGTTCAGAATAAACATTCAAATTAAACCCAACAGTATTGGCAATATCTTTTAATTTTTTAATACCATAATTATTAGGTGTAATGTTAAAATAATTATATGCTTCAGTTTTTGTATTAAAATTATTTAATAATTCATAAGTTATATTTTTTTCCATATAATAATATCATATATAATAAATATGACGAAAATGTGAAAAAGATACGTAACAAACCTAAAAAAATAAAAAATATTTTAGGTTTGTTAAGGGTCTTATCTGTCGGATGGGGTGAAATCGAATCACCTTAGCTGGTTTTTCAGACCAGTACAATACACCACGTCTGTCACCACCCGAAATTTTGTAATTTGTAGGGGAAGTTATAATTGAACTCCCGACATCAACTATGTGAAAGTTACGTTCTACCACTGAACTATTCTCCCAATTTATACGTTTTTTATTTTTTTGTTGTTCCCCAACACGGTTACGATCCGTGGTCTTAATATTAAAAGTATTAAGCTCTACCATTGATCTATTGGGGATTGTGTTTGTCACACTTGTCCGATTTGTCACTTTCCATAATCTTAACTTTTTTTAATCATTATTTATTTTTATTGTGATCCAACTGGGTCTCGAACCCAGAACCCCCACCTTAAAAGGGTGGTGCGCTAACCAATTGTGCCATTGGATCAATTTGAATTGTTTTTGGTGTTGTGGTACAATTCTTAAACCTCTGTGGGCCATGTCAGACTTGAACTGGCAACCTTCGAATTATGAGTCCGCTGCTCTGACCAATTGAGCTAAAGGCCCGTTTTAAACTGATAAAATCTAACAATGTAAATGCCGATTTGAACGGCTAGGTTTGTTTTTCTGACAAATTGTGAACCAATCACGATGTAACACTAATTATCACTACAGTTTTGTAGGCGGAATGGGATTTGAACCCACATTTTCAACCAGTTACCAGACTCCTGTGTATCAGACAGGGAGGATACCCACCTATATATATTCATTGATTGAATGAATTTCTCTGTGACAGTTAGAACAAACTAAGTCACATTTTTCTATTTCTATTTTAACATTTTCCCACGATAATGTAACAAATGACCCGACACCAAAATCTTTTTCTAACGGATTTCGATGATGAAATTCCAATGCGGAATAACATCTATTATATCCACATTTAATACATTTTCCACCTTTTTATTCAACCGCCTTTTCTTTAATTTTTTGTCTAAAAGACTTATCTCTCGAATAATTTTTAGTTTTTCGTTCTTCATCAGTAAGAGGATTAATTTTATTAGTCGTATATCTGTTTACCGTACAACGACTGACATTAAAAAATTCTGCAGTTTCATTTAATGAATGTGTTAAATAATATTTATCCATATTATTTTTTTCGTTTTCATTTAAATGAATTTTACCGTCACCATCTAATCCTAAACTTTTACAATGATAAGATATTGTTGATTTTGAAACATTCAATTCTTTAGAAATTTCATTATATGTTTTACCTTTTAATCTTAATTTTTCTATTTTTTCTTTTAGTACCATATTCGTTTCTTTTTTTGATATAAATATAATCAAAGTTCGAAAAAATGTAAATAGATAAGTGAATTTTTTTAAAAAAAGTGATGGTAGAGGGACTCGAACCCCCAAGATCATATGACAACACTTTAGAAGAGTGTGACGCTTCCAGTTACGTTCTATACCACCAAATGCGGAGGATATTGGACTCGAACCAACACACCGAAATTACGGTGAACGGTTTAGCGAACCGCTGCAGTACCAATTATGTTTAATCCTCCATTTTAACACAACTACGGTATGTGATCCACCACGTCAAACGCCCGTGGGAGTTGACAAATTTAAAAAAACAAATTCAGTCCTTGCTGTTGAGTAACTCTTGTATGAACTTAATCATGTTCTCGAATTACATCTAACAAACTAACCTCCAGCATGAGATTGGATATGAGTTTGGTCTCTTGTCAGTTCTCTCTGCCATAATATCTGTCTGCTTCAATCTGAATTTTACATAAAAACAAATTCATTTATTATCCTAGCGTTCACCTATATCAACATCATAGTGAAACATAACTTGCAATAATAACTTCTTTAGGTTTGATGTTATCCCCTTTATTTGTTTTGTTCATTTAATTTATATTCGTTTCTAACTTTTTCTTCAATTCGATTTCTTATAAAATTTCGTCTGACGCTGTTTTTATTTTTTGATTTAAATGTTGGTAATTGACTATCACAATTTGGACAAACTAATCTTAAATTATCTCGTCGATTATTTGATGCGTCTCCATCAATATGATCTAAAACGAATATTAAATTATTATTATTCCATTTATTATCACAACCACAAATATCACATTTTCCGTTTTGTTCGTTTAAAATAAAATCTTTAAACGCTTTAGGTGTATAATTACCTCTATTAAAATTGTTTGGGTTATTAATAAAGTTTTGATAATTCTTTAAATGTAACCCTTTATTACTACAATCAACCGAACAATATTTTTTACTTTGGTTTGACTCTTTTCCACAGAAAAGACATTTCAATAGTTTTTTTTCTTTCTGAATATGTATACTATTTTTTTTAGGATTGAAATCATCATAACCATATTTTAATTTAACATATTTTTTTAAACCACTTTTTATATTTTCTTTAGTTTCTTCACTTACGTTTCTACCAATATTATTATACGATACTGAGCAACTTCTACAACAGAATTTTTTTTGACTACGTTTTAACTGTTGACCACATTTCAAACAAAATCTTTTTTTTCTATCGTTATAAACATTAATATCGAATCCAATATTAATAGCAATTTCCTTTACTTTTTTCCAATTTTTACTATTATCTGATAAATTCATTTTTTTCAACACTTCAGATAATGTGTTTGATTCATTAAATAAAACAAATATATTCATAATCTTTCTTTATATATAAATATCTATTAAAACGGAAAAAGTCAGTTTCGAACCTATATATTTTTGGCGGTAGCGAGATGAATCGAACCCCCAACACCGAAAAGTGCTACGATTTTTCAAGAATCGCCCTTCGTCCATTCAGACCACTACCATTATAGGTTTAGCGTTTTTTAATGAGTGCTATACCATAGGATTTAACCACACTTTCTCATTTGTCGGGTAGCCAGGATTCGAACCTGGGATGACGATAAAGTTCCCTCATGTTCCCAAAACACGTATGCTACCAACTACACCACTACCCGATATTTATTCCCACAATGTCAAAGAACATTAATTTTTTTAACTTTTCACAAAGTTTATTTTTGCAGTGTACGCGGGGGTCGAACCCGCATTCTCCTGAGCGACAGTCAGGAATGTTTCCAATAACACCTCTACACTATTTATTTTTTAAAATCATTCTCATATGATTTTTTCCAATTTCTTATTGCATTATCACTAACACTATATTTTTTTCCAACCCCAACATAACCTAATTTTTCAATTTCATCAATTAAATTTGGATATGGTGGACGTTCAACTTTTCGTTGTTTAATGTGTGAACATTTTTCGCATAAATTAGATTCCCTATTAATTACAACACCACATTTACAATGTTTTTTTTCAACATCACTAACGTATTTACGTTTAATATTTTTACCACCGTGAGTTTCTAATGTTGCATTACAATTTGGACAAACAAATCTTAAATTTTCAATTCTATTATCATTATTTATTCCGTTTTTATGGCCTAAAATTAATGACATTTTTTTACCTAACCAATTTTCATCTTGTCCACATATTTCACATTTATATTCTTTTAAACTATTTTTTAATATAATTTTTTTTACTGTTGAACGATCAGTTTTAGAATTTTCAATGAAAACATAATCAAAATCTAATTTTTTATTACTTTTTCTATTAATTGGTCTTCTAAAATGATTAGTATTAATTTCAAAAATATCAATATATTTTTTTAATGTTTGTCTATTACCATATGTCGGATTTAAACCAAATTTTCTAACAACGTCAGAATAATTGTTTGACGAATCAACAATTATTGTTAAATTTTCTTTACTATATTTCATATTTATATGTTTTAATATAAATATATCGAATATGTATTAAAGTGTCAACGGAATGTTATTTTTTTAATAAAAAATATAATTTAAATTTCTTACACTAAAGAAATTACCTAATTGCGGTGTTGACGGGACTCGAACCCGCGAAATCTCCGCCGTGACAGGGCGGCATCCTAACCAACTGAACGACAACACCATTATAAAAAGACAGTGAGATATGGGAATTTACCAATTGTGTACACAATTTCATTCAATTACTTGAACTAACATAACTTTGTCTTTATGATTTAATAATTAGTAAATACAGGACTAACCGTTCATCGAAACTTACACAATCTATGCACGTTCCAACTTCCTAATTCATCGATTGTTGCGATTTGAAACGAAAGTTTCAAATCGT
>JFJP01001158.1_pt1 | contig 43045 bp, 38 predicted proteins | sample 431651 | NCBI WGS metagenome assembly JFJP01 (sample SAMN02602958, study PRJNA72255) | Microbial mat metagenome, whole genome shotgun sequencing project. | biome: fresh water; feature: sink hole; material: water; isolation source: purple microbial (photo- and chemosynthetic) mats found in...
GTATGTCGGAAGGAATGACCATGCGCTGCCGTGGATGTGGATTCGGAACCTGTTTTTTTTATACTAACGCAAATATACCTAAATAATTACGCCAAAAGCTCGTCCTGGTTGAAAGCATTCACGACCGTGTTTATCTTGAGAAGGATGCCGTTGACATGGCAAAAATCGGCGATGCGCTGAAGCCGTTCCAGGTCCAACTGCCGCCCTTGCTGCTCGCGGCCAATGCGCGCGTTGGTCTCGGCCCGGTCGCTGTCGAGGCTGATGCCCAGAATGTCAAGCTGCCCGACCTGCCGCGCCAGCCATTCGAGGCTCAAGCGGCTGCCGTTGGTGATAACACTGGTTTCCAGCCCATTGCGCTTGGCCCGTGCCAACAAGGAACCCAAGTAGGGCAAAAGCATCGGCTCGCCCCCCGCGAAGTTGATCTTGCGGAACTGACCTGAAAGCGCCAGCGCCTCAACGACGGCCTCATGCCGGCGCTGGCCCGCAGTGGGCGCGTCGAAATCGTTGAAAGTGGCGTAGCAAAACTTGCAGCGATAGTTGCACTGCTTGACCAGATGGTAGTTGACTGTCGTTATCATGGCGGTTCATTGATTGGTGATGAACCATGCCATGAAAATGAAATACCAAAATTTCAACTAACTGTTTTTCAAATGATTACAAAAAATCAAAATGAAAATTCAATAAATAATTATTCCTTTTGAATAACCAATTATCACACAATCGCACAAAATTCGCAGGAAAAACTCGGAACCGCGCATTCCGAACCCTGCCGCAAGCCAAGCAATGCAAACCCTTCAGCACGAAGTCCTCGTTTTAGCTTCATCCCAATTTTGAATAGGATTCATTTGCCCAGCGCCTCTGGCCTGAAACATGAAACACCCGCTATCTGGAAGTCTGGGGCAATGAAGTAGCCGCTGAATGTTGCGCCGGGATCTTTTCGACGAAAGTCAGCTCTTCCAGGAAACGGGAGAGCTTCGGAGAATCGACAAGGATGAAAATCAGATGGTTGGAACACCGTGTGAAACCCGTATAGACCAACTCTTCGTAGTTTTCTGCCCACGAATCGCCCTCCACTATCAAGAAGACGGTATTCGCTTCCCAGCCCTTGAAACTGTGAACGGTTACGAACTTCACCTTCCCAGAGTTGACCTGAAAATGCAACCTCTTGTGCTTGCGGATGTTTTGCAAATCGCGTTCAAAGCTTCTGCTCGTATAGCCCTCTTCTACATCGACGAAACCCTTCAAATAATCGTAATATTCTTTGGTTTCTGCCAGAATGTAAGACTTCTTTCCATATTTCTTTCTGTAAATGTGTTCCATTTCCCTTATGTTTTCCAAGGTGAAAGAAAGAACACAAACATCGTTCGGTTCGCTGCCAATTTGGGTCGAGTAACTGTCAATAAAATCAACAATTGCATCGAAATCCATCGAACTGAAGGCCGCGTAATGCACCTTGTCAAATAGGCCCAACTGCGTCAACTCCGCTTCGTCGATCTGATGTTTACCGCTCAGGAACTTTTCCTGAAACTTGTAGATGAAAGACTTGATCGCAGGCGCGACGGCACGCTTGGTTTCAGGCAAGGTTTTCCAACGTCCTCCAATCAGCTTGTCGCCAAATTCCATTTTGCTGTTTTGAATTTCAACCCTACCATAAATGTCCTGTTTAGAATCACCAAAACCGACCAACTCGCCCCCCTCCACCAAGAAGTATTTTTTGAGCATCTTAACCCAGCCGACCTGATAATCCTGGATTTCGTCGATAAAAATCGCAGCATACTTCTCAATCTCATGTGCATGGTCAACAAACAGATTCAAATTGCTGTAAAAGCTACTTTCAAAATAATCATCTCGCACGTGAGCGGCCATATTGTCAAAATCACGGGGAAAAGCATGAACAAGCCCCAAATTGTTCATGAAGGAATTGATGAAGTCATGATAATTCAGGATGTGGAATTTAGACCATTGGAAATCAGCTTCGACCTCTCCAATCCTCTCCCGAATGTAGTTTCGCAAGGCGATGTTGAAATAAAGGATCAACACCTTGCCCTGGGTGCGCAACTGGGCATTGACAGCCCGCTTGGCCAAAACAAGCGTCTTGCCGGCTCCTGCGACTCCTCGAATCTTGTGATCGCCGCCTTGGCTGAAACAAAATTCAAGTTGCTTTCTGGTGTAATTGATGTTTTTTCCCAAATAAGAAAAATGAAAGGGCGGCTTGATGATTTGTAAAACAGAGTCGTGAATAGGGGCATCGAAAAATTTGGAAGTTTTGCTGATCCAATGCCTTTCCAACAAGCCATGCAAATAGCTTGATGACAAAATATCTTTCGCAATAATATCAACCCATGCCGCAGACTTGTTGGGTGTGTATTCGACATTCTCCTCATCCGCGCTCTGTCCATACAATTCGACGGCCAGAAAGTCGTTCAAATCCTCTTGGTTTTCATGGCAAAAAAAGACAGCGCAAGCCACAATGGCCCAGTGCTTGGGCTCGCGCATCTTCAATTCGAGCAAATGCGGAATGTGCAGGTTGAAGAAGTTTTCCTTGAAATTGATGACTTGCGCAATAGGCGACCGATGGAGGCTGCCGCCCCAAGAACGGTAAGCCTTGGCGAGGGTATCGAACTGGAATTGTTGAATTTGCCAGTCGCAAACCTGTATCAACAAAATGCCGCCGTACTTTCGCATCAAAAGAATGTCGGGAACATCCCCATTCAAGTAGGGATGGACGAAAATTTCATATTCATCGTTCAAGTTTTGGCACAGGAAATCGAGCAAGGATTTTTCGCCTTCGCTGGAAATGATTCCTACCTCCGCCTGTATTTCAATTTCAGGATAGTGGACGATTGCCATTTTGCTTTGCTTAGTATCACAATTCTCTCGCAATGTACAACATGGCATTCGAATTTCCAAAATCAAAAGACCTGATAAACAAGAGCGAAGACACCATCCAGCAAGCTGGACTCACCCAAGCGAGGCATATTGCCACATCAAGCAAGAGAAAATGCAATAAATTTCCGGAATGTTATAGCGACAGTGCCATGAAATTTTCGAATATGAAAATTGGAAAGGTTGCAATGCAGAAAACGAAAAACAAACAATCTGGCGATAAAGAAAATGCTGGCATGACAAGACAAAAAAAATATGCCTTTCACGAAACAAAAATCAGGCGCCTCTTTGCAAATACTTGGTAAAGAGAAGCTCCAGCGGACTATCCTTGTCCTGCTCGTGGATGCCGCGATGGAAGGCCGCAAGTTTTTCCATTGTCTGCACGAAGGCTAACTTCTCGCTTTCATCCAGCGGGCCGCTCACCAGCAGCGCCACCTGGTTCATCGACCCGAAAATTCGGAACATGAGCTGCTTGCCTTTCTCGGTGATGCCAATCCGCCGCTTCCGCTTGTCTTCTGGGTCAGAGGTCTCCTGCACGATTCCTTTTTCGAGCAACCTATTAAGGGCCGAAATGCCCGAGGTAAACTCCATGAGCTGCATCTGCGTCAACTCGGACTTGCTGTACGTCTTGTCGGTAATGAGCGAAGCCAGGAAACCGAACTCTTCGATGGAATGCAAAGGCGTGTCAGCCAGCACTTTCTTGGTGTAATGCCGGGCATAGCGGTAAAGATTTGGGAGCAGTTTGCCAATCTCAACCTCCGGTGACTGTCGGCCCTTGTAGTCGTGGTTTTCGTCGAATTGCAGGACGCCTCGCACCTGGGCGCCCCCGGCTGTCCGGGCGCCCAGCCACTGTGCGAACTCCGCCAGCCCCGCATCAGGCTGCTGCTGCTCAAAAAGTTCCAACTCGTCAAGCAAAGATTTGGCGAGCGAATATTTTTCTCTCTTTTTCATGTTTAGGCCTATCAACTTTTCAACAAATCGTTGGCAAGGCTTTCACCAATGGCAAGGCTAGAGGTTGCCGCGGGCGAAGGCGCGTTGCAGACGTGGGTGACGCGATGGTCGTGGAAGATCCAGAAGTCGTCGATGAGCTCGCCGTTCGAGTCGCAGGCCTGGGCGCGCACCCCTGCCCCACCCTTTTCCAGGTGCTCGGGGCCAATCTCGGGAATCAGCCTCCGCAGCGCGTCGACAAACTTGTCCTTGGAAAAGGAGCGCCCCATCTCCTCCAAGCCCATGCGCCAATGCTTGCGCACGACCTTGCGGAAGCCCGGCCATGAAATCGCCTCCACCATATCGGGAATGGAAATTTGCGTGTTTTTGTAACCCTCTCTTTTAAAAGCAAATACGGCATTGGGTCCAGCCTCGATTCCCCCGAGCGCCATGCGCGTGAAATGTACGCCCAAAAAAGGAAAAGCGGGATTGGGAACCGGATAGATCAAATGCTTGACCAAGTTTTCATGCTCCGGCTTGAGCTTGTAGTACTCGCCCCGAAACGGAATCACGGCAAAATCGAGCCGGGGATGGGTCGTGCGGGCCAGACGGTCGGCCTGCAAACCGGCGCAGACCACGACATGCCGCGCCTCAAAGACGCCACCACGGCTGATCACAATGGCCGATCGGCGATCGTTTTTGATGTCGATAACCTCCGTATGGAAAAGAATCTCGCCACCTAGTTGAACAAAAGTATCCCCCATTTTTTGACACATTCCCCGAAAATCGACAATTCCTGTTTGCGGAACAAAAATAGCCTGCAAACCTTGGCAATGCGGCTCGCGCTCGCGGATTTCCTCCGGGCCGAGAAGCTCCAGCCCTGCAAGCCCGTTGGCGATTCCCCTTTCACGAATGGCCTCCAACCGAGGCAGCTCGTCGGGCGTGGCAGCGACAATGAGCTTGCCGCAGACTTCATGTCGAACGTCGTGCTCCTGGCAGAAATCGAGCAGAAGGCGGTAGCCCAAGGCGCAGTTCTTCGCTTTTAGGCTGCCCGGCTTGTAGTAGATGCCCGAATGGATGACGCCGCTGTTGTTGCCGGTCTGGTGATGGGCAAGGCGCCCCTCCTTTTCCAGGAGCAGGACTTTGGCGTCAGGGCGTTTTTCCTTGATTTTCAGTGCAGTGGCTGTTCCAACAATGCCGCCGCCGATGACGATGAAGTCTTGCATGGTGTTGTTATTTGATTTTTTGAAAGCGCTAACCAAAACGAAATGGGGCAAGAGAAGGGATAGATTGCTATGATTTCGTAGCAAAGATAGAAAAATTTTGCAAAAAATCGTATGAAAAAGTTTTTTTATTACGGAATCGTAGTACATTTGCAAAAAAAATCACTGGCAGATGAAACTCAAATTGAAATCCCTAGCCTTGTCGGCCCTGATTCTAGCGGGTATCGGCGCCTGCAGAAGCCGGCAAGCTGAAGAGCCGACCACGGCCGAGAAAATCGAATCGAACCCCCGCGGCGAAGGTCAGACGATAACCTTCGCCTTCGAAAAAGGCTCCGGGCACAACCACCCAACCTTTGCGCTGTGGTTAGAAGATGCAGAAGGCAACTTTATCCAGACACTATTCGTAACACGTTCCATAGCAACTGGAATTTTTGATCGTGTTGAAATCTCAAATGGCCAATGGCAACCTGGTCAAGCCAAACGCCCTTCCGCACTTCCCTACTGGTCGCACCAACGCGGTATCATGGACGACGAAGGCTACTACCTACCCTCGCCTGCCAGCCCGGTTGTGGATGCGTACAGCGGCGCCACTCCCCTGTCGAACTTCGTGCTGACAACCCGCAGCGACAAGGCATTGCCGCAAAAGTTCCGCATCCTCTTCGAGGTGAACCAGACCTGGGATTGGAACGAATACTGGACCAACGAAAAATATCCAGAAAATCCTCATTACAAGGCATCTTGCCAGCCTTCGGTTGTTTATTCGGTGCAAGTTGACCTGACGGACAAACTGCCAAAATACCACCTGAACCCCATCGGCCACGGACACTTTTCAGGTGAGGACGGACGCCTCTACACCGACCTCGGTACGCTGACAACAGCCCTGGCCATCATGAGCCGAGGAGTGATCTCGATCGAATGATAAAAGCATCACGAGAAAACTCGCAATTGAACCTATCGAAACAAATCAAAACAAATCCATGAGAACAATCGTTTTCAGTTCAAAATCCTACGATAAGGAATTTTTGACGGAGGCCAATTCCAATGCCGGCCATGAGATGGTCTTCGTGGACGTACCCGCCGATCCGCAGACCGTCGTCCTAGCACGTGGCTTCGAAGCCGCCTGCGTCTTTGTCAACGACGAGCTCAACAGCAAGGTTCTCAATGCCTTGCACCAAGAGGGCATCAAAATGATAGCGCTGCGCTGCGCCGGATTCAACAACGTTGACCTCAAAGCGGCCCACCAGCTTGGCATCAAGGTGGCCCGGGTACCCGCCTACTCGCCCAATGCTGTGGCGGAACACGCTGTTGCCCTGATACTCACGCTGAACCGCAAGACCCACAAAGCCTACAACCGCGTGCGAGAGCAAAACTTTTCGCTCGAACGCCTGACGGGGTTTGACCTGTTCAAAAAAACAGTAGGTGTTGTCGGAACTGGCAAAATCGGACAAGCGTTTTGCAGCATCATGCTCGGATTTGGTTGCAAGGTTCTCGCTTTCGACAAATACCCCTCTCAGAAAATGAAAGACCTGGGGGTCGAATACGTCGAAATGGACCAACTGCTCGAGCAATCGGACATCATTTCGCTGCATTGCCCGCTTACACCCGAAACACACCACATGATAAACGCCGACACCCTGGCCAAGATGAAGCCCAACGTCATGCTCATCAACACCAGCCGCGGCAAACTCATCAACACGCAAGAGGTTTACAATGCCTTGAAGAAGCAGAAAATTGGATACTTGGGCATCGACGTTTACGAATCGGAAGAAAACCTTTTCTTCTCCGACCTTTCCGAAATGGTTGTCCGCGACCGGCTCATCGCCCGCTTGACGACATTCCCAAATGTCTTGATTACAGCGCATCAAGCATTCTTCACGCAAGAAGCGCTGACAGAAATCTCCCAAACCACTATCGCCAACCTCACTGCCTTCCAAAATGGCGAAGCACTGGTCAATGAAGTTACTTTGGACATGATCAAGTGAAATAGCAATATGCTGGCCCCTTCGCACCCATAGGGGCCAGCATTTTCCATACCTCATTTGTCCTTTTTGGGGAATACGGAAACGGTATTCCATAGCCCTCTATTGGCCAAAACCACAATGGATTGAACCTCTGTCACAAACAAAAATTGCTCAAAACAAAAAAACAAAGCGATGAAAAATCTTTTTCGTTCAGGTTTCGGCTTAATCTTGCTCCTGTCTGTCTTCGTTTCAAAACAAGCTTCCGCACAAAATGGAAAAGTGCAAGGCCGTGTCTATGATGAAGTTACCAACGAGTCGCTTCCCTTCGTGAACGTGCTGGTGGTAGGAAGCACAACCGGCACAACGACCGATTTGGATGGCAACTTCCTCTTCACGGGCCTGGAACCTGGAATCATCCAGCTACAAGTCTCTTTCGTTGGTTACAAGCCTAGAGTCTCGGAAGAAATCGTGGTGTCGAACGCCAAAACACCCTACGTTGAGATCGCGCTTTCGACCAGCGACCAAGAAATTGAGGAAGTGGTCGTCACGGCTTCGCCTTTCCGCCGTACCGAAGAAAGCCCAGTCTCGCTGCGCACGATTGGCGTTTCAGAAATTGAAAACAGCGCTGGCGCGAACCGCGACATTTCACGTGTCATACAGTCTCTTCCCGGAGTTGGCGGATCGGTTTCATTCCGAAACGACATCATCATTCGCGGCGGTGGGCCCAGTGAAAACCGCTTCTATCTCGACGGGGTTGAAATCCCGAACCTTAACCACTTCGCCACACAAGGCGCCTCGGGAGGCCCCGTCGGCATTCTGAACGCGGACTTCATCAGTGGTGTCAACTTTTACTCGGGCGCATTTCCGGCCAACCGAGGGAATGCGTTGAGCGGTGTTTTCGAGTTCACGCAAAAGGATGGAAACAAGGAAAAACTACGGGTCGGAGCAGTTGTCGGCGCCTCGGACCTGGCCTTGACCCTCGATGGTCCGCTGGGAGAGCGCACAACCTTCATCTTCTCGGCCCGGCAGTCGTATTTGCAATTCCTCTTCTCGGCTATCGGGCTGCCCTTCTTGCCCAAATTCAATGATTTCCAGTTCAAAAGCAGAACGCGCATCAACGACAAGAACGAGCTGACCCTCGTCGGGCTCGGCGCTCTCGACCGCTTCGAATTGAACCTGGACATCGAGGAGCCGACGCCTGACCAAGAGTATATCCTCGGCTACTTGCCCATCCAAAACCAATGGAACTACATGAACGGGGCCGTTTGGAAACACTTCTCCGGCAACAGCTACCAAACTTTCGTGCTTAGCCGCAACATGCTGAACAACCGTTCGCTCAAATACCAAGACAACGACGACAGCGACGAGGCCAACAAGACCTTGGACTATGTTTCGCAGGAAATCGAGAACAAATTTCGCTTCGAGACCAACCACCGCTTCAGTGGCTTCAAGTTCGTGGGCGGAGTGGGATTGGAATACGCGAAATACAACAACAACACCTTCCAACGGCTATTCGTACAAGACCAGCTCCTGACAATCGACTACGAAAGCGAATTGAGCCTCTGGAAGTACAACGCCTTCGCACAACTCAGCAAAAGTGTGCTATCCGAAAGGCTGGCCCTCTCGGCAGGAGTCCGTTTCGACGGAACGAGCTACTCCGAAAGCATGGCCAACCCTTTGGAACAATTCTCTCCCAGATTGTCAGCTTCATACGCCTTGACCGAACGCATCAGCATCAACGCCAACACGGGCCGATACTACCAACTACCAGCCTACACAACGCTGGGTTATCGCGACAGCGACGGCGTGTTGGCCAACAAGGCCAACAACTTGAAGTTCATCAGTGTGGATCACGTCATCGGCGGCCTGGAGTTCTTGCCCTACGACTACATGCAGTTCACACTCGAAGGCTTTTACAAACAGTATGGAAATTACCCCTTCTCTTTGCGAGATTCGATAGCGCTGGCCAACAAAGGCAGTGATTTTGGCGTCATTGGCGATGAGCCTGTCGCCTCGATCAGCGAAGGACGCGCCTATGGCATCGAGTTCTTGAACCGCATCAAACTGCCCAAGTACAACCTGATTTTCGCCTACACCTGGGTGCGCAGCGAGTTTGAGGACAAAAACGGCGAAATGATACCCAGCGCCTGGGACAGCCAGCACCTTCTGACCATCACAACAACCTGGACGCCCAAACCAGAATGGAAGTTTGGTGCCCGCTGGCGCTTTGTTGGTGGACTGCCCTACACGCCCTACGACCTGGAAACCTCCTCATTGGTAGCCGCTTGGGATGCCCAAAGAAGGCCCTACCTCGACTATGATCGCCTGAACCAGGAGCGCTTCACTTCCTTCCACCAGCTTGATGTCCGGGTGGACCGCTTTTTCTACTTCTCGAAATGGACACTTGGGATTTACTTCGACATTCAAAACTTCTACAACTTCAAGCAAGCCTCGCAAGATTTCGTTGTTGTCAACCGCGATGAGCAGGGTCAACCCATCCTACTTGACAACGGTACACGCTACGACTTGCTTTCCCTTCCGAACGAAAGCGGGACCCTATTGCCAACCCTTGGCCTCCAGATTCGCTTTTGAGTGTTGCAGCCCTATCAAAAGAAGAGACCTGCTGGCCGTTGGCCAGCAGGTCTCTTCTTTTGATAGCAAGTTGAATCGCTCAGAGTTTTCTCCAAGCAGTCACTTGCGACACGGTATGCTGGAACTTCCGAGCGGTTTCTCGGATCACGAACTCGAGATTGGCTGGCTGGCCAACTAGCTCAAAATGAGCATCCAGTAGCTCGTGCAATCCATCGAGCGTGGTGATGTTCTCACCATTGCGCTTGTAGCCCCCTAGCCAGTTCTCTTTCTTGGTATGCCCTTCGAGCCAGGTGTAAGGCGAGCTCAACAACAAGATGCCACCGGGAACAATCCGCTCGTGAAATTCTGACAAGAACTTGGCAGGATCGTAAAGCCGATCGATCAGGTTTCCGGCAAAAACCAAATCGTAGTTCGCAAATTGCGGCTTGAGGTTCGAGGCGTCGCCTTGGAAGAAATCCACTTTGTTGGATAGTCCATCCAATCCCAGTTCGTCCAAGCTGCGCTGGTGGAAGGAAATCAACTCCCCCTCCTCAGGGAGGACGTATTGGGTGTAGCCTTTTTCCTGCATTTCAATCGCGATACGAATGAAGCGGGCAGAAAAGTCGATACCCGTAACCTGATCGAAAGCCTTGGCCAGTTCGAAAGTGCTCCTCCCTACCGCGCAACCTAGATCCAAGGCACGACGTTTTGGCTTGCCCGCCAGCAAGTCAATGCCAATTTGTGCGCACTGTTTGGGATAGTTGGGAACGCCGAAATATTCTTTTCCGAAATGAAATTCGCAATACTGCGAAATCAGCTCGTTGGTCTCGTAAATGTCGTTTTTTACGACGACAGGCTGCTTGGATTCGACGTAGCGGAAGCCCGCATGTTGGTAGAAATGACGGCGGAAAGCATAGCGGGCATCCTTGGTGGCCTCATTGCCTGTCGAAATCCAGGAACCTCCTTTGAACAGGTTGTGCTTGCCGTCGAAGGTCGGAGTTGAGAAATCGTCGTATAAGGGATGCACCTTGAAACCAGGATACCCAAAAATAGGCGTTTCAGTCCATTGCCAAACATTTCCAATGACATCGTAGAAACCCAAACCGCTTTCGAATTTGTCAACGGGGCAGGAAGACGCGAAATGCTCCAGATTCAGGTTTCCGGGTGCCTTGTCCCATTGCAGCAAGTTGGGAAGCCCGACATGCTCGTGCAAGCGCACCCATTCCTCCTCGGAAGGCAGACGAATCGGCAAGCCTGTATGTTGGGATTTCCAGTTGCAAAAAGCCTTGGCTTCCAACTGGTTGACTTCAACGGGCCAGTTCCATGGCATCTCGACTTCTTCGGTAACCAAGCGCAGCTTGAATTGTCCATCGCTTTCGCGCCAGAACTGCGGGTAACGTGATTTCTTGAACTGGACCCAGTTCCAGCCTTCCTCGGTCCAGAAATCTCGATGCTCGTAGCCGCCGGCATCGACAAACTGTTTGAACTCTGCATTGGAAACCACAAACTGGCTCGCCTTGAAGTCCCCAACCTGCTCCTCCTGCTGCCCGAATTCGTTGTCCCAGCCATAGAGGCTCGTGCCTTGCGTTGGACGTCCCAAAATCACTTTGCCCGCTGGTACAGCCAGAAGATTGTTTTGAGGGGCATCGCCACGCTCGCCGCAAACTTTCCATTTGTCTTGTTTGCGTACTTTATCCAGGGGCAGTTCGCGGATCAGCACCGAAGAGGTTTCCAAATGGATGCGCTCGTGCTCGATGCCCATCACAACAGCCCAAAAAGGACTTTCCCAAGTAATCGGAAGCTCCAGGGGAAGGCTTCGGATCAGATTCTCAACGATTTCCCGGACTTCAGCCCTGTACTCGCGAACCTCCTGAACGGTAGGCCAATCGTAGTGCGCCTCATTGAGATCATCCCAAGACATTTCGTCCACGCCAATGGCAAAAATGGATTCGAATCTAGGATTAGGACGTTCTTTCACGAGCTTGGCCAGCACTAGCTTGTTCATGAAAAAAACTGCGGTATGTCCAAAGTAAAAAATCAGCGGATGGCGAAGCGAGTTCGCTCTCTGGAAAAACACCGCATCATTGACCAATTGATCGTAGAGGCTTTCGTGCAATGCGTAGGTGTTCCGAAAATAATCCAAAATTTCTTGTCGCTTTGCCAAAACTTCGCCGCTTGTGAGGACGGGCGGCTTGAGTGTGATATTTTTCATTTCCTTTGTGTGAATTTATGATTAAGAAACCATGAAAAAGCGTTTTCTTGAGCTGGCAATCCTGATTCTTACGGTACAACTTGCCAACGCGCAAAGCTACCAAGATAATTTGATTCCGTACTCTGAAAATGGCCAATGGGGCTTTGAGGACTTCGAAAATTGCCCTGTCATTGCGCCCATGTTCGACGCCGCAGGACGGTTTGAAAACGGGCTGGCGCCAGTCCGGCTTGGCCCATTGGTCAGCCTGATTGACAGCCTTGGCCGAACTCCCCTCGGCTGGCACAAAGACATCTTTCGGCTGGAAGATGCGTTCATACTGGTCGATGAAAAATATCAACTTTCAGACAATCAAGGAAATGCCATTTCAGAAGCCTTTGACTATATCGGCCGGGACGAAAACACACTTTGGGGAGAGCGGGATGGAAAAGCCTTCTTGTTGGCCCTTGATGGCCGCATCCTGTCTGGCCCCTTCGATGCCATCGGCCCAGAGCGAGAGGGCCTGATCCGGGTGTTGCAGGACAGCAAATTGGGATTCATTTCGCCAACTGGAAATCAAATGCTGGCCCCAAGTTGGGACGATGCTTCGCACTTTCGGCACGGAGTTGCCCGGGTTCGCCAGGGCGAAGGTTTCTTTCTGATCGACAAACAAGGCAATCAAACCAGCGACCTTTATTCTTTTATTGGGGAATTCAAAAACGGTACTGCCTTTGCATTCAAAGGACAAAACATTGCCCTGTTGGATAGCAGTGGCAACCTTGTTTCGGCATGGCATGAAAGCATCCAACGGTTCTATTTCGGTCTATTTCTTGCCTACAATGGGAAGCTCTGGTGCTTTTTGGACGCCCAAGGAAACAAAGTCACCAATTTATACCGCTGGCCCCTATTGCTCTATCGATCCGTGAGCTTCGAATTTGATGGTCAAAACGCGCAAATGTTCAACGAGGCCGGGATGCCGATATGTCCGAAGACGCCTTCGGCCCAGGCTCCGGATTTCGATTTCGATGGCTTCGAACCACCCGCCTATCCGAGTGGAGGGCTGTTCAGCGAAGAGCTTTGCACGGAAAAGAAAGACGGCGGATTCGTGTTGGTGGACAGGCAGGGGCGATACCATTCGGGGATATTTGCCGCCATTGGTGCCTACCAGCAGGGCTTGTTCCAGGCCAGGACTATCGAAGGCAAAGCGTTCTGGCTGGGGCCGACCGGCAAGCCCTGGAGCGCGGAATTTGATGCCATTTATCCTTTTTACCAAGGGCTTTCGCGGGTTCGAATCAACGACCAATATGCGTTTGTTGGAGCGAATGGAAACATCATAAGTTCATGGTTTGAATATGCTTACGAATTTTCGGACAGCCTGGCGAAAGTTGTGGTCGGCTCGAAGGTCGGCTTCATTGACGACAAAGGGCAATGGGTCATCGCGCCGACTTACGACGACGCCAGCTCCTTCGCCTACGGCTTGGCCAAGGTGCGGATCGGGCGCTGGGTCTTTTTCATCGACAAGCAAGGACGGGAGCAAACCCCTCGCTTTTTGAATACGCCCGAAGGCAACCAGCGGATGCTCGACACGGCCTTCGTACACTGGCAAGGGCAGGTCATACCCTACAAGCTCATCGTCGGGACGGCCCTGCTTGACCAGAACGTCTATGGCTACCGCTCGGGCGACGGCTACAACATCCAGGACGAGATGGTTCTGCCTCCGCAGTTCATCGACAGGGAAATTCCACAACGCAACCAGCATTACTTTTTCGAATACAATTTGGACGTTAGGCCCGACCGTCCGCTCTATCGCGAAATCGTAAAAAATGGAAATTCCGCCAGAATGTTTGTCCGACAACGCAAATACATCCGCTACGCCCTCTACGATTTCAACAACCGAAAAATCAGCGATTGGTACTGGAAGATTGGCCACGCGAGCGCATCGACCCATGGCTACATTCCGGCCTTGACGATATGGAGAAAGTCTGTTTTGCTGGATGTTTTCGGCAACGAAGTTGCCCCAGCCCGGCACTTGTACCAACCTTTCTACGAAACTGGCTATATCGCAGTAGCCAATAATCGAAAAGTAAGCCTGTTGGACAGCACACTCAACCAGAGAATCCCGTGGCTTGACCACCTTGAGGTGGATCATGGAACCATCGTGGCAAGAGACCGGGAACGTTATGCGCTTTTGGACAAAAACCTGATCTTCATTACGCCTTGGGTGGATGGGATTCGCCACGACGGATTCCGAGACTTCGTGTTCGAGCAAAGTGGGAACTTGGGCGTGTTTTCACCGAGCGGAAACCAGCTTTTGCCCATTGTCTTCGAGGAAATTCAGGCGCTGAAAGCAGGATTGTATCTTGTAAATCAAGGCGATAGCGTTCAAATCGTTGATGATTCCAACCGGTCGGTCGGGCTTAGGTACAACACGCTTTCCGACTTCGATGCCTATGGGCGGGCCATTGGTCGGCAGGGAGCTCTCGTGGCCCTTGCCGACTCGCTGGGGCGGCGGTTGACGCCGTGGTTCGCGGATTGCCAACGGCCAGCGGGCGGCTTTTACGTGGTCAGCGACAACGAAGGCTATTTCTTGTTGGACACGCTGCTCCGGGCGACAACACAGGAACGTTTTGATGCGTTGGAATATCGCCAAGATGGTCATTATCTGGCGAAGAAAAGCGAACGTTTCGCGCTGTTGGACAAGCAAGGCCAACGCATGACGGTATGGCTCGACTACATCAACCTGTTCTCGGAATCGGTGGCCGTGGGAGGCGTCGGTGGCCGCTTCGGCTATTTCGACAGCAAGGGGGATAACTTCATCGACGCCGTTTTTGAAGACGCGGGGTCCTTTCGAGGTGGAATCGCCCGGGCACGTCTGGACGGCGCCTATCATTTCATCAGTTTCGAGAAAAACATCGTCAGTCCTGGTTATGATTACCTGTATCCGTTTGACGGATACTGCGCCATTGCCAAAAAGTCAGGAAAATACGCGCTTCTGGGGCCGGATTTCCAGGTCATCAGTCCTTGGTACGACAGCTTGAGCTATTACGGGGCGGGCTATTTCCACGCGCAAGACCGAGGGAGGCATGCCCTTGTCAGCGGCTTCGGCTTTCAGGAAACCTTGGCCTACACTTTCGACATTACAAAGAGCCACAAGCTAAAAATCATTGATTTTCAGACATATGCCTTGGTGGATGCCAACTCGGGCGAAGAATTGCAGCGGCTTCGCAGGCGCGTTCCCTACGACGCGCGCCCGAGCCTGGTGGCCGACCTCTACACGGAGCGGCTGGTGGTTCGGCAGGTGGATGGTCGCTTCGTGCTGGTGGACGCCCACGGAAAAACCCTAGGGCCTCCTTTCGAGCGGGCGCCTAGGGTCAATGAGGGAGAAATCGAATATTTTGACAATGGCGAATGGCGAAGCAGGGACATCTACGAGTGGCTGCGCCAACAAGAATAAGGCGAAGCCGGCTCGGCCGTTGCTGTCATTCGATTGACTGGACCCTCTTCTTGATTTTCTCGATTGCTAGATAGTTGAGAAAAAACAAGGAATAAAGGATCAGGTTCTGAAGCATCAACAAATAAACAGTTTGCCGGAATCCAATCTTTTTGAGGGAGCTTTTGTGGTTGAGGATGTGGATGCCCGCCCATATGCCGAACGCCCCGCCCAACATGCCATAAGAAAACAAATCCAGCTCGGAAGTCCGCTCTTGAACTTGCCTCGAATGCTGGCCTGTCGAACCCGATTGGGCGGCGATATCAGCGGTTTGGGCTGACCGTTGGCCGGGAATGCTCGAATTTTTGTCTTCCAGCATCTTGAGGTAGGCAAAGAAGTTCATGAAGATAAAAAACACAATGACTAGCTTGTTCATCTCAATAGTTCTTTGAAGTTAGAAAGCAAATCCAACAAGAGGACGTACATGAGCAAGTTGACCATCAGACAAAGCATCACGGAGGTTGGAAACGCCTTGTTCCCGATGGAGATTTCTTCTTGGTAAACCTCTATTGCCACCAGCGTGCCAGCGGCCCCGCCGAGCGCGCTTAGGGCATAGACACGTCCTTCGGCGCTGGCTTTGTCTTCCTTGGTCGATCCGGATTTCGGCAAGGCGAGGTCTGGGTCGGATTGGTAGTTGTAAACGGCCAGGCCGTTCATCGCCAAGAAAAGCAGGAGGGTTATGATTTTTGCCATGAGCATGGGGTGTTGGTGAATGTGCGAAATTAAGATTTTTTAGCATCGCCACCGCTGGGTTTCAAAATTCTTTTCCTTTTGAAGGAATCAATTTTTGACGAATAAAAAATCGCCTGCGAAACCCTAGGGTTTCGAAGGCGATGAAAACTTTTGGGGCCTAGCGCGCGTCAGTTGTTGAACACCTCCGCCTTCATCTCCTCTAGCAGGGAGTCCTTCGGGGCTTCTGGCGCCTGGGGAGGAGCAGGTGGCTCTGGCGGTGCGGGAAGAAGGCCCAAACTTCGAACTTCGCTGCTGATGGATAGGCCACTAGGGGTCATGGTCCAGGTCTGGCCGCCCATGTCGCCGTCGTAGATGTTCTGGACGTTCTTGATGTCGTAGATGATTTCGACCATTTCAGGGGCGAGGTAAACAGAATGTCCCTCGGCGAGCTCCAAGACGACATGGACGCTCTGTTCCGCTCTTTGCCCCACAAGGGCGCCAACGAAATGGGAGGCCAGGACAATCTCTGACGCTTCAATGTTGTAGTAATAATCAATATCCATCGCATTGGTGAGGGCTGCCGCGATTCCGCGACCATTGGAGTACCGGGTAACGAACAGCCGCGAGCGGTTGTCGGGGCTTCTGCGGACATCGAAAGTAGGCCTGCCGAACAAGCGTGCGGCCTTGACGTCCTGTTCGCCTCCCCAACCCATGAAGTGGAAGCCGCTCTCGACCGGAGCCTGTTGCGAGGCATCCAAACCGACATGGTAGGTGCTGTCAGGGACGATGGAGAGCAGGGTTTCGTGTTGGACTTCCTTGTAATCGGAACCTCCAGCCAGCTCTTTGTCGCTGATGACCATGAGCGTCAGGGCAGAGACAGCCCAAAAACTCCATACAATTTTCACGGCTTTCCTGTTGTGGAAGCGGTAGTTCCAGAAAAGCCTGGCTCCTAGCACCATCAAAGAAACAATCGGTATGATAAGGGTGAAGTAGAGCGCAAAGCCGAAGATGACACTGACCTGGGGGCTAAACAAGGCCCTAAGCATCTGGCTTAAAGAAAGATACCCTTGTGTGGTCTCGTCAAAGAAGGGACCACCGATGAAAAAGCTGGCGCCTAATCCGGTCATGAGCACAAAGCCGCCGATGAGCAAGATGCCCCCTAAGGCTTTCCCAAGCGCGAAAAACATCTCGTCCAAGTACTGCGCCACGTGTTGCGATACGGGTTTGGATTGTCCTTTCGAGTTGTTTTGACTTTGCGAATGGCCCCAGCGATCAATGTTTTCACGGACTTTCCCCAATTCGTCCTTGACAAATTCCTGTATGTTTTTGAGGTTGACGGTCTGCCTCTTCATTTGCAGTTTCTGGCTGGAGGTCATGGCCTGGGGCACGAGCACCCAGAGCAGGAGATAGGCCAACGCGCCCGCCCCATAGATGGCAAATGCGAAGCCGAAAGCCACGCGGACGAGCAGGGGCGAAAGGCCGGTGTAGTGGGCCAAGCCAGAGCAGACTCCCCCCAACCAGCGGTCGTCGGGGTCTCGGAAGAGCTTTCCGGGCGCGTGCTTCTCGTCTTGCGGCTCCTGGTCGAGCTCGTACTGCTCGGGGGCGCCCATGATGCCCAGGACGTGCTCGACATCGTGGCTGTTGATGACCTGCTTGCTGGCCCCCACTCGTTCGGAGAGCAGCTCGGCCAGCCGGGCTTCGACGTCGGCGAGTATCTCCTGGGCCTCCATGTTGTTCCCGAAGAGGACTTTCAGGTCTTTGAGGTATCGGTCGAGTAGCAGGAAGGCATCTTCCTCGATGCTGAAAGCCAATTGGTTAAGGCTAATGTGAATCGTCTTTTTCATGTTGCTGTTCGATGTGTTGTGGGCAATCGGCCTCAATCGCTGTTTTGTGCTGCATGATTGTTGTTTTTGATGGCTTCAACCGAAAGCACCAACTCTGTCCAGGTCTTGTCGAGGGCATCGAGGAATTGTCGGCCGTCGGGGGTCAAGGTGTAGTATTTCCGCGGGGGTCCCTGGTTGGACTCCTCCCAGTAGTAGTCGAGCATTCCTTCGTTCTTGGTACGGGTGAGCAGTGGGTACAAGGTTCCTTCGACGACAATCATGTTGTTGTCTTTCAGGGTGTTGATGATGTCGGTGGCGTAAAGGTCGTTCTTGGCCAGCACGCTGAGGATGCAGTACTGGAGGATCCCCTTCCGCATCTGGGCGTTGATTTTTTCGATTTTGTCTTCATTCATGGCCGGGATTTTTTGGCCTGTCAGGCCTTGTTTTTGAAGTTCTGGCGGATGCGTTCGACTTCTTGCCGGAACTTGTCGGACGCGCTGTCCCAGGTGAGGCGCTGGGGTTGTTCCGCGTCGGGCGAGCCGTTGGGCAGGTCGGGCAGGAGCAGCCAGAAAATCAAGTAAAACAGGATGCCGGAACCGCCTACCAGGGTCAGCAGCACCCAAGCGGCGCGCGCCCAGAAGGGGTCAAAGCCGAATTTCGCCCCTAGGCCGGCGCAAATGCCGGCTATCCATCCATTTTCCGTGTCTCTGTACATGGCTTGTGATTTTTAAAAGGTTTGTGTTGTTTCGATTATCACCGAACGCCGCGGGTCGCCGCGTTGAACTGGTCCATCTCCCTCTGCACCTGCTCGGGCGTCTTCGATACGAAGGCGTCCGCCCGGGGGCTTTGGCGGCGTGTGCTGTCCTGGCCGCTTTCGGTCTGGGTGGGCAACTTGCTGGCGTCAACAATGGGGTCCAGGTTGGAAGCCAAGCTGTTAAGGCTAAGGCCCAGGGCTATGCTAAGGAAGATGGCTCGTTTCATCGCGGTGGGTTTTGTTCGATGGGACAAAGATGAGAAAAAATATACTACTATGCAATACAAGGTACTATAATCTTTGTTAAATCTTTGCTCCAATTTCTTAAAGTATGGCCAACGAGAGAGGCCTTCAGATAGCAAAACATTGAAAACCAATAAGATGAAAAAGGTTTCCGCATTGGAAGACGCTATGGCGGCCAGTGCCATCGGCCAGAGAGAGAGAGCCCAACCATTGAGATGGCATTGATTTGGATTATCTTTGGATGTGGAAACAAGGCCTCGTGCTCGATGGCCTTGGCCCTGAGAACACAATCCCTTAAACCGAACATGCCATGACTCAACGCATCATCCTGTTGGCGAACCTGTTGGCCATTTTTTTCCTTTCGAGCTGCACGCTCAGGCAGGAGTTCTACTTCAACGAGGACCTGTCGGGCAAAGTCCGCTATTCGATGGACCTGACGGCCTTTTACCAATTCATGAACACCATGCCCGCCGAAGCCAACGAGTCGGATGAGTTCTCCTTCCAGGACTCCATCGCCAGCGTCTTCGCGGTAGCCTGCGACGTCTTGGCGCAGATTCCGGGCATCACGCAGGTGGGCCAGGGCAGCGGCGACCTGGGCCCTTACCTGGAGTACCAGTTCGCGGACCTGGACGCGCTGAACGCCACCATGTCGAGCGGGATGGTGGGCACGGGCAGCCAAAGCGACCACGTCTTCTTCGAGCGGAAAGGCCGGAAGCTGACTTTCAGCCCCGACCTGGAGGCCCTGGCCGAGATGAACAGCGAGGAGTTCGCCTCGATGGGCGAGATGTTCCAATACCAGCTCTACTTCTACTTCGACCAGGGTCTGCTGCGGAGGGTGGACTCCAAGATGGCGGAGGTTGCCCAGGACAAGACCAAGGTGTCGATGGAACTGTCGCTCAACCAGATGCACGAGTCGGGCGAGGAGATGACGACCACTTTCAGGGGCAAGTTCAAGCGCTGAGGAGGCTACTTGCGGTTGAGCAGGAAAAGCTCGCCGCCCTCGCACAGGAAAAGGCCCGCCTGGGCATAGGCCAGGAGCGACTGCTGGGTCGAGGGGCCGAAGGCCAGCTCGGCGACGGGCTCGAAGTCGTGCGCGCGGCGGATGGCGATCCGCTCGTCCTGGGCCTCGAAGAGGAAGCCGGGCGAGCCGGGCGCGGGCATGTGGGCGAACTGGGGCCAGTCGTCGAGCGGCCTGCCCCAGCGCGCCTCGAGGCCCTCGACGCGGAAGTAGGCCTGGCAGACCTGGCCCGCTTCGATCCAACTGGCCACGCCGATGGGCCCTTGCTGGGCCAAGCGGCGCACGCCGGGCCGCAACTTGGCCAAGGCCAGGTCTTTGCCCGAGTGGAAATGGACGCGGCTCTGCCCGGCGGTGTTCTGCAGCAGTCCTTCGGAGGTCTGGAACGACTTGCTGAGCACGGTTTTGCGGAGGTTGCGGATCTTGTCGTTGAGCGACTCGGAAAGGTATATCCAGCGCATGTTGTCGTCGGGCTCCAGGGCCAGGAGGATGTCGCCGTAGAGGTGCAGGCTGGCCTGGGGGCTGAGGCGCAGGTTCTGGAAGGGCAGCGTCACCCCGGGCGAGACCCAGCGGTGCAACTGCCCGCCGCGCAGGGCGAAGAAGTGGGCCCCGCTGGTGAAAGCGCTCTGCCAGAGGCTCTTGGGTAGGCTTTCCAAGGCGGTGGCCTGTCCCTTGTGCCGGGCGTCGAAGAGCAGGAAGGCGTCCTGGGTCTCGACGACGAGCCCCTCCCCCTGGGCCTGGAGTTCGAGGATTTCGGCGTTGACGAGCAAGGTCTTGACCAGGAAATCGGTCAGGGCGACGGCCTGCGGGGCCGGGCGGGCAGGCGCGGGCGGGGCCAGGCGCGGGTCGAGCACGAGCAGGAAGCGCTCGCCCCCGACGAGCACCCGCCGCATCTGGTCGAGCAGCGGCCCGCCAGGCAGAGGGACGTAGCACTTGGGCGGCTTCAGCCCAGGCACAGGCACCAGGAGGGCCAGCTTGTCCATGACCCTGGCCGAGAGGCTCTTGACGGCGGGGTGGCTTCCCTTGAAGGGATGGGCGTGGGTCAAGAGGTTGAAGACGAGCACGGCCAGGGCGTAGGCGTCGCTCTGCTGGTCCACCATGCCCCCGCGCTGGAAGTCGCGGACCTCTTCGAGCAGGACGCCCGTGTGCGGCCGGGCGGGGCTCTGGTACGAATCGGCATCGATCAGGCGGCATTGGCCGGCCAGGTCCACCATGACGTTGAAGGGGTTGAGGTCGCCGACCTGTATGCCCCGGGCGTGCGCCTGGGCGACGGCCTCGGCCAGTTGCTTGGCCAGCGCCAGCTTGAAGCTCCAGGCGATGGCGTTGCGCTGGCAGAAGGCCTTGTTGAAGAGGCTGGCCAAGGGGAAGAACTCGGGGCCGAGCCGGGCCATGGTGAAGCCGATGGGCAGGCCCTTGTCGTCGAAGAGCACGGCCAGGGGCTTGACGAAGGCCTGGGGCAGAACGGCCAGGGCGGCCGCCTGGGCCGTCAGCAAAGGCGGCTTGCCGGGGTGGTAAATCTTGGCCACGAGGTCGGGCTCCGAACGGACGAGCAGGATGCGCCCCTCTCCGCCCCGGTGGAGCTCGTCCTCATCGCGCAGGGCGATGGGCCTTTGGGCACTGTCGTAGGCGAACCATTCTGCCATAGGGTAAAGGCTTATGCTTCAGGGTTTTCTTGGTCGCGGTTCTTGTCGCGGCGCTTCCGGAAATAGGCCTTGCGCGCGGCTTCCATCTTGGCCTCCCACTCGTCGTCCGACTTTTGCCGGGTGGCGGAAGCGGTGGCGGCCTCCTGGTTCTTGACCACCAGGAAGATAATGGCCGCGGCTAGACCGCCGACCAGGAAAGCGATGGTGATGAGTTCGATCATGCGGTGGGCTGGTTTGGGGTGAATCGAGCAGGAAGGTGGGAAGGCAACGTAATACAAAGGCGTGTCCCAAGGCCTTCTACGGAAGCAGCGGCCCGGGGTTCTGCCGGAAGGCGTGGGCCTTGGCGTGCGACCGGAGGTCGAAGAAGGTCTTGGCCGCCACCAGGATGACCATGACCCAGACCGGCGAGCCGAGGGCCAAGACCAGCCAGCCTCCGAAAATGGCGGCGAGCTGCTGCACGACGACCCTACCGTAGGGAGCCATCATGAGCTTGTCGATCTGGGCCTCGCGGAACTCGCCGTTCCGGATGAAGTTGAAGAAGAACGAGAACAAGTGGTGGAGGCCCATCATGAGCAGGAAAAGGCCGAAGGAGCGGTCGATGCCGGCCTGCCGGAGCAAGAAGTCGGGCTTGAGGAAGTCATCGCCCGCGGTGGGGTTGGGAACGAGCACGAAAAAGACGAGCACGAAGAAAGTCTGCCCAATGACGAAGATGTTGAAGTGGACGGCAAAGAAGGGAATCATGAAGAGCTTCATCGGGAGGGGCCCGTCTGTGGCGGCCATCTTGAGCATGTTGACAATTCCGATGAGGAAGGTTTCGGCGCAGTAGAGCAGGACGACCTCCAAGGCGCTCCAGCCCAGGAAGACGACGCCGAGCAAGGGGGCGACATTGGCGGCCAGCAGCCACCAGAGGCTAGGGTGGCCTTTGAACGTGGGCATGGGGGGCATGGGAAGGAGGGTTGGGTAGGGATTGGAAGAAAAGCAGTGCCTTGGGCCAAAAATAATCAAAAAGGCATGGCCGGGCCAGGTCGCGCGGCGCGGCGCGGATCTTTTAACGTTCATTTCACCTTGGTGACGCAACGAAAGAAAGGCGGGCATCGTCTTGCCATCAAATCAATCGAACAAATCGGATTATTGTTCCAAGAACACCACCAAACCACCACCGCCATGCTTTTAGAAATGCGCAAAGTCTATCAAGCCCTCCGCAAGCTGGGCGTCTCGCGCGACAAGATCTCGCCCCGGGCCAGCTTCAAGAACGACTTGGGGATGGATTCCTTCGACATGAACTGCTTCGTGTTTTACGTGGAGTCTCTGCTGGACGTGCGGGTGCCCGACGAGCAACTGGAGCAGGTGCAGACCATCGAGCAGGCCTGCCTGCTGCTGAGCGGCCTGCGCGCGCGCTAGGCAGCCCAAGCCCGAGCGGCGGCCCGAGCGGGCCGCCAGCGCCTCGCCGGCCCTTCCCCCTGGGGGAGGGCCGGCGAGGCGTTTCAGGGCGATTGGCGAAGGCTTTTGGAGGGAAGAAAAGTTGCATTTGGAAAAAAAGTCTATATTTGCGGGCCTGTTTTCAGGCCAAAACGATTAAGGTACAAAAGTTTAAATCAAAGAATTTCGTAATGCAGAACAAAGGAGCCATAAAGGTGTTCGCCATCGCACTGGCTTTGGTGTGCGTTTACCAGCTCTCGTTCACCTGGGTGACGAGCAGCGTGGAAAGCGACGCGAGAGAATACGCGCAAGGAGACCCCCTCAAGGAACGCATCTACCTCGATTCCATCGCCGGCCAGCCCGTGTATGACTTCCTCTTCCTTCGCGAATACACCTACCGCGATTGCCAAGAGAAGGAAATCAACCTGGGCCTCGACCTCAAGGGCGGCATGAACGTGACGCTCGAAGTGTCGGTCCCCGACCTCATCGTCGCGCTTTCCGGCAACAGCAAGGATTCCACCTTCGTCAAGGCCATCCGCATGGCCCGCGAAAGGCGCCTGGACAGCCAGGAGGACTTCATCACCCTGTTCGCCGAGTCGTTCGCGGAAATCGACCCAGGCGCGCAAATGGCCTCCGTCTTCGCCACCTTTGAACTCAAGGACAAGGTCAAGTTCGACACCTCGAACGACGACGTGATCAAGGTGCTGCGCGAGCAGACCCAGGTGGCCATCGACAACTCGTTCAACATCCTGCGCTCGCGCATCGACCGCTTCGGGGTCAGCCAGCCCAACATCCAGCGCCTCGAAGGCAACGGCAGCCGCATCCTGGTCGAACTGCCAGGCGTGAAGGAGCCCGAGCGCGTGCGCAAGCTCCTGCAAGGCACCGCCCAGCTCGAGTTCTGGGAGACCTACGACAACAGCGAGGTCTTCCCCTTCCTCCAGCAGGCCAACGAGCGCCTGGCCGCCATCCAGGCCGCCGAGCAAGGCGTTGACACCGCCGCCGCCATGGCCCCGGCCGTCGCGGATTCGACCGCACAAGTCGCCGCCACCGAGGCCGACTCCACCGCCCTGGCCGCGGCGCCCGATTCCGCGGCGCAAGCCGGCAGCCTGCTCGACGAGCTGGCTCAGACCCAGGACTCCGCCGCCTTGGCCCAGGCCAACATCGAGGAGTTCCGCAAGAACAACCCCTTGTTCACCCTGCTCAATCCTGCCGTTTCGCAAGAAGGGCAGCTTTCGCAGGGCGCCGCCGTCGGCTTCGCGCTCTCGCGCGACACCGCCCAGGTAGGCCAATACCTGCGCATGGCCCAGATCAGGGCCCTCTTCCCCCGCGACCTGAGTTTCCACTGGGAGTTCAAGGCCATCGGCACCGAGCAAGGCCAGGAGAACATCTTCCGCCTGGTGGCCATCAAGAAGGCCTCGGCCAACCGCGACGGCTCGGCGCCCCTGACGGGCGAAGCCATCGTCCAGGCCCGCCAAGACTTCGACCCCACCAGCGGAGCCGCCTCCGTCGATATGAACATGAACACCGAAGGCAGCCGCGTATGGGCCCGCCTGACCAAGGAGAACATCGGCAAGCAGGTGGCCATCCTGCTCGATGGCTACGTCTATTCGTACCCGGTCGTCAACCAGGAAATCCGCGGCGGACGCTCGCAGATCACGGGCGACTTCACCATCGTCGAGGCCAAGGACTTGGCCAACATCCTCGAGTCTGGCCGCCTGCCGGCCCCCGCCCGCATCATCGAGGAGGAAATCGTCGGTCCTTCGCTGGGCCAGGAATCCATCGACGCCGGGCTCTACTCCTTCCTGATCGCCTTCCTGCTGGTCATGATTTACATGGTCATGTACTACAAGTCCGCCGGCGTGGTGGCCGACATCGCCCTGATGGCCAACCTGTTCTTCATCTTCGGCGTGCTGGCCTCGCTGCGCGCGGTCCTGACCCTGCCGGGCATCGCCGGTATCGTCCTGACCATCGGTATGTCCGTTGACGCGAACGTGCTCATCTTCGAGCGGGTCCGCGAGGAAATCCGGAATGGCAAGGGCCTGAAGCTGGCCGTGACCGACGGTTACAAGAACGCCTACTCGGCCATCATCGACGCCAACATCACCACCCTGATCACGGGCATCATCCTCTACGTGTTCGGCCACGGCCCCGTCAAGGGCTTCGCCACCACGCTGATCATCGGCATCCTGACCTCGCTCTTCGCGGCGATCTTCCTGACCCGCCTGATCTTCATCTGGATGATGGACCGCGACAAGCCCGTGAGCTTCTCGACCAAGCTGACCGAGAACGTGTTCAAGAACGTGAACATCGACTTCATCGGCAAGCGCAAGATCGCCTACATCGCCTCCAGCGTGGTCATCGTGCTGGGCCTGGTATCGCTGCTGACCCGCGGCCTCAACCAAGGGGTTGACTTCGTGGGCGGACGCAGCTACGTGGTGGCCTTCGAGCAGCCCATCCAGACCACCGAGGTAGCCGAGGCCTTGGAGACCGTCTATGGCACGGCCCCGGAGGTCAAGACCTTCGGCGGAGACAACCAGGTCAAGATCACGACCAAGTTCATGATCGAAAGCGAGGATCCCAACGCCGACAGCATCGTCGAGGCGAAACTCTACGAGGGTCTGGCTCCCTTGATCCCAGGCATCGACCGCGAGACCTTCCTGGAGGTGAACCGCCGGAGCTCGCAGAAAGTGGGCCCGACCATCGCCGACGACATCAAGGTATCGGCCGTCTATTCCATCTTCTTCGCCCTGGCGCTGATCTTCCTCTACATCTTCGCCCGCTTCCGCAACTGGCAGTTCGGCCTCGGCGCCGTGGCTTCGTTGGCGCACGACGTGCTGATCGTCATCGGCCTCTTCTCGATGCTCTACGGCTTCATGCCGTTCTCGCTGGAGATTGACCAGGCCTTCATCGCGGCCATCCTGACAGTGGTGGGCTACTCCATCAACGACACCGTGGTGGTCTTCGACCGCATCCGCGAGCACTTCGCCCTGCACAAGCAAGACACCCGCGAGAAGACCTACAACAACGCCTTGAACGACACCCTGAGCCGCACCCTGGGCACCTCGTTCACTACGCTTCTGGTCTTGTTCGCCATCTTCCTGTTCGGCGGCGAGGTCATCCGCGGATTCACTTTCGCGCTGATAACCGGCATCATGGTCGGTACCTACTCTTCCATCTTCGTGGCCACGCCCATCGTTTACGACACCTTCAAGCGCCAGGAAGTCGCCAAGGCTGAGAAGGAGAAAAAAGGCGTCACACCGAAGAAGCCCGCCACGGAGCCCAAGCCTACCAAGCCCGTGGCATCCTAAGCGCAGCTCAAGACAAGACCTGACCACAAGAAAAGGCGTCCCACCGCGGGGCGCCTTTCTTGTTGAATGGGGATGCCTTCCAGGCCTTGGCGAGGGCGAGGAAATACAGGGTGGACGGCCGTCCATTTTGCCGTTTTTTTTCCGAAAAATAATGCCCTTCCTCCCAAGCCGTAGGGGCTTTTTTTGCTACCTTTAAAGCCCCTAAACACCCCCCACGACGAATGAACGACATGCCCCAAGATTTTTCGAGCCGCCCGCTGACCCGCTGGTCGGTGCTGGTGCTGGCCAGCCTCTCCATCTTCGCCAGCTACTACTTCTACGACGTTTACACGGGCGTGAAGGCGGCCATGAGCGCGACGCTCCAGTTCGACAACTCGGACTACGGCACGATGCTCTCGTACTACAGCGTGGCCAACACCTTCCTGCTGATGTGCGTCTTCGGCGGCATGGTGCTCGACAAGTGGGGGCTTCGGCTGGGCGGCAGCACCTTCGCGGGCGTCATGGCCCTGGGCGCCCTGGTGACGGCCTACGGCGGCAGCGACCTCTACCGCGAGGGCGGGCCGTTCTACGCCTTCTTCAGCAGCTTCGCGCCCAGCTACTCGGCCGAGCTGAAGATGATGATGCTGGGGCGCTTCCTGTTCGGCCTGGGCTCGGAGACGCTGATCGTGGCCAACAGCAAGATCGTGGTCAAGTGGTTCCAGGGCAAGGAAATGGCCTTGGCCTTCGGCATCAACCTGGCCCTGGCCCGCATCGGCACGGCCGGGGTGCTCTGGGTCTCGCCCATGTTCGACTACTGGCAGGCCGCCGTCTGGCTCGGGGCCGCGATCACGGTCTTCGGCTTCGTGGCCTTCCTCTTCTACAACATCTTCGACCACCGGCTCGACCGCGACCGGCGGGACGTGCGGCTGGCCCAGGGCGCCAACGCCGCGCCCGAGGAGGAGTTCCGGCTGGCGGACCTCTTCGTGCTGCTCAAGAACCGGTCGTTCCTGTTCATCACCGCCCTGTGCGTGCTGTTCTACTCGGCCGTCTTCCCCTTCCTGGCGTATGCCCCCGACATGCTGGTCAACAAGTTCGGCATGTCGGACGACCTGTCCTCGCAGATCGCCTCCATCATCCCCTTCGGCACCATCCTGTTCACGCCGCTCTTCGGCTTATTCGTGGACATGAAGGGCAAGAGCGCCAGCATGATGATCTACGGCTCGATGCTGCTGATCCTGGTCCACCTCTGGCTGTCGCTGACCAACCTGCCGCCTTACGTGCCGATCTTCGTGCTGGGCGTGGCCTTTTCGCTGGTCCCGGCGGCCATGTGGCCCTCCGTGGCCAAGATCGTGGACCCCAAGACCACGGGCACGGCCTATGGGGTCATGACGACCATCCAGAACTTCGGGCTGATGATCTTCCCCTGGCTGATCGGCGTGGTCCTCGACCGCACCAACCCCGGCGTAACGGCCGAGCTGGTCGAGCAGGGCAAGGCCAGCTACGACTACACCTTGGCCGTGCTGATGATGGTGGGCTTGGGCATGATGGGCATCGTTTTCGCGTTCCTGTTGCGCCGCGACGACCGGATCATGGGCTACGGCCTGGAGAGGCCCACGGTCAGCAAGTGATTTTAGCGCCTGAAAACCAAGCCATTCGGTTCGACACGCGTTTTTTTTTCAAAAAAGGCGCTCAGAATTTTGGAAAAACCCAAATCGTTCTTATATTTGCAGCCGCTCCGGCAACGACTTCGTAGCTTAATGGATAGAGCATCTGACTACGGATCAGAAGGTTGTGGGTTCGAGTCCCCCCGAGGTCACAAAACGATTTTTATCGTTACCCCGCGCAAGCGGGGTTTTTTATTTCGAAGGTCCAGGTTCCAGCCCTAGCGGCCCTTGGGAAGGGACTCCTAGCGGATGGAGCTGAAGACCTCCATGGCCACCAGGGCATCGTGCCGCTGGCTAGGGGCCCGGTGATAGACCCACACCACGTACTCGTTCTCGGTCTGGTAGAAGTCGCCCTCCAGCTCGGCCAGGTCGGCCACGTTGGTGCCGTGCCGCAAGTAGGCATACTGGTAGGTGTAGTAGCCTTGCTTGACCTTGAGCGCCAGGACATAGGCCCTTTCGTGCGGATTGTAGCTCATGCGGTGCGACTCGGGGAAGGCCCAGTCGCTGATCTGGCCGAAGACGAAGAGCTCGCCATCGTGGAACTCGGCGTCGCGGCGCAGGCGGAAGTGGATCGTGACGTAGTCGGCCATGGCCTGGCTGTCGTTTCGGCCCTCGATCTTGACGAGCCTCCGGCCGTTGAGGTCGTCCTGGAAGGTGTAGGTGTTGAAGCGCCTTTCGAGGTCGGTGGCCAGTTGGAAATGGTAGCGCTGGCCGAGCAGGTAGATGCTGTCGGTCTGTATCTCCTTGAAACGGATGTTCTTGGCGTCGAAGTGCCGGAACTCGTTGCCTCCGGGGAAGATCAGGTAGTCGCGGTCGCGGTAGGTGTAGGTGCCCTGGTTCGTGAAGTCGGGCTGGATACCCCAGACCATGTTGTCCTCGCGCTGGTTCTGGCCGATGCCCACGAGCAGCTCGCGGTAGGGGTCGCGGATGTTGAGGCCCTGGTCGTGGAGCGAGAGCTCGATCTGCTGGTGGGTGTAGCGCAGGCTGGGATGCGCGGCGGGCTTGACGGTGGCGGCGATGTCCATCCGGGTCTCCAGGACGTAGAACCTGCGGGTTAGGACCACCTGCTCGGGGTCGTAGTTCCGAAACACCTTGAAGATGTAGTTGCCCGAGAGCAGCGGGCGGCAGTCGCTGTTGGGGAAGACCACGTGGTAGTTGATGAACTTCTGGAGGGTGCTGGCGGAATAGTCGAACTCCCAGATGTTGCTGGTCTCGAAGCCTTCGAGGTACTCCAGGGGCAGGAGGTCGGAGGGAGTCCAGTCGGCGTTGCAGTGCAGGATGGTGTACTGGTAGTCGTTGGGCCGGCCGGAGAGGTCGTCGAATGAGAAGCGCAGGGCGTCGTCGGTGCCGAGCCGGAGGATGGGCCGCGAGAGCTCCCAGCCCTCGCGGTGGGCCAGGACGGTCTGGATGTTGTCGTCCCAGACCTGGTCGTGGTAGGGCGTGTCGAGCACCTGCGCGGCCAGGGGCGCGGCCAGGAGCGCGAGGCAAAGCGAGGCGAGGGCGGCCAGGCGGATGGGCATGTCGTTGGGGCGTTGGGGGTGGATGCGGAAGGCCCGCGCTCAGTGGGCGAACACGTAGCCGATGATGTTGGCCCCCATCTGGAGGGCCTTCTGGTGGATCTCGACGGGGTCGTTGTGTACCCTGGGGTCCTCCCAGCCGTCGCCGAGGTCGCACTCGTAGGAATAGAAGCAGACCAGCCGTCCCTGGTGGACCAGCCCGAAACCCTGCGGCGGCTTGCCGTCGTGCTCGTGTATCTTCGGCAGGCCGCTGCCGAAGCTGAACTTCTGCTTGTAGATCGGATGCGAGAAGGGCAGCTCCACGAAATCGAGCTCGGGGAAGACCTTCTTCATCTCGCGGCGCACGAAGGGGTCCATGCCGTAGTTGTCGTCGATGTGCAGGAACCCGCCGGCCAGGAGGTAGTCGCGCAGGTTGCGGGCCTCGTCGGGCGAGAAGAAGACATTGCCGTGCCCGGTCATGTGGACGAAGGGATAGTTGAAGATGTCCGGACTGCCGACTTCCACGGTGGCGGGGTCGGGGTGCAGGTTGGTCTTGAGCGAGCTGTTGCAGAACTCGACCAGGTTGGGCAGGGAAGTCGGGTTGGCGTACCAGTCGCCGCCGCCGTTGTACTTGAGCAGCGCGACGCGCACGGCGCTCTCCTGCGCGGACGCGCCCAGCCCCAGGGCCAGCGCCAGCATGAGCAGCAATTTGTGTTTCATAGTCCTTCTTGGGGGGTTTCGACTTGGTAGAGGATGTAGGTTCCCGGCTCGACGTCGGGGTTGCGCTCGGTGAGCAGCCGGTAGATGCCCCGGCCGGGGATGGATTGGCCCGCCACGACTCCCACCCCGCAATGGATGCCATAGTGCCGCTGGGTGAAGTCGAGCAGGAATTTCATGCCCTGGTCGGAGAAGACGTAGAAGAAGTCGCGGTTGTCGATGGAATGCCGAACCAGGTCGCTGCCCCTTTCGACGCCCGCCCTGCGGAGGCAGGCATAAAAGTACGGAGAAAATGTCTGCCACCCGCTGGGGATGCTGACGTAGGTGTAGCGATAGACCTTGAAGGGGTTCTGGTCGGCCTTGTCGAGCATGTTCAGGGCCGGCTGCACCATGACGGTCTTCCCGGCGAAGTAGTGGTTCAGGTAGTCGAAATTGGACTCGAAGGCCGAGTTCAGCTCCTGGGAGACCTCGGCCTCGCGGCGGATGTCGTCGGAGGCGCGGGCCAGGAGCAGGAAGCCCAAGGCCCCGAAGGCCAGCTTGCCGAGCAGCTCCACCCTGGGCCGGCGGGGCGCTTCCAGCTCGAAACGCCAGTCGAGCACGAAGACCAGACCCAGCAGCGCCATCATGGCTATCGGGTCGGCGATCCGCTCCGGGAAGCGGTAGAAGATCCGCAGGTAGAAGATGCCGCCCAGGACATAGAGCGCGTAGGCCAAGAACAGGCCCAGGTTCCGCCAGTCGAAGCGGGCCAGCGAAAGCGAAAGCAGCAGCAGCGCCGCCCAGAAGTAGATCCGCATCACGGGCACGAACTCCTGCTGGAGCCTCTCCCAGCGGAAGCTGGCCAGGCGCTCCTCGGGCTCATAGATGCTCATCTGGTGGATGTTGCTCAAGGTGCGGACATTGTAGAGGTCCTCGTCGAAGCAGAGGTAGGCCCTGAACATCTCGTAGTCGCCCAAGTCCCAGCCGTTGGCCTCCAGCAAAGGCTGGTTGCCCACGTTGGCATTCAGGATCGGGAAGCCCTGCAAGGGGCCGCGCAGGTCGTTGAAGGCTCGGTACTCCTCGAAGGCCTCGCTGGTCCAGTGGTTCTTCCAGTACCAGTCCGCCAGGCCGAAAAGCATCACCGGAAGGAAGAAGACCAGGGCCGACAGCCCATGCCGCCGAAGGTGCGCCAAGGCCCAGAGCGCCAGGACAGGCAGCAGGAAAATCCCAACCGCCTGCACCCCGCGGAGCCGCACCAGCAGCGAGAGCGAGAAGGCCAGCCCCAGCAGGAGCGCCTCCCAGGCCCGCAGCTTCCGCCGGCGCGTCGAGACCATAAGGCTGAACAGCGCCGCCGCGCCCGGCAGGATGCTGCTGGCGTTGTAGCCCGTCCGGATCAGGAAGGTCGCGGACAGGAAGCTGAAACCCAGCAGCAAGGGCAGGTAGTACAGCCGAAGCCGCCCCAGCAGCGAAAGCCCGTGCGCCAGCATGAAAAACGAAACGAAGGTCGAGAAGTACATCGCGTAGCCGTACCAGGGCACGTCCATCGAGACCTCCAGGTAGAGCCAGCTCAGGAACTTGCCCAGCATCAGCGACATGTACGAGACCGTATGCCCGCCCATGAGGGTCTCGATGATGGCGCCGTTGTCGTTGACCTTGAAGGTCGGCGTTACCGAGGACAGGACCGCCCAATGGAAGGCCAGCGTGTAAACCAGCGCGAAGACCACCCGGTTCGCCGGGCGCCTTTCCAGGAAAAGATGGAAGGCCTCCAGCGGGTTGCCCAGCGGCTGCGAAGTCGCGGCCCGCGGTGTCGCCTGTGCTTTGTTCTGCTTCTTTTTGCTCATCACGGATGCGTTTTCAGGCCCCAGCTTCAGCCTTGGGCCATGTCGAACAAGAGTTTTTCGCTCAATCGGTTGCCGAGAGCTTGTTGAAGACTTTTTCGGAAAGGAAAAGATCGCGTTCGAAACGGCCTTCGCGCAGGGCCTCCAGGCGGCGGCGCTCCAGCTCCAGGTTCTCGGGCGAGCTGCTGAAGCCGGCCGCGAAGCCCGGTCGGGCCATCTCGAAAGGCTCGTGGAAGGCGGCCACCGCGGGCCAATGGCCAGGCTCGGGCTGCTCCATGCCCAAGGCCCGGAGCTCCGGCGCGCAAAGCGTCTCGACATAACGCAGGAAATCCGGCTCGAAAGCCTGCCGGAACTTGCCCACCGAGGCGGCCGAAATGCCCGAGAAATGGCCTTGCGATGAGTTGCCATGCCAGGGTTTGCCGTCGCGGTCGCGCGGGTCGGCCAGCTCCTGGGGCGTCCAGTCGGGCAGGCCCAGGAAGGCGGCCACCCGCGCCAAAGTCAGGGCAGGGCGCGCCGCCAGCTCCTCGTAGCGCAGCCAGAGGAAGTTCTCGTGCCCGTCCAGCTCCAGCGCGAAGGCGGCACTCTTGCGCCAGTTGCGCAGGTTGAACAGCGTCGGGTAAGGCTTGCCCACGAAGTGCTCGCCCTTGCCGAGGTTCTGCGAGGCCAGCATGTCGCGCGGGTCGCGCAGCACCAGCAGGCACTTCACGCCCGCCTCCGCGAGGCTCGGCAGGAACTCCTCCGCGAAGATCTCCTTGTCGCCCAACAGGCCTCCCCCCTGCCCTAGCGCCTTGGCCGCGAAGGCCGCGTACCAGGCCGCGAATGGGCGCGCCGGCTGCCCTTCGAGCCAGCCGGCCCAGTCCAGCCCGAGGTCCTCCATGCCCGAGTAGCCCCGCACCCGCAGGTAGGCCTGGCGAAGGGCCTGCGAAGGCAACGGCTCCTTCCGCAAGAAGGCCCGCAGATCGTCGAGCCGGCTGCCACCCGGACCAAAGTACTGCTCCAGCGGCCGCTCCACGCCCCCCCGGCCCTGGCTTTCCAGGAAAAGCCCTTTGGCCGAAAAGAACAGGTAGGGGAAACACTGGTACGAAACCCGGGCCCCAGCGTGCCCATCGACAAGCTGTTGCAAAAGCGTCGTGCCCGACCGGCTCGCCCCCGTGATGAAGATCAGATTTCCCATGCGGCACAAAATAGCAAAAAACCTGGCCCCGAGGGCCTCCGCTCACCATTTTTCGCCCCAACGGCGCGCCACCTCCGCGAGGGTCAGGAACTCGACCTGCCCCCGGTCGGCATCGTCCAAGGTCTTGAAAAAATGCACCAGCGGCAGCTTCATCTCCACCTGCCCCTCCTGGTGCATCCCCAGCACCACCACGAAATCGCGCCCCTGCTCGGCCACGAACCGCTGGGCCTTGTCGAACAGCGGACGCAGGCTCCCCGACACGGAAGCGAAGTCGGACATCGCCCCATTGTTCGGAATCTCCAGCACCCCCGACCAGCGGAACGGCTGGGCATCGGGCGCGATGGGCCCAGGGCTCGCCGCCAGCCGCCAGCCGTTGGCCAAGAAGTCTTCCGCCTGCTCCGCGTCGCCCCACAGGCGCAGCATGTAGTCCGTGAAAAGCCCGTTGGAGTCGCCATGGTCGTCCACGAGCGAGCCTGGGCGCTCCAGGCTCTCGAAGCCCCGCGAGAACACCGCGGGCGGAACCGCCGAGCTGTCGTAGCGGAAACCCAGCTCCGCCAGGCAGGCCAGCGTCTGGTCCGAAGCCATCCAGCCGCCCGCCCGGAAGCCCTCGGCCGTGCGCCCCAGGTGCTGGCGCAGCGAGGCGCGGCCGAACTCCAGCAGGCGGAGCTGCTCGTCCGCGGCGTAGGCCGAAAGCGGCACTCCGCGCCCCGAGACCTTGGCCGACTGCCACCGCGCCAGCAGCGGAAACCGACGCGCCCAGCCCTCGCCCAGCAGGAAGCCCGGGCGGTCGTGGAAATCGGGCCGGTCGCGGAAAGGCAGGCCCGCCGCTTCCACCAGCGGACGCAGGCAATGCAGGTGCAAGGCCAGCTCGTCGCCCCCGCGGATCTGCCGCGCGACCTGCTCGGCCGCGCCCGGCAGGCCCATGTGGAAGTAGTTCGGGCACACGAAATGCGTCAGCGGCACCTCCGGCCCCAGCCGCTCACGGACCTGCTCCAAGTCCCGGAGGCTGAGCAGGTCCTGCCCCTCCCAGTCCACCGTCACGCAAACCAGCACCTTGGGCGCCAACTTGTCCGATTCCATCTTCGCTTCCATCTCCCTTTGTTCGAGCTTTCGTTCCCGCGCCAACCAGCACGGCCCACGAAAATAACCAAAACCCCCGAATCGGCCAGCCAAGCCGCCCAACGGCCCAGACGCGCCCCCCGAACCAAGGCGCACAACTTTTCCAACCCATGAAAGCGAAAAGGGCAGAACCTTGGTTTCAAAGGCCTTGGAAATTCGCAAAAAACACATGGGAAATTTGGAAATTCTGCACGCTCAGAGTATTTTTCGGCAGCCAACCGCAGCCAAGCCGAAAGAACAGGCCCGACTTGGAGGCAGGATGCCCAAAACCCATCCTGCCTCGTCGCCCGCAGGGCAAAGCAACAACAAAACCGAGGGAAACCATGCCAGGCAGACCCAAACGAAACATCAACACGATGAAAGCAGCCCAACAAAACATCCTCATTTTCAGTGCGTTCATGCTCATCGCAGTCGCTGGGATATTTTACGGCAACGCCATAGAAAGCGACCACGGATTCTTGCGCGTCTGGCAATCTCAAAACATCCTGCTCCTGCTCTTGGGCGTGCCTTTTCTTTTTTCCAATCCAAGGCAGGGCTTCCCAATTTTCTCGAACAAGGCATTTCAAACAACGAAAGATTGCTGAAACCGCTCTTCATCGGTTCCGTGTTTGGCGTGCTCGACGTGCTCGTCATCAAAATGATGATGCACCCCGAGCCCTACACGGAACTGCCGCCCTTTCTGCAACCCTTTCCGTATTCCCTTTTCTTATACTTTTCTGGGGCTCTGGAAGTTGAGGTTTTTTACAGGCTGATTCCTTTGACCCTGATTTTCTTGCTGGGCAAATGGGCGGAAGGTGGCAAATACTTCGAGGTCTTCGCCTGGACGGCAATCGTATTGACCTCATTCCGAGAGCCTTTGGAACAGTTCCCAAGCGGACCGTGGTGGTTTGTCGCCTATGCCTTTCTGTCCGGCTTTCTGATGAACTTTTTCCAAGCCCTCTGCTTGAAAAATGCCGGATTCTTGGCCTCCCTTTCGGTGCGGCTGGGCCACTACTTGTTTTGGCATATCCTCTTAGGGGCTTACGTCGAGTTCGTCGAACTGCGGTAAGCTGCAAAGGCTTCGAATCTACATGGCCCGAAATGCCCCGCTCCCCCGTCGCAAGAACTTGAACACAAAAACGCAAACCATTGATTTTCAATAGCCATAAAGAACCGGCTAGGAATAAATTGGAGATTTGTTGGACACAATGTAAATTGCCAGGGGCAACACTCGCAGAGCTGGTCCTCAATCGGCTTGATGTCACCCCTGAAGCAACACTTTAAAATGAGCAAGATGAAAACAATTTTTGAGGATGAGTTCGTCGCATTGTACCACGATGGGGACGCAAACTATTGATGAACAGATGGTTTCCAAAGTCCGCAGACATCACTGTGGACAAAATCAAAGAAGAGTTTCTGATGGCGGCAGGAATGATCGAGCTGCATCGGCCCGAGTTCTACATCGGCGACAATACGGATCAGAAATTTATTTTTTACGTGGACATTCAAAACTGGTGCGCAGAGACCCTCTTCACGCCCTGCGTCAAAGTGGGCATGCAAAAGTTTGCCATCCTATTGCCAGAAGACATGCTGGCAGGCCTTTCCACCGAGCAAGCCGCGGAAGAAAACACATTGCCCATCCAGATAGGCTACTTCAAAAGCAAAGAAGATGCGTTGAGATGGTTTGGATTGTTGTAGGCACAAACACCATGCTTTCATGGGATGCCCGTTCGCATTGAGACATTCAGGGCCAATTTTAGGGGCCAGGCTGCTGGTTCGGATTGTCGCTGGTGCGCTGCCTCGGATTTCTACTAAAGTTTTCATTTCAGACAGGTTGACAAGACCTTATTTTTGGTTAAAACCTTAGTGGAAAATCAAATAGAGGTGTCAAATTAACCTTATTGCCGTATTTTGACCCATGAATTTGTATAGTGAAAGGGATGGAAATCAAGTTTTGACGAAGAACGGCTTATTCAGCAAAATCGGTTTATCCGCAAAATTCGTATCATCAACGTCCACCTCGATCCAAATTTTGTCCGACGCTGGCGATTTGTCTATTATACCATCGAAAGCAGCTTGGTATCCGAATCTCACTCCCTATCAAGGCCAGACCCGATTTCAAAGACAGCTTTCTGGCCTCTGTTTGGCAAGGCCATTTCAAGCTCTTCCTTGTGCTCATATGTCTTTGCCTATCAGCGCAATATGGGGTTCTTTGCCAGCGAACACAATGGGCAATTTGATTATCTTGGATATTTTGTTGTCCATCAATTCCATGTAGTATTTGTTGTTGTCAATCTGCTTTTTTGCTTCAATTATTTTCTCATTGATTTTTTTGTTCAAACTTTCATTGTCGTCCTTTTCATTTCGGATGACTTGTTTTATTTCGATAACAATCCCGTATTTTGTTTTATCATGGGGAATCAGCAAAATATCATACCTCCCCTGGCCACTTTCTCTGTTTGATTTGATGATATAATCATCCCCAATGATGGCAAGCAACCCAAGAACATACGATTGGTAAACATTTTCAGGCTCGCCTTTCACATCAAAATAGCTGAATGTATCGCCAATAATTTCTTTAAAACCTTTTTCAAATTTATCTATTTCATTGTTTATCAGATACTTAGCAGTTTCAATCAATGTCGTGCGCTTTATATTCACGTCGGTGTTCAACCATTTTAGCACAATATCCTGAAACACTGTCTTGACCTCATAGTTGGGTATTGCCAAATCATAAGTTTTCCTACCCGTCTTTTGGGTTGAAGTCAAATAGCCGCTAAAAGCCAACAAAGTCCACAACAGCTCCTTGTCGGTATTCAAATCAGGGAAAACAAAATTGTCGTCAATTTCTTTGTCTATCGTTTCGTTGTTGATGAGCTTTAGAAGCTGCTCTCTTAAATAATTTGCGTCCTTCTTTTTCAACTGCTCTTTTATCAATTCATCAGAACTGGTATTGGCCCAGAACGTTTTGAATCCGCTTTCGTGGCTGATGGCATAATTCAAAATGGACCACGGATTGTAAAGATTGCTCGTCTTGCCGATTTTATATCCATCGTACCATTTTTTTATCAGTTCGTAATCCGTTGGCACCTTAAGATCCGACATTATTTGTTGGGTTTCTAATTCTGTAAAGCCGAACTTATCGGAAAATCCGTCATCAAATATCGAATATACACTCACATTGTTCAATCCGGTAAAAATGCTTTCTCTGGATACCCTCAAAATCCCAGTAATGACCCCTTTGTACAAATACTTGTTGTCTTTGAATGCTCCACTGGCAAGATTGCGCATAAATGAAATCGCGGGGTCATAAAATCGGTTAAAACTAGCCTGAATGGGAGTATCGTACTCATCCATCAATATCACAAGCTTCTGGTTGTAAAAACGATACAAATATTCACTCAACTGTTTGAGACTTACTTCATAATCAACATTATCGGCTGTTCTATCTGCAATTTTTTCAAATTCTTTCTTTTCTGCATCAAGCAGTAAATCTTCTTTTAATAAATAATTATGGTTGCGAAACAATTTGGCGATTTCAATTTTGATGTGTTTAAGCGTATCGTCCCAAGTGTTTTGCTTGGCGTCTTTGAAGCTAAGATAGACAATTGGATACTTGCCCTGTTTTTGTTGAATTTCATTTCCTGCTTGCCAAATTTTAAGATTTCGAAAGAGGATTTCGTTTTCAGGTTGATTTATATCAAAAAAATACTGCAACATGGAAAGATTCAAAGTTTTTCCGAATCGTCTTGGACGCGGCAATAGAATCACTTGCTGTTGCGCATGGATGACTTCTTCAATAAATAGCGATTTATCTACGAAATAGTTGCCGTTCTCGATGATGCTTTTAAAATCTGAATTTCCAAGGTCTAATGCTTTCATCTGGGTTGTGTTTGGCTTCATCAATGGATTGCATTTCAAAAATGAACATGGCTCCCAATTTCTTTGTCCGATAGGTTCTTGGTCGGATTTCTTTTGCGGTTCAATGGTTAAACATCAATTCCTTCCTGTTTTGTACTTGACCTGTTCTTGGAATGGCAAATGCTTCCGCATTTTCCCAGGCTCGCAGGAGTACCGTTGGAGTTGGCTGGCCCAAAATATCGCAAAGGACTGTTTTCCAGCGAAAAGCCTGCGCTGTCAGAAAGCCTTGGTGAGCCTGGCGGCGCAGGGCCGGGGCTCCGCTCAGGCGATGAACACGAAGTTGAACTGCCTTTCGAGGAGGAAGAACAGGGCCGAGAGGGAGTTGGCCAGCAGGGTGGCCACGAGCACGCGCAGGGGATATTTGCGCAGGTAGAGCCAGAAGAGCAGGCTCTCGAGCGCGACAACGAGCAGCTCGACGAGCCAGAAGTTCATGCCCAGGACGTGGAAGGCGTGCATGGCCAGCGGGTGCGAAAGCAGGTTGGCGCCCAGGAAGACGAGCAGGAACCACCCCTGCGCGCTCCGGTTGAAGAAGAGCATGAGCAGGGGCAGTTCCAGGATCAAGGTCTTGACAAACAGCAGCATGGGCGCTTAGGACTGGGAAGCGGGGTTGCGCAGGCGGGCGCGCCCTAGCAGGCCGGCGCCCACGAGCAGCAGGCCCAAGAGGCTGAACCAGAGGCTTTCGCCGCCTACCATTCCGCGCTGGGTCGGGTTCTTGGCGCCCTCGGGCTGGTTGAGGCCGTTGTCCTTGCTGGGCGGATAGACTTCGTCGCGGACGAGCTCGAGGACCACTTTCTTGCGCGTGACGCGGTCAACCCGGTAGTACTCGGTCCACGACTGGGCATCGGGGTTGGCCGATTCGCCCATGCCGCTGAGCATGAGCTCCGAGACGCGGGTTTTGCCCTTGCCGTCCTTGGAGGAGGCGTAGATGAGCACCTGCGTGGGCCGCGAGCCGCCCTGGTAGGTCTGCCCCTGGGCGATGGCGATGGTGTCGGGCGTCCCGGCCACGTAGCCGCGGTTGTAGGTGTAGGGCACGAAGAGGTAGTAGAAGTCGTACTCGGGGAAGGAGTCGATGTTGGTGATGGCGAATCCTTTGTTGACTTGTCCGGGCACGATGACGTCGGCGCGGGCGGACAGTTGGAAGGCCAGCAGGGCCAGAAGCAGTACCGTCTTTCTCATCTTGGTTTGGTGTTGGTGATTGGCGGAATTTGCCCCAAGAAAAGGGCCATTTTCTCAGAGGTGCTTCAGGTTGAGCTTGTTTTTGGTGAAATCGACGAAGTCGTTTCCGGCGATCTGCAGGACGAATCCGTTGACCACGGCCCATTGCGCCTTCCCGTTTTTCTGGAGCGTGAAGTTGGCCTGCTCGCCCAGGGCCAGTCGGCAGGGGCGGTGGAGCTGGGCATCGACCAGGGTGAGGGGCAGAAGGCTGGTGTTCTTGCCTTTGGGGAATGCCTTGACGCGGAGGTTGGTGTAGCCCATGTCGAGGAGGGTCAGGACGTTGGCCTCGTTGAGCTCGTCAATCTGCTCGATGGCGGAGGGGAAGGTCTTGCCGAGCACGAAGTCGAGGCCTTCGGCGTCGAGCTCGCGGTAGGCGTGCTGCCCGCTGAGGTCGCCGATCTTGACGTAGGTGCCGCGGTACTCGAAACCGTCGGCCAGCTCCTCCTTCTGGCTTTCGATGTCGATGGCCAGGTCGGCCAGGCAGGGCCTTCCGGCGAGCTCGACGCGGGCGTTTCGGATGATGAGGTCGTGGAGGCCGTCGGTGTTCTCGGGCATCTCGCGGTAGGCCTTGTAGTCCTGCTTCTCGTGCTCGCCGGAGGCGATGGCGGCCAGGGCCTCGAGGATGGCCACGAAGTTGAGCCGGCGGATGTGGCGCTTGTCGGGGTCGGCGTACTTGTGGCCGGACTCGATGAGGATGGTGCTGGCTCCCTCGCGCTGGAAATGGTCGCCGAAGCAGCGGTGGCAGTGGCTGTCGTCGTAGCGGCCGACATGGCCCTTGGCCCAGGGTGCGAGCTTCTCGAAGAGGTGGGCGCAGAGCTGGGCGGCGGCGGTCCTGCTCTTGTTGAGGCTCTTGTTGTCGTTGTAGGCGGGGGCCGAGAAGGTCATGTGGGCGGCCTTTCCGTCGAGGTGGTGCCGGGGGTTCTGGTCGTGGAGGTTGAAGGCGTACTGGGGGTCGAAGTCCTTGCGGATCTTTTCGAGGAGCTGCCCCTCGAGGGTCTGCAGGCGCTGGGCGTCGCGGTTGATGTCGATGCCTTGGGCGTTCTCGCGGGTGAAGCGCTCGGCGCCGTCGGGGTTGAGCGCGGGGATGAACCAGAGGGTGAGCTGGCTGGCCAGTTGCTGGCGCAGGGCGGCGAACTGCTGGTCTTCGGCGGCCAGGAAGTTGAAGATGTCGAACAGGGCCATGGTGGCGGTGGGCTCGTCGCCGTGCATCTGCGACCAGAGCATGACGCGGATGGGGCCTTGGCCAAAGACGACCCGGGCGATGCTCCGGTTCTCGGTCGAGCGGCCGACGGTGGCCACCTCGAGCCTTCCGCCGAGCGAGTGGTCGGTGAGCAGGTCCACCAGTTGGTGGTGCTTGAGGCGGGGCTTGGAGAGCTTGGATTCCTTGAACCTTTCGTGGGCCGCGAAAAGGGCGGCGCTTGGGGCGAGATAGTTTTTTTCCATTGGGGTTTCCGGAGGTTTGGCGGGTTCAGGGGGAAAGGCTCAAGACTTTCCCAACTGTTGGATGAGTTTCATTTTTTCGGTCAGTTCGCGGTGGCTCTGCTCGAGGATCTTCTCCTTTTCCTGCAATTTCTTGTCGATTTCGAGCAGGCGCTGGTCGATTTCGTCGAGGCTCTTGCCGCGCAGGCGGAACTGGGCCATGTCGCGCTCGTCCTGCTGGAGCTTCTTGTCCTGGCCGCGGTCGTACTTGAGCTCGACCTCGATCTGCTTGCGGACGTTGTAGCTGGTGCCTGCCAGGACCAGGCGCAGGAACAGGGGCTGGTGGAAGAAGCGGTCGTGGTCGGGGAAGTGCAGGCCGTAGCTGAACTCGCAGCGGCGGTTCTGGTCGAAGTACGAGAGGACCTCGTGCAGGTGGCCCTTGGGCTCGGCCACGACCACCCGGGGGATCTGGACCAGCAGGTCGATGCCCTCGAGGCGCTTGAGGGTCTTGTCGTCGAGCGAGGGCAGTTCGTTGCCAGCCAGGTCTTTCCATTTGCCATCGTGGAAGACCGCGACGGCCTGCTCGATGGCCTTCATGGGCGTGTCCATGAAGAATATCCGCAGGCACTCCTGGCCGGGAGATGACTTGGGGAAGTCCTTCATGTCGAGGGAATGGGTATGGCGCAGCTTGCCGATGCTCACCAGCCAAGGCTTGCCGCTGAGCAGCTCGTTGGCCGAGAAGTTGTAGAACCAGATTTCCGAGCTTTTCTGCTTGCTGGTGTTTTCCAAGGACTTCCAGTTGGTCAGGTGCTGGGGGCAGAAGGGGCTGACCAGTTGGTTCACCGCGTCCAGGTCGGCCAGCAGGAAACGGAAAACGACGTCGAAAAGGGGATTGGCGATGAGCATGGCGTCATGTGTTTGCGGGGAAAGTTACGCAAAATTCGCGAGAGCGCGCTCCGCCCCGCCCGTGTCAGGCGCGCCGGAGCGCGTAGGCGCAGGCGGCCCAGCCCATGCTCTCGCGCTCCTGGGTCTTGTCGAAGCCCAGCGCGCGCATCCGCTCGTCCATGCGCTCGACGTCCTGCGGCCGGAAGCCGCTGACCACCAGTTGCCCGCCCCGTTGCAGGACGGCCTTGTAGCGCTCGGCGTCCTCCAGCAGCACGTTCAGGTGGATGTTGGCCAGCACCAGGTCGAACTCGTCGCCCCGCAGCTTGCTGGCGTCGCCCTGCATCACCACGGCGCGGTCCACGCCGTTGATCCTGAAGTTCTCCATGCTGTTGCGGTAGGCCCACTCGTCGATGTCGATGGCCTTCACGAAGTCGGCCTCCAGCAGGTGCGCCAGGATCGACAGGATGCCCGTTCCGCAGCCCATGTCGAGCACCCTGGACCGCCTGGGCGGATGCGCCAGCAGGTGCTCCATCATCATCAGCGTGGTGGCGTGGTGCCCCGTGCCGAACGACATCTTCGGGTTCACCAGGATCTCGAGCTCCGCCTCCGGGTTCCGCGGATGGAACGAGCTGCGCACCCAGCACCGCCCGCCCACCAGCACCGGCTCGAAGTAGTGCTTCTCCCATTCCTCGTTCCAGTTCTGGTCTTCCACCCGGGCCGACTCGTGGCCCTCCACGAAGGGATAGCCCGACAGCAGCTCCACGACCTGCGCTGGGTCATAGACTTCCGAGCGGGCGTAGGCCTTCAGCCCCGGCTCCGACTCCAAGAAGGACTCGAAACCCAGCTCGGCCAGCTCGGCGGCCAGGATATCCCGGTTCTCTTCCGTGTTTTCATTGAGCACGAGGCTCAGCTCGATATAGTCCATGATGTTTGTTTCCTAAGGTTTCTTGGTTCGATTTTGAAAATTGCCGGCCCCACCGGCGCAAGCCCCTCCCGCGAAGGAAGGCCCCGCATTCCGCAAAAAGCAAGCCAGCCTGGCCGCTAGAAGTTGACCCCGAAGCGCGCCCAGGCCTGCCGGAACTGCTCCCAGAAATCGCCCCAGGTGGCCAGCAGATACAACGCGATCAGCAGGGCAAGCGCCGCCGAAACCCAAACCCAGGCCGGCTGTCGGCTCCACACGCTGCCCGCTTCCAGCTCTTCGGCCTGCTCCTTCTGCTTCTTTTCCTTTTTCTGGGGATGCTTTTTCATGCTCAAAAGTTTTTGGATGGTTTCCGCCTGGCCGGATTCCGTCCCAGCCGCGGCCGCGAAGATAGGCAAAGCCCCTTTCGCGGCAACACCACAGGAAAAGCGGCTTTCCGAACCAGCGGCGCGCCCGTTTCCCGGCGATCTCGTAAATTCGCGCCCAGACGACCAACACCCGACGAGCGATGGACGACATGGCCCCACACCACCAGGACGACGAGTACATCGTCATCCCCAACCCGATATACGACGTCGTGTTCCGCTACCTCATGCAGGACACCGAGAGCGCGCGCATCAT
>JFJP01037136.1_pt1 | contig 43022 bp, 29 predicted proteins | sample 431651 | NCBI WGS metagenome assembly JFJP01 (sample SAMN02602958, study PRJNA72255) | Microbial mat metagenome, whole genome shotgun sequencing project. | biome: fresh water; feature: sink hole; material: water; isolation source: purple microbial (photo- and chemosynthetic) mats found in...
AACCAACTAATTGCCGTAAATACCATTATTAATGATAATATAAATATTATATAAATTGGCGTTTGAGGATTTATAACAAATGTAAAGAGCCCCAGGAAAAATAAAGTTGCCTTGGGGTTAAGTACATTTGTCAAAAAACCGATTCTTATTGCCTGAAACCATGATATATCATCAGGTATATCATTTCTGTTAATTTCTATTTTTGTTTTTTTGCTTAGGATTGCTTTAATTCCTATGTAGATAAGGTATGCTGCACCAATATATTTAATTACATTAAACACGATAATAGATTTGGAAATTATATAGCCGATCCCCGCTGCACAATAGATTATGTGAATACTTATTCCTAACCCAATACCAATTCCAGTGAAAATCCCTGTTTTCCGCGAATACGTAAGTGAGTTTTTTACTGCCATTACAAAGTCAGGCCCGGGGCTAATTGCCGCTAAAAGGTTTAATAACGAGGCAGTTGCTATAAGTGTAATGTTGTCCATGTTAATTCTATTTAACAGCAAAGTAATATATCCCAACCAAAAAACAATTAATAATTGAGGTAATAAAAAAACCTGATTGGAAATTATGCCAATCAGGTTTTTTATGGAATCGAAATTACAGTTATGCCAGATTGATTTTTTCCAATTGGTTCTCTAGTATTTCCAAGTCGGAAATTATTTTGTCATTGGTTTCAGGCTTCGTTTTATCTTGATTAAGAAACAACGATTTATAATATGCAATTCCTTCTTTAAGGTTTTTCTGAAAATTTAACCATCCTTTTTTAATGCTTTCGCTGGCAGGAGCAGCTGCATCTTCAATCATTTCCGAAAAATAACTGATATACATCTCCAACTCTTTCACAAACATGTTTGGTCTATCCGTTCTTTCAATGATGTTTTGCCTACCATAAATGTGGTCAATCATAACTTTCAAAGATACTACCTTTGAAAAATAGGCCATATTTGGACCAGGACATATCGAAACTCCCGGACCTTCTACTTTTGTATTAAGATCATTAATTAAAAGTGCCGAGGTTCCTAATCCAACACATAAACACGATTTGTCAACTACTTTATTATATGCTTTTGTGTAGCTTTCAGGAGAGAGGCCTGCATTGTCAAGTTCTTTTATTTTAATACGTTGGTATTGGCGTGATGCAGTGCATATGGCTTTCTCTGTATATTCTTTGCTCAGCGAAGCATACCTTTTTGGGCAGGTGCTTCCTGGTTTTCCCTGGTCAATAAATCCTTGTTTTTCAATATCTTTCGAATTGCTTCGAAGGTTATTGAAACGCACTCCCAAAGGAGAAACATGACTTAGATACAAATCTTTCTCGGTGGCTTTGCAAAGTAATTCCTGGGTGTGCGGATCTACACTTGTAGCTTCGGGTACTAATAAGAAAGGGGTACCCCATCCTATTGAGTCCAGGTTATAATATTCTAAAAGGAAATTGTGTTCTTCGGAGGTTCCCACCCCTCCCTGAGCAGTTACTTTAATAGCAGGACGAGTTTTTGGAACGATCTTTCCTTTTTGTTGAAGCGATTTCGAAAAAACTTCTTCCAGTAATAGAAATAGCGCTTCCCGTTTTTCCTTAAATTCTTCTAAAATTGGTCCCATTAAATAACCATCGGTAGCGAATGCGTGCCCACCACAATTTAACCCCGATTCTATCCGAAATTCCGAAACCCATAACCCTTTATTTGCTAAAAATTTACCTTGTATGAGCGCGGATTTGTAATCGCTGATTTTAAGAATAATTTTCTTACGGATGTTTCCATCAGCATCCGGATAGAAATCGTCGAAATTTTCCATGTAGCTATAGAGCCTGGGATTTATACCGGCTGATAAAACAATGCCCGATTCCAGATTGCTGTTTGCAAATCCGCGCATTGCAGCATGGGCATCGTTAAATTCTACAGGAAGTTTTTCGTTGTTTACATAATTCTCCTTGTCAAGTTTGGTCATTATGTTTACATCAATACTTCCCGGCATTAAATGGAGGTTGCCCCAATTTATCATTTCAAGTTCTGATCTTTTTTTCTGAACGAACTCCCTGAATCTTTGCTTAATTGTCGAAATGTCTGGCAACATTTCAATGTATTTTTCAAATTCGTTGCCTTTTTCGTGAATGGATTGTTTTAATCCTTCAAATTTTTCCTTAACAACTTTGTCTAAAAAATTAAGATAAGCAGTAATTCGTTTTGCTCTGTAATCTTCAATTTTATCGGATATTGCTTTAAAAGGCATGTCGAATTTCATGCAATAAAATTCCCGCATTTTTTCTATCAGCATATCGTCTAATAAGGATATTGTAGAAGATATACCGTATGGTGCTACTCTTAAAGGTGTGTCAATTGTAAATCCTATCCCCATTACCGGGATATGAAACGTATGTAAAACCGCCGCATTATTCATTCTTTACTCTCCCTGTTTAAAAACACAAAGTTATAGATAAAAAAGGACTTTTTTGTATAATTTTTTTAAAGCGTTGTTCTGATGGTCATTCTGACTGCATTTCAAGGGATTCTTTGGATGGGAAATGCTTTTAAATTCGTTACTATTAAAGGGGTAATAAATGATAAGTTTTCTTCCGATTCATATTATGAATGTTGCCAAAGGATAACTTATATTCTCATGGAATTTCTGTTTTCTCCCTTTAACAATTCCATCAGGTTATTTATCAATTTTCGGAAATATCTCCATACCTCTATTTTCATTAGTTTTTACATTTTTTAATAGTGTCATAGTATTGTCATACCTCTTTTTGACTGATATCTCAATAAATAACGCCTATTTCGCCATACAGATATTTAACCTGGATATATAAACTTAAATACACAAATATATGAAGTTGAAAAACGCTTTATTCTTGACTCTACTATTGATTACCGGAGTTTTGTCCTCGTGCAGAGGGCAGATAGATTCGAAAAATGAGGAACAACAATACGAATTTCGCTCTATCGCTGTCGAATACAAAATTCAATGTGAAGGAAACGGAAGTAAAAAAACAGGTACGAAAAGTTTTTGGGTCGATAATTATGGACTTAACCAGGCAACTTTTCTGAAAGAAACTACCAGCATTAGCATGTTAGGGCAAACTTCAGCTGAAACATCCGAAACTCTTACGATTTTGGATGGGGATATGGTTTATAATATTAACCTTATAGATAAAACCGGGACAAAGCAAAGCATGGAGGCATTTAAAACACTTGGGTTGGCAATGGCAACCCAAATAGGCATAACGGCAAGGTCGACCCGCGAATTTGTGGAGGCTAATGGAGGTAAATGGCTCGAATCCTCAACCTATTTAGGTAAAAAATGTGATGTCATGGATTTGCTGGGAGTTAAACAATGGCTTTATAAAGGGATAGTCCTAAAAACTGAGAGCAATATCATGGGGATGAATTATGTTGAAGCGGCGGTTAGCATTGACGAAAATATTGCAATTCCATCCAGTCGCTTCGAAATTCCTAAAGGTATTGCAATTACTGATGCTGGTCAGATTATGGGTGAGCTGAGCGAGAATGAAACCGAATCGCCGGATATTCCTTCCGGTAAGATTGGATTGGGGTTCGACAGGTTCGGAAATGCTGCAAAAAAGGTGAGTCAACCAGGCTATAAAATGCTCAGCTGTATTAACGACCAAGGTCTATATATGGCCTCCTTCTTTAAAACAGAAACAGAAGCTTTTGGGGTGTATGCTCATCCGGCTCAAATGTTTGCCAATGTCTCCAAAGGTGGAGAGGGCGGCAAAATTGAGAAAACATTTTCGGTAAATGGTCATAAGGCTTTACTCTTATCTATGGAAGAGGAAGGAGAAAGCTCAATCACCAGAGCCATTGCCATACTTTATCCTGAACATTCTATGACGTTAATGATTGCAGGTAGCATAAATATTCCTGAAAACACATTTATTTCCATTGTAAACCAAATGAATTTATAGTATCATGAAGACCTTACAAGCATTTATACTGTTTTTGTTCTTTGTTACTTGCGGATATTCACAAATACGGATTGATAAAGTAATTGAGCGTCAGCAAAAGAAAACCGAAAGGAAAATAGAAAATCGGATTGAAAAGAAAATAGATAAAGGGGTAGACAAAGCCTTGGATAAAACAGAAGAAGGAATAGAAGAATCTGTGAAAGGAGGTTCTGAGGAAAAGGAAACTGCCGCGTCCAAATCTGAAACATCAAAAGGAAGTTCATCCTCAAAGGCAGCCCAAGAGAATGTTGCCGAAGCAACAGCGACAGCAAAGCCGGTTTTATCCTGGAACAAGTACGATTTTGTTCCTGGAACCGAAATTATATTCGAAGATAATCAGGAAGGCGAGCAGAATGGAGAGTTTCCTTCGAAATGGGATTTATTTGAGGGGACAATTGAGAATGCTAATCTAGACGGGCAAAATGTTATTTATTTTATTAAATGCAATACCAATGGGGGAGGAGGCATTGTTCCCTTGCTTAAAAACAATAAAGAAGATTATCTTCCTGAAGATTTTACATTCGAATTTGATGCTTATTTTGAAGTGAGCAGTAGCTCATACACAGTGCATCTTTTGGATTGCAAAAATCAAAAGGGCGAAAGATACCGGGATTTTGCAAATATTGACTTTTCTAAAAACGGCGCAAGAATACCCGGTGGGGATATGACTCTATATCCCGGCAGTAAAGGGGCATCGTACGATAAGACTGCCAAATGGAGGCATTTTGCTGTTTCTTTTAACAAACGGGCTCTAAAGGTTTATGTAGATGATGCCCGGGTACTCAATATTCCAAATGTGGAACGAAACCCTACAGGGATAACTTTAGGATACCATAATCCCAGTAGCACAACAAAAGGGTATATAAAAAATGTCCGCATAGCTAAAGGTGCAGTTCCTCTCTACGACAAATTGCTAACCGATGGTAAATTTGTTACCACCGGCATTAAATTCGATGTAAATAAAGCCACCATTAAGCCCGAATCTATGGGAACTATTAATTATGTGCTAAAGATGCTAACCGACCACCCCGAGCTTAAATTCTCTGTCGAAGGTCACACGGATAACGATGGCGATGAGGCATTAAACCAAAAACTTTCCGAAGCACGCGCCAAATCAGTTGTCGATAAACTTATAGAGCTAGGGGTTGCTAAAGATCGGTTTAATTCTAAAGGTTGGGGGGAAGCAAAACCCATTAGGGGAAACGATACTTCTGAGGGTAAAGCCCTGAACAGAAGAGTTGAATTTGTGAAAATTTAATTTCAATCAAATATTCTTTTAAAAAGCTTTAAAAATGAAGATTTCAAATTGGTTCATTGCTGGGGTAGTTATTATTGCAGCAGGTTCGTGTATAAAGGACGATAAGGAAGAAATAGACCCGCAAGAGAAAAGTCAGGTTAAATGGACCTATTCTCTGTCGAATGCCTTGGGTAAAGATGTTCTAAGTACGGCTATTCCGGCATTCGATGAAAAAAATACAGGTTATTATTTGGTTGAGACCGACAATACCGGTGCTAACGATATTAATAACCGACGCGATGTTTGGATATGCTCCGTTCGAGGAGACAGCTCTCTGCACTGGAAGGTAAAGGTGTCCGAAAGCTCAACAGATGCGCTGGATGCAAATTTTGTAGTTTACAGCGAAGGTAAAGTGCTTGCTTTTCTTAAAGAAAAACTTGTTTGCCTGGATAGCCTCAATGGCAAGGTTGCCTGGAATAAAACAATTAACCGGGAATATTGGCGTAATAGTTTGTCAGTAGCCAATGGAAAATTATTTTATATTGATCAAGCCGAAACTAGGGACAAATTAAAGGGAATTAGTTTAGCAAATGGATCTGAATTATGTTCATTAGGTTTAAATAGCGGAACTAACGAAGATGTGCGCGGTGATTATACCGCTATTTCAGGGAATAATTTATTTGTAGTTGCTTCCGATATTAATAATAGTGGTCAGTGGCTTTCTAAAATATTGATATATAACATTTCTTCCATTAGCAATGCCACTGTTCCTGCCAGCTATTTACTGCCACAGAATCTTTACCCAAAGAGTACGATAGTAGCTAATTCAAAGGGCGATGCTTTGTTTTATGCGAAATACGATATGAACTCTCCTTATCAAAAATACCTTGTATCTATAAACTCATCTGGTGTAGAGAATTTTAAAACAGAGGTTCCTTCTGATGCGAATTCTATTTATATTGATGCTCAGGATAATATTTATTGCACTACAACTTCAAATTTAAAGCTTCTTCAATTCAATAGTAGCGGAAATATTCTTAAAGAAACCTCCTACGTGTATTTTGATACATTTGGGGAATTTGAAATTTTAGAGAATAATACTTTTTATGGAAATGCTGAAGATACTGAAACGGGGATGAGTGTGATGACGACTTTCAACCTTTTAACCGGGAGTGAAGTGAGCCGGCAGGATGTCAACTTTCCTTATGCTTTATTGGGTGGGACAAGTATTGAAATTTTGAAAGAAAACCAGCGAAGAGAGGAAGAAAATAGTAACTTTTCCGGTGGATTTGTGCAATGTGTCGATCGTACAGGGAATTTAATAAGCATTTCGAGAGAAAAAATTTATTGCGTGAAAGATCTGGATAAAAAACTCTTGCAGGGTGCTTGGTCAAAGGATTTTGCCAATTACGGGAATACCAATTCGCGTTAGTTTAGTAGTGTAAAGGTGTTGAGGTGATAAGAGGCCTGAAGCGCATTTATGGCGGTTTGGGCCTCTTGAAATTTTGGGTGTTTGTTCTGAAAAGTCGCATTATTTTTCGATATTGCGAAAATAATGAACCGCCCCGGAAATATACTTATAATGATTTGCCTAAGTTTTTGCTCTATTTTGCTTGGAGGAAAAGCAAACGGAAATTCCCATGAACGTTCTGGAAGGTATAAATCAGAGATCTCGCGTTTGCCGCTGTATCATTCGCACGAGCGAGATTCGTTGATAACGGATAACGTTAGCATTAAAATGCTACTTTCTATTGCGGAAGCAAAAGGTGACCGCGAAGCGATCCTTCGTTGTTTGATTGCATTCTCGGTTAATAGCAGGGAAGAAGGACAATTAAAAGATGCCTTCTATCAAATCGAAAAAATTATTCAGAAAGCGCAGCAATGGCATAATATTAATATGCTCATGGTAGCTTATAATAATTATGCAGTTATTTGCCGGCGGGTCGACCGCCTTAAGGATGCTACCAAATACCATCTTCAGGCCCTTAAAATTGCGGAAGATTATGGCAAGAGTAAAGATAGACTGGTTTTAAAAAGTAAATGTGTTTCTTTAAACGGTTTGGGCAACATCTGTTTATCCTTACGCCAACACCTCGAAGCATTAAGTTATTTCTCACAGGCAATAGTAATTGAAAAGGAGTTAGGGAGTAAAGTAGGAATGGCTATTAATGAGGCAAATATTGGCGGTGTACTTGAAATGATTGATATGCCTGACTCTGCCCTCTATCACTATAATCGGGCAATGGAATTCAATAAGCAGGGGAAAAGTATGAAAGGAGTGGCGATTTGTTTAGTTTCCATGGGCGATATTCTGGCAACTCAGCAGAAATATGAGTCTTCTCTTACCTATTTTCGAAAAGCATTGTTTATAACCGATAGTATTTGTGATATTTACCATTGGCTTACTGCCAACCATTCTTATATTAACGCCCTGATTAAGTTAGGAGATTTGACGGGGGCCAGAGAACGCGCACTTGAGTCAGTTGCCAAAGCAAAGCGTTCAGGGGTGATGTTTTATTTGAGCCAGTCGTATTTTCTATTGTCTGAAATTTCTGAGAAAGAAAAAAAGGATTCCAACGCCCTAAACTATTTGAGATTAGGAAATATTTACAAAGATTCTATCGACCACGAAAGCAATTTTTCAGCAATTCAGGATCTTAAGCTAAAATACGAAACAGAGAAAAAAGAGCAGCAGATAATTTGGTTGGAGGAGCAGGAGCAAAACCATCGGTTGGTACGTAATTTTTTAATTGTATTATCGGTAATGTTGGTTGCCCTGGTAGCAGCATTGTTGTATGTAGCAAGGTTTCGCAGGCGCAGTATCCGGCAAAAAGAACTTTTATTAGTTCGCGAACAGCAGTTTAATAAAATATCGCAGGAAAAACTCAATACAGAGCTTGAGTTCAAGAATCTGGAGCTGACTTCCCTGGTAGTACAATTAGCGGCAAAGAACGAACTTCTGAATGAACTAAAAACGAGCCTCGAAGCTAAAGGGTATTCCACCGAGGTCATTTCACAGTTTAGTAGTGATCTTTCCATGGAAAAAGACTGGGAGATTTTTTGTCTCAAGTTCGAAAATGTTCATCCCAATTTCTTTAACAGGTTGAGAGATGCTTTTCCGGATATTTCTACCAAAGAAGAGCGATTATGTGCTTACCTTCGGATAAATATGACTTCGAAAGAAATTGCTCAAATACTTAATGTAACAGTTGCTGGCGTAGATAAAAGCCGGAATCGTTTAAGGAAGAAGCTTTTGCTGCCGGCAGATAAAAATCTGGTTGAATTTATGTACCAAATTGGTTAGCAAGGATTCAAATTTATCCGAATCGTAATTTTTTGAGGTAAATTGCCGTTGTTTTTTGTTTAATCTCTACTCTCATGTCGCTTATAAATTTTTATAGTTCACGTATTGAAGTATTTCAGGCAATCTTTTTGAAATTGCAAAAAAAAGAGATTCGTCTTTCGGTATTAAGGCTTAGTTGGTTCCTGGCCAGTCTGGTTGCCTTTTACATGCTCTTTTCTGTTTCTGTTCTAATAGCATCTGTTGTATTAGCTATTGGCTTTTTCTCTTTAGGCTGGTTGGTGAAATACCAAAATACCATCATTCAAAAGAAAAAATTTAACGAATACCTCAAAACGATAAACGAACTGGAACTTAAAAGCCTGAACGGAGATTTTTATTCTTTCCCCGACGGTTCGGAATACCATGAGAAAGATCATCCATACGAAAGTGACCTGGATATTTTTGGACATGCTTCGTTATTTCAGTTCGTAAATCGAACTACCAGTCAGTTAGCCGGTAATATGCTTGCAAGCTGGTTAAAGGCTCCTGCTCCAATTTCGGAAATTCAACTTCGGCAGGAGGCTGTTGCAGAGTTAAAAGACCTAACTGATTGGCGCCAACAAATGATTGCAATTGGATATCAGTATAAAGAATCGGGAAATAATCCCGAAGAAATTTTGATGTGGCTGAAAACCCCATCGATTTTTAAAAATATAACAACGCTTCGTATACTTACTGTTTCGCTATCAGTGATTTCTTTTGCGACTGCTTTTTTTGTTTTTCGCGGGCTACCTTTCTCCGTGCTAATGTTTGTTTTGATAGTTAATTTTTGGGTTAACTATAAGTATTTTAAAGCAATTAATAAATTTCATCAGCAGGTTACAAAATCGTGTGAGCTTTTAAAGGCATATTCCGAAGCAATTGGGTTGATCGAATCTCAGGATTTTCACAGCCGACAATTACTGGAGCTCAAATCGAATTTCTTTGGAAAGGAAAAAGCATCTAAACAGATTAAAAAACTTTCGGAATTGGTTAATCGGCTCGATACACGACTGAATGTGATGGTTTCTATTCCTTTGAATTTGTTTTTGTTTTGGGACATCCACAGCAGTATTGCTCTGGAAAGCTGGAAGAAAAGCTTTGCTCCTTATGTTTCGCAATGGTTTGAAGCCATGGCTAAAGTAGAGGCTCTTTCGAGCCTGGCTAATTTGCAATTTAATAATCCGGAATGGATTTTTCCTGAGGTTAAAGAAACCTGTTTTGAATTGAATGCAGTTGAAATGGGTCACCCCCTTATTCCTGCAAATAGAAGGGTTTGTAATGATTTTTCTGTTGACCGCAGTGGTAAAATTGTCCTGGTTACCGGGTCGAACATGTCGGGAAAAAGTACATTTCAGCGAACTTGTGGCGTGAATATGGTGCTTGCATTTGCCGGAGCCCCTGTATGCGCATCTAAATTTATAGTTTCGCGAGTTTCGCTCTATACAAGTATGCGTATTTCCGATTCACTCGAAGATAATACTTCTTCATTTTATGCCGAACTCAAACGTTTGGCGCTAATTATTAAAGAAGTCGAAAGCAATTCAAAAGTGTTCTTATTATTGGACGAAATACTTCGCGGTACAAATTCAAACGACAGGCATATTGGCTCAATAGCGCTTATTAAACAACTAATTCAACAAAATGCTTCGGGTATAGTTGCTACCCATGACCTGTCATTATCAAGCCTCGAACAAGAACTGCCAGACAATATTGATAACTATAATTTTGACGTGAAAATAAATGGCGAAGAACTTTATTTCGATTATAAGTTGAATAAAGGAATTTGTAAAAGTCTAAATGCATCAATCTTGATGAAAAAGATGGGCATTAAAGTATAATTTTTTCGTGTTTTCATAAACTTTAAAGAGGGAATCGTTTACTTTTGCAAAGAGAGTGACATTTACCTTTATAACTTAATGAAAAACGCTTTGAAAAAAACGATACTGCTATTTTCAATATTTCTACTGTTTATTGTTGCCTGTTCTCCTCTTAAAAAATATAAAACTTCTGTTTTAGGATGGGAAAAGGATATCGAAAAGTTTGAACATTTGGATAGTATTGAAACATACTCGCCCAATTCAGTCTTATTTTTGGGAAGCTCCAGCATTCGGCTCTGGAACACTATAAAAGAAGATATGGCTCCTTTTGAGACAATTCAGCGGGGATTTGGCGGAGCAAAATTATCGGATATAGCCTGGTATACTCCCCGCATTGCATATCCGCATCCTTGTAAAGCAATTGTTTTATTTGTTGCAAACGATATTACCGGAGCCGACGAAGATAAATCTCCACAAGAAGTTTTGAAGCTTTTTAAATACATCGTGAAAACTTTGCGGGTAAAATTTCCCGAGACTCCAATCTTTTATATTCAGGTTACTCCCACTGAAAGCCGGTGGAAAGTCTGGCCTCAAATTCAACAGGGAAACCAGTTAATTAATGCCAATTGCAAGTATTTACATCGCGTCTATTTTATTGAAACAGAAGCACAGTTCCTAAATATGGAAGGCAAGCCCAATCCGGCGCTTTTTGTGAAGGATAAGTTACACCTCAGTCGCGAAGGGTATCTCCTTTGGGCCGATATTATTAAAAGGAACCTGCAACAAGTTTTAAAATAGAATATGGAATGGGAAATATCAGGTTGAAGCAAATAATATCCTTCCTATTTTCTTTAATTGTTATTTGTATTGCAGTAATCCTGCTTATCCTAGTTTCTTCCATCTATATAGTAATAAATTCTGTTTTGTATGTTGGAATGATGGTAGGGTTAGGAATACCAATGGTTTTGAATTCTTTAATGAACCGAAAATCGCATTAATTTTTGTGAAATTTTAATTCAGTGAGTGTAAATACATATGAATAAGCTGTCAATTTTTGGCCTTATAGTTTTTCTCGGAATACTTGTATCCTGTGGTCGAAAGCAACATCGAAACCTCCCAATGTCTTTAAACGAAGATGAGAATTGGTTTGAAAGGGAGCAGGCCGAAGATCTTTCGGGAAATAACTGGAGAGTGTGGCTCGATTCAGCAGCTCAATGGCAAGACGATTCAATCTTTGTAAGAACTCCGGAAATATCTAAATTGCCGGTCAATATTCCCTCATGCGGGTGGGAGAAGCTCGAGAGAGGTATTGGAAAAAGCATTAAACTGCCTGCAACTATTGAAGAGCACTTCTGGGGGCAGAATGGAAATTCATATGGAGTTTCAGGCGATTATATGGGGGTTTCATGGTTTTCAACTCAATTTAACGTTTCGAGAGAAAATATGAAAAGACGGATAGTCCTGCATTTCGAAAGTGCGAGGCTGAGGGCTGAAATTTTTATCAACCGAAAACTGGCGGGATATAATTTAGTTGATGGAGTTCCTTTTGAAGTTGATGCATCAAAATATGTTAAGGCAGGTAAAAATTCCTTAGCAGTGCGAATTACCGATCCTAACGGAGATTTTACATGGTGCGATTGGCCATATTTTTCCTGGGGCAACTTTCCTACAGTTCCAAGTCATGCATTTGGTGGAATTACCGGGCGGGTTAACCTGTATGTAACTTCAAATTCTCATATCGAAGATGTTTTTGTAAAAAATAAACCGGGTATCACCGAAATTGATGCCGAAGTTTCTTTAGCGGGGCACGATAGTATTGACGGAAATATCACATTTTCATTATCTAAATGGGACTCGGATGAAATTTTGACAGTGCAAAAGGTCGAGATTAAAGCCGATTCTTTTGTCAGCAATGTAAAAAAAACAATTATTTTCCCCAATGCCGAACTTTGGTCACCCAATTCGCCTTCCCTTTACAAGCTTGTTGTCAGGTGGAAAGGAGCTGATGGAAGTAGTGATGAGTTTTCGCGCCGGTTTGGTTTTCGTTGGTTCGAGATTCGCGATCAGGATGGAGACAAACAGTTTTTTCTGAATAATAAACGCATAGTTCTGCGAACTGCCATTTCATGGGGCTTTTGGCCGGTGAATGGTATTTATCCTACAAGGGAATTGGCTATAAAGCAAATTAACACGGCTAAAAAGCTTGGATTAAACATGCTAAATTTTCACCGTTGCATTGGCCAGCCATTATTACTCGATCTGGCCGATGAACTGGGAATTCTTTATTACGAAGAACCCGGAGGATATCGCGAAGGCGACGATGTGTTTTCTCAACTATGGGGGCGCGAGAAGCTATTGCGGATGATAAAGCGAGACCGGAGTCATCCTTCGCTTATAATTTATAATATGGCGAATGAAACTACCCGTGATCCCAAGCCTCAAACAAAAATTGATATTGCCGATGCGCATAAGCTTGACGAAACCAGGATAATTACCTATACTTCACAATCCTTTTCGCCCGAAATGAAGCAGTATGCCGAAAAATGTCCTCAAACACCGGCTCTTACTAAAATGCATATGCTTCCTTACAATCACGAACTTCTTTTTCAGGGGTGGTGGGACGAGCATCATGCCGCTGGACCGGGATCGTATTTCGACGAAATGTATAATAGCCCATCCAATTATTACTTGAATACAAACCACAAAAGCGAAATAATTTTTTATGGTGAGGAAGGCGCAATTGGAACGCCTCCCCGACTGGAGCTGATAAAGAATACTATTGAACAGCAGGATCAAAAAGGATGGGACGGACACGATTATTTGCGTTTATTCGATGTGTACGATAAGTTTATCTCAGAGCGCGGATTTAGAAAGGCATTCCCTAATGTCGATAATCTCACACGGAGTATTGGGAATGTCGCTTTTTATTACCAGGGACGCGCCATCGAAAATATGCGCATTAACAATACAAACGATGGATATGCTATAAATGGCTGGGAGGAAATAAAGTTCGAAAATCATTCGGGGATAGTCGATTGCTACCGAAATCCCAAAGGCGATGCCGCCATAATCTCCTATTATAATCAACCGCTATACCTGGCTGTGAAAGCTCGCAATAAGGTCATTGAGACGAATTTTAAAACATTAATTGATGTTTTTATTGTGAATGAAGCGGACTTAAACGGTGCTTTCAACCTTGAACTATCTGCATCTGATAAAAATGGTGAAATATTTAAGCAGGTATTTCCTGTTAAAGTTACCGGAGGAAACACATATGGCGAAATGCTTGTTAAAGAAATTGCATTATCACCGGTTACGGAAGGTTATTGCGAGATCTCTGCCCGTTTAACCCGTAATAACGAACAGTTTGCTTTAGGCAAAGAGCAACTTTATGTAGTGAATGCTAAGCCATTTGAGATTGATTCTGTTTTTTCAGTTATGGATTCTTCTGGCATATTTTCGAAATACTTCGAAGCGATCGACTATAAGAATTTACCGGTGTATAAAGATGGTCGGCCAAAAACATCCGTGTTATTGGTAGGGGCTGCCAATCCACCGCAGAATTACCCAATTCGTCATGCATTGTTCGAATGGGTGGCCGAAGGTCATACATTAGTAATAGCAGGAAATGCCGAAAAATGGGCCGAAGCACTAGGTCGTCGCGAGATAATTGACTATCGTGGTGCAAAACCATTAGGTACCTTATGGTACGGAGGGAATTATTTTGTGAAGGAAAATTCATTGTTTGAAGGGTTGCCTGTGAATTGTGTATTTAACTGGGAGTACCAGTGCTTTACCCAATATAAAAGGCAACGTGTAGGATTGCGTCTGGTTGGGGATGATGTTATTGTTGGGGCTTCGTCCGATCACAAACAGGAACTCTATTCGGCTGTAAGCATCATTCCTTTGGGAAGGGGAAAAATTATTCTATCCACCTTGGATATATTAGGGGCAATTCAGGAAAATAAACAATCTTCAATTGTGGCAAAGAAATTATTATTGAATTATTTAAAGGTAGCATCGAAGAAAAGTAAAAAATAAAGCCCAATAAATGATCTAATTTCTTTTACTGGGCTTTATGGATTCATTCTGTTTAGAAGACTAAAATTATTTTTTCTTCTTCTTTTTACCTTCATCTTCTGGTTCTTCACCTGTACCGGTGGCGGCATCGTATTTCTCCTGAGCGGCATCCAGAGCAGCTTGGGCGGTTTTTACAGCACCTTCGGCAGTCTTCTTCGAAGCTTTACCTTTCCCCATGTTTGCTTCGCCTGTTGTCATTTTCTTGGCAGCAGCTTTTACTTTGAGGTCACTGGCTTTTACATCCGCTTTATATTGGGTGTCTAATGTTTTCAGATCAGCTTTGGCCTGTGTAGCTTCATCTTTGTCCTTAGAACCCATTAGCTTCGAAAGAGGTTTTTTCTCTGAAGCATACGTTTTATCGAGTGCTTTGCGCTCCGAGGCTAAGCTCTTAGTTTCACTTTTACCTTCCGATACCATTGTTTCGCCAGTTGTAAGGAGCGAGTCGGCCAGGTTTAATTGTTTTTCAGCTTTTGCAAAATTTGCTTTGGCTGTTTTTAAGGCGGTTTCCAACTTTTTTATTTCTGCCGCTTTCTTATCCGGTGCACCTTGCGAAAATAAGGGAGATGCTATAAAAAGCATCAGCGTTATAACAGAAAGAATGCGGGTAATTGCAGTGGGTGTAACCTTAGATTCAAAATCTTTCGCAGAATTCATCAAACTTGTTTTCATATTAATTGCAATTAAATTAAGTGATTTAATAATGTCTCTTTAAGTACTATGGATCAACAGAACAATATTTGATTCCTTATAAATTCAGTAATCGCTTGTCCTCTTTTTAAAATAATATAAAAGTTACGAACTTTTTTGAAAACGGACATCGATAATTGGATTCTTTTTTAATTAATAAAAGTTTAATCTTTAAAGCGTTGTTAAATAATATATTATAGGCAGTTCTTGTGTTCTTCAAATTGTTGTGTTGAAATTTAAATGATAAATGATATACTGTTTAAATACTTATTTTAATATGTTTGTTGTTTGAAGAAATAAACAAAGTCCTACTATCTTTGACTATTACCCTTATTAATAAGAATAATATGTCTCTGCAAACAGATGATGAATTCGTTCGGCGCATTTGTGGTGGCGACAAGGATGCTTTCGATAGTATATTCAGAAAATATTATTCCATTCTTTTAAATTACGCGAATAAAATTATTAAAGACACTGCTATTGCAGAAGACCTTATTCAGGATGTTTTTTTTAATATATGGAATAAGCGGGAGAAACTTGCAAATGTTACTTATTTGGGCCCCTATTTGAGAATGACAGTGCATAATCAATGCATCTCTTACTATAGAAAGCAAATTACTTACGAAACCATCAATATTGAAAATTACAACCTTATTGAATTTGAACAATTATATGCTGAAATATTGCAATATCAGCAAAATACCACAATAAACACCGAATTATCCAAAGCTATTGCAGTTGCCATTGAAGGTCTTCCTCCCCAATGCAGGGTAGTGTTTACATTAAGCAGGACATTTGGATTTAAGAATGCTGAAATAGCTAATTTTCTGGATATTTCTGTTAAAGCCGTTGAGAAACATGTTACTAAAGCGCTGTCGCACCTCCGTTTAGAGTTGATTGAGTATCTTCCGGAACTAGCAATTACCATTTTTTTTATTCATCATACAATTTAATTTAATTTCAAGGTAGGGTAGCCTTGATTTTTTTCGTCTATTAATTTAGAGACTATTACTATGGAAATTAGCGAAAGCATTAACGGACTTATTAATTCTTATATTGAAGGTACTGCAACAGAGGGTGAATTGAAAAGCCTTTTGGTTTGGCTCAAAGCCGATAAACAAAATGTTCGCTATTTTAATCAGATATGCAATCTCTGGGAAAATACATTCAATGTCAGTGATCGGGAGCAGCAAACTGAAAATGCACTTAACAAACTGAATGCCCGGATCCGTAATTTCGAAAAAGAAGGAAAAACGAAAATTGAGGATAGTAGCATTTCCGAAAGTTCCGGATTTTTCTTCTGGCGATATGCTGCGATGGCAGTTATTTTAATTGGACTTTCTGTATTGTTTTACTTTGTAATCTTCCAATCGCCTGAAACTAAAACTGTAAAATATTATACTGCCATGGCTCCTGTTAGCCAAAAAAGCAGGTTAATCCTTTCCGATGGAACAAGGGTTTGGCTTAACTCGGGAACTACGCTCAAGTATAAGTCAAATTATGGGGAAGAAACGCGCGATGTTTTCCTCGATGGAGAGGCCTATTTTGAAGTAGCCAAAGACGCTTCCAAGCCATTTTTGGTGCATGCGGCGAATATTACGGTAAAAGCCATAGGTACTAGTTTTAATGTGAAATGTTACCCCGACGAAAAAACCATTGAAACTACCCTGGTAGAAGGAAAGGTTCAGGTTTATCAGGATAACAGATCCGACATTAGTAACTCGGTTTTGCTAAATCCCAATGAACGTGCAGTTTTTAATAAAAATAGTTCGAAGTTACTCGTATCAAAAATTGAGGCTCCTACGAATAAAATAGAACGGCAAAAAAACAGAGGGGAATATCTCATACCAAAAACAATTGCTTCGGTTATTTCTTGGAAAGATCAGGAGTTGGTTTTTGAAAACGAAACTTTTAGTGAGCTGTCTAAACGCCTGGAACGTTGGTATAATGTAGAAATTGAAATCCGCGATACTTCAGTCTTGGAGGGTAATAGCTATACCGGAAAGTTTGTGCACAATGAATCGCTTGAGCAGGTGTTGAGAATTATTTCACGAACAACCCCCATAAAATATACAGTGAAATCGGGAATCGTAATAGTAGAATCCCGTTAGTGAAACCCCTATATGAATAACTCTAACCTTAAAAAATACAGCCTATGAGTTGAAACCAAACATTATCAAAAAACAAAGGCCGGAAAATGTACCACCATTTCCCAGCCTCAAAAGATTAAATCATTTACTAGTGCCCAACTTTAGCTCAGAAAGTCACTAGATAGTTAAAACCTTTATTACTACAAAGCTATGAGAAAAAAACAGATCTCAAGTATTTATTATTGGAAATATACCAAAAAACTGCTACTAGTCATGAAATTAACCACCCTTCTACTTTTCGTGACCACACTTCATATTACGGCTACAATATATTCCCAGGAGGCTAGAATTAATTTTAAGGTTTCCGATGGTACTATTGCCGATGTGTTCAACGAAATTGAAAGACAAAGCGATTTTAAAGTCTTCTATAACGTTAACCAAATCGACTTATCAAAAAGGATTAATTACGCTGCCCAAAGTTCCCCAATAAACAACGTATTGGACGAAGTTCTAAACGACTTTGATGTTACATACGAATTGTACGACAAGGTTATTGTTATTATTCCGACTGAGTTTAGACAATCTCAGAGAATTACCGGAACTATTGTTGATGCCACAAATAATGAGCCTCTTATTGGAGTGAATGTTGTTGTAGAAGGCACAACCATCGGAACCTCTTCGGATGTGGATGGAAAGTTTTCGTTAGATGTTCCTAACCAAAATGTTGTTCTTCTGTTTTCATTTATTGGATATAATTCCGAAAAATATACGCTTTCGGGCTCCACAACTATCGAAATGAAGTTGGTTCCGGATATTCGCTCACTCGAAGAAGTGGTTGTTATCGGATACGGTACCATGAAAAAGAAAGATGTTACAGGCTCTGTATCCAGCTTATCTGATGAAAAACTCCTAGATAAACCTGCCTTTAACGTTGCTCAGGCAATTGGCGGAAAAGTAGCCGGTGTTAAAATTATTGAACGTACTGGTGCACCTGGTAGTAATGCTATGATTCGCGTTCGTGGCACAAACTCTATTAGCTCTGGTAACGATCCGCTTTTTGTAGTTGACGGTGTAGTAGGTGTTAACAATGCTTTAAGTATTTTAAACCCTAACGAAATTCAATCTATGGATGTATTGAAAGATGCTTCCGCAACTGCTATTTATGGTGCTCGTGGCGCAAATGGGGTTATCATCATTACAACAAAACGCGGTATTGCCGGCAAAACTACTGTAGAGTATAGCAGTTATGTTACACGTGGAGTAATGAACCGAAGATTCTATGTGTTAGATGCTGAGCAAATGATTTATGTAACCAAACAGGCGTGGATGAACGTTAACAAATATGCTTCTAACCCAAACTGGGGAGCATGTTTTGATGCCGGTATATTACCTTCAGGAAAAGGCGGAAATACGTATTCCGAAATGCCTTACCTTTTTGAAAAAACTACAGCTGATGGATATTCAGTTCCTTTAATGGGGAAAGATGGGAACTACTACAGGCCTAGATTTGATACCAACTGGGAAAATGAAATATTCAGGCCATTTACTTCTACTAATCATCAGGTTAACATTCGTGGTGGTAACGAAAGGGCTAAATTTGGTACATTCCTGAACTATACCGATGAAAACGGTTTATTAATGAAAACCAATTTTACCCGTTTTTCCGGAAAAGTGAATGGGGACATTAAGGTTAATAAATGGTTGGATATTAGTGCCAATATAGGTGTTAACAAAAACCAACAAGTGTTGAACGACGAATCCTTCTTTAGTGGAGGTATGGCTCGTGCTGCCGTAGAAGCATACTCTATTCTTCCAATTAAGTATCCTGACGAGGCGGATACTTATGGTAAGTATGCCGGACTATGGAGTAGTAATGCTGACTTCCCGGCTGGTGAAACTCCTAAAAACCCGGTTCATATTTCTAATGATGTTTCTGTAACAGAAGACCGTACCCAGATAACCGGCGATATTACCCTAAATTTCAAGATCACTTCGGACCTTACCTTTAAAACCAATTTCGCTACCGACCTGAACTACTATAAATATAATCGTTATGTTGGCCGTTTGATTGATACCGGAGGTCCGGGAAGTGCTCGTATCAATACAAATAATGAGATGTTCTGGCAAAATGAAAACTACTTCAACTATAACAAAACGCTGGGCGATCATTCCATCACTGGTATGGTAGGTATTTCATGGTCAAGATTTCAAAATCAATGGTTAGGAGCTTGGAATAGCAACTTCTTTGATGACTTTTATCAGTGGCATAACCTTGGTCTTGGTACTGTTACTCGTCCAGGTGTGGAAAGTAGTGATAATCAGAATTCTTTGAACTCCTATTTTGCCCGTGCAACCTATTCGTTTAAAAACAGATACTTATTCACTGCAACCGGTCGTTACGATGGCTCTTCACGTTTCGGTGAAAATACAAAGTATGGATTTTTCCCATCGGCATCTGTTGCATGGCGGGTATCTGAAGAAGATTTCTTAAAGGATAATTCAGTTGTATCCAACCTTAAATTACGTGCCAGTGTTGGTAAAACAGGTAATCAGGAAATTGGCTCGTACGTAACCCAAACCAAACTTGGTTCTGGTAACGTAATAATGGGTGGTGCTTTAACACCGGGTCTGTGGCCGTCGTCAATGGGTAACCCTGATTTGAAATGGGAAAAAACCACGCAGTACGATGCTGGTTTAGATATGGGTTTCTTCAACAATCGCCTGATAGTGAATTTTGATTACTATCATAAATTGACTGAAGATATGCTATTAGATGTTCAATTACCTACTTCTACAACAGTTGGCCAGGTTAAACAAAACTATGGGTCGGTCCAGAATTCAGGTATTGAAATCAGTATTAATACCCATAATATTAAGAGTAATGACCTTAATTGGTTTACTGATATAGCTTTCAGTGCCAACAAGAATAAAATTGTTAACTTAGGTCCTACTCACAAAGATCTTCTCCGTAATTACTGGGTAGGTGGCGCCAATACCATTTTACGCGAGGGGGAATCTATCGGGTCTTTCTTCGGTTTGAACCGTTTAGGTACTTATAGTACCGAAGAAGCTAGTTTGGCTGCTCGTTATAATTTTGTGCCTGGCGACGTTAAATATGAAGATAAAAACCAGGATGGCGTGATCAGCTTTGTTTCCGATGGTGATATTTTGGGGAATGCTTTTCCAATTTGGGATGCTAATCTTTCGAATAATATCAATTACAAAAACTTCGATTTCAACATCGATATTCGCTTCTCTTATGGGGCTAAAAAGGAAAACAGAACCAACCACTCTTCCGAAGACCGTCAGGCGATGGCAAACGGTAAAAACTCTATCCTGAATGCATGGCGTCCCGATCATCAGAATACTATGATTGGTCAGGTTCGTCCCGGTAACGGTGGTGCTTATTATCAAACCTACCCCGATACCCATTGGATTGAAGATTGTTCGTTTGTTCGTGGAGATGGCATGACACTTGGTTATAGCCTTCCTAAAAGTTTACTTACAAAAATTAGTATGAACAAACTTCGGATATATGCTACCGCAAAGAATTTCTTTGTAATTACCAAATATAGCGGATATGATCCTGAAGGCAGTGACCGTGATAACATGGATGGTTTAGTACCTGGTATGGACTTCTTTATGTATCCACGTCCTACCACATATACTTTGGGTATAAATGTTGTTTTCTAATTTTTTAAAAGAGAAAGAAATGAAATATATAATATTTTTATCGCTCGGGCTCAGCCTTATGCTGGGTTCATGCACAAAATTTCTGGAAGAAACTCCAACGGGTACTTTAACAACTGATGCAAAAGTTACAAGTGCAGCCGGAGGATTAGCATTAGCTTCAGGGCCTTACAGGGCCTTACAGGATTGGACCAACGGTGGTGACCAGTGGGGTAAAAGCTTACCTGCTTCGCTCGAATATTTTACCGGAAAAGCATATTCTCAGTATATGGGTTCAATACTTTGGGTATACGAAAGTGGCGCCATTGCTGGTGATTACGATTATTTTATTAATCAGTGGAATAACTGGTATAAAGGTGTTCGTGATTGTAACTTAGCGCTAAGCATGTTACCAAATGTAACAGGGTTAACTGAAAGTCAAAAGTCGAATTACATCGCTCAGGTTCGCACTCTTAGAGCTTTCTATTATTTTCTTTTAGTGCGTTATTATGGCGATGTGCCTTTAAATACAGCGGTAATAACAGATTTAGCGCAGGCTCAGCGTCCCCGTACATCCTTAAAAACCATTTACGATAAGGTAATTGTTCCGGACTTGGAATATGCCGTAAACAGCACATTGGAAGACAAGCAGTCATCAGATGGTCGTGTTACCAAGTATACTGCCAGAACAATTCTTGCAGATGTATATTTGACCATGGCCGGGTATCCTTATCAGGAAGTTGCTACTGCCGATAGTACCAAAAAATGGTGTGCTGAAGGACTTTGGGCAATGACAGAATATCCGGTGAAGTCCGAAAGTGCAAAAAGTTTCTTATTAAAAGCTAAGGAACAGCTTGATTTCCTATATGGTAAATTGAGCCTTGGGAAATACAGCGATTTGCGTATGTCGTCAATGAACAATAAAGGAGAGGCTATTTTCCAGGTTCAACACCTTGCAAATACTCGTGATAATAGTATCGTTCAGGTTTGCCTTCCTTTGGCAAGTCAGATATCGTATAACGATGAAAACGGCACTTTTGTACCCAGTTTAGCATATTATAATTCGTATAGTCCGGCCGATTTGCGTGCTCAGGAGCGTCAGTATTTCTTTACCAGCGACACAAAATCTAAGAAATACGACATAAACGAACCCCCTGCAGCTAAATTCTCACAGCCATTTTTGTTCAAATATTATGATGTGGATAAAATTAAAAATAATGTTCAATCGAGTTTGAACTGGCCCATATATCGTTATTCAGAAGTATTGCTTATGCTTACCGAAGTTAACTGGTGTTTGGATCAATTAGGTGTGGCACAGTCGGAAGACGATCTCGTTAAAGGGATCAACGCAATCAGAACCAGAGCCCTATTGCCTACGTATGCAAAAAATGATCTTAACTTGAAGAATATTATTGCTGAGCGTGCTTATGAGCTTATTTTCGAGAACAAAATGCTTTGGGATATGAGACGTACCCGAAAGGCTCTTAAGGATGGTGTTGGGGAATTTAAGATGTTGGAGAACCTTGTTGGCCATCAACCTACCAGCTTTAACTATCAATTTTCCCCAAAGCACTTGTTATCGCCAATATCTGGAACTGAGATTGACAACAATAAACAATGTCTCCAGAATTTCGGCTGGGCACCCAAACAAGTGGGTCAATAATCATAATTTAATTCATATAGTAAATTGATGAAAATGAAAAAAATTATCATATTTTTAAGCACGGTGGTTTCAATAATCGGTTGTTCCAAGCAAGATTATTTTGAAATACCCACCAACGCAGATGGAAGTGTATACTTAACAACGATTTCTACCACTGTTTCAACAGGAATTAGTTCTTTAGATGATGCCTTTACTGTAACAGCTACCTTGCCCAATGCTAAAGCAGGCGATGTAATGAATGTAGAATTGCTGCAACTTCAGATACCTGAATCGGGAGGTACTACCAAGCAACTTTTGCCAATGGCAGGAACTCTTAAAACAGTTACTGTAGGAAGCGATTTGAAAGCCTCTGTATCATACTCTCGTACTGATGCTAAACTTGTAAATGTTGGCGATTATGTAACTGTTATTTTCAGTGGGAAAACTGACTATGCTAAACAACGGGTTGATCTTGTTCCTGCATCTTCTGCGACCAAACCAAAAGTTGGCGATAAGGAAATTGACGTAGCACGTACATCTGAAACAGCTTATTTTAATGTTTCAGTGGCCCCAAAGGCAGAATCATTCTCCGGAACCTTAATTGCAAAAAGAAAGAACGGGAAGAACGACGCTTGGGTTACTATTCCCGGCCCTTTTACCGGTACTCAACCTTTTAAAATTCCCATTTCGGGTACAGATTTCGCTGCAGGCAAGGATACCATGTTTTATGCGTTTTCTGCAACTTCTGGATCATTTACCGATGAAATTACTACTTCGGTAATTGTTCGCGATCCCTACTTTTACTTAAAAAAATCGACTACTTTAACTCTTGGGGGAGCCTCAGCCGGTAATAATCTTTTAATTAATGCCGGAGTTGCCGAAACGGATTCTAAAGCGATTATTGCAGTTTCGGGTTCCCTAATTCTTAAAGGTGGACCGACCTGGCTTGCCGCTGGTAATTCTATCTCCTTTGTACCATCCTCTCTTGCAACTTACGAGGCAAACAATTCAGTTAAAATCATTGCAGAGTTTAACGCAGGAACTCCTGCCACTACCGCTGATCCTCTTAGTGGTAATGGAATTTACATTTATAAAATTGTAAATGGACCTGCTGCATCAGATGTTTATTACGGTATGGTTAAAATAACCAATGCCATACCTAACACATCAGTAGCGTTTGAGTACAGGATTGGCGATCAATATGCGCATTTATCAGTGATTAAGTAATAGGTTTAGTTTAGTTGAAAGTGCTGCAGCGTGAGTTGCAGCACTTATTTTTTTCAAACTATTCGACAAAGTTTTGCCAACCTGAAATCATATAAAAGAGTTTTCGTTTTTATTGATCTTTTCTAATAAAGTCTATTTTTGTTTTCGAATTCTCGGGCTCCGAAAAGAGAAGTTATTAATGTTGATTATTTGTATCAGTTAATAGAAATTGTTCTAATATGAAGAATGCTAAATTTCTTAGTTCTATGAAATTTCTTCAATCACTAATTTTAGTTGGGTTAGCCACTTTGAGTGCTTGTACTAATAACGATGTATCAACGTATGTCGATCCTAACATTGGCAGTGTAGCGCCATTGTTAACAACAAAAAATCCAACGGTTCACCGTCCCCACTCTATGGTAAGGGTATTTCCGGTTACCAGGCCAGGCTTAAACGACCGGTACCTTTCAGATAAAATTTATGGTTTTGCGGTAAATATGCCTGCTTATCGTCAGGGACATGTTACTGAATTGATGCCTACTACTGGCAAAATAATTACAAATAGAAACGAATATGCTTCGATTTACGACCACGATCAGGAAGAAGTCCATCCCTGGTACCATAGGGTTATACTCGAAGATTATAATATAGTAGCCGACTGGACAACTACCGAGCGGGCAGTAATTTATCGGTTCAATTTTAACAGAGATGATTCAGCTAATATCCTTTTTCGCGGAAATCACAATGCCTCTTTTAAAATAATAGGCGATAAAGCAATTCAGGGCTGGGAAATGTTCGAAAATGCCAAACAGTATTTTTATGCTGAATTCAGTATTCCTTTCAGTGACCATGGGTTTTTTAATGAAAAGGGGCTGAGGGAAAAATCGGGAGAAATTAATGGCGAAGGGGTCGGTACTTTTATTACGTTTAGTCAAGCCAAAAAGCCTATTGAGGTGCGCATAGGTATCTCATTCATTGACGAAAACCAGGCGGCATTAAATCTCAAGAAAGAAGCGGATAGTAAAAGTTTTGATAAAATTAAGGAAAATAGTCATACCATTTGGGCAAAATCGCTCGGAAAGATTCAAGTTGTTGGGGGAACAGAGCGTCAGAAACGGATTTTTTATACTTCACTTTACCGGTCAATGGAACGCATGGTTAATATCTCGGAATATGGTAGGTATTATTCAGGCTACGACCAGAAAATTCATAACGCCGAAGGTCGGCCTTTTTATGTTGACGACTGGCTTTGGGATACCTATCGGTGTCTTCATCCGCTTATGACAATTTTGGATCCGGACCAGCAAACCGATATGGTAGAATCGTATATCCGAATGTATCAGCAAAGTGAATGGATTCCGGGTTTTCCTCAGTTTTATGGAGATTTTCCTGCTATGATTGGCTTCCATTCTGCCGCATTGGTATGGGATACGTATCAAAAAGGGAATACCAATTTTAATGTAGAGAAAGCGTATGAGGGGTTGAAAAAAAATGCGCTTCAGGCAACTATGTTACCATGGAGGTCAGGCCCTATGTGTTCATTAGACAGCTTTTATGCCGAAAACGGATGGTACCCTGCACTTCCCGAAGACAGTGTTGAGTCAGTGCCTCAGGTACACAGTTTTGAAAGACGGCAAGCTGTAGCTTTAACATTAGAGCATAGTTACGACGATTGGTGTTTGGCAATGCTGGCAAAAGCCTTGGGGAAAACTTCCGATTACGAATATTTTATAAAACGTTCCCGGAACTATCGCAATGTTTTTAACCCTACTAATGGATTTATGGTGCCTAAAATGGCAGATGGCAAATGGGTGGAGCCATTTGACCCGCAGTTGTCGGGTGGTGTTGGGAGCAGGTTATATTACGCCGAGAATAATGCCTGGACATGGAACTTTAGTGTTCCTCAGGATATTCCCGATCTGATTTCCCTTATGGGTGGCGCTGAGGGTTTTGACAAAAAACTGGATGCCTTGTTTAACGAACCCACACATATCTCCAAATGGCAGTTTATGGGACAATTTCCTGATGCCACTGGCTTAAATGGAATGTTTGTAGCAGGTAATGAACCTTCGTTTCATATTCCCTACCTCTATAATTACATTGGAAAACCCTGGAAAACACAACGTCGAATTCGCGAAATTATGGATATGTGGTTCGACGACCGGCCGCTGGGAATTCCAGGTGACGAAGATGGCGGTGGACTTTGCTCCTGGTATGTGTTTTCGGCCATGGGCTTTTACCCGGTAACTCCCGGAAGTGGAGTATATGCTATTGGTAGCCCTTTCTTTAATAAAATTACCATAGAATTGCCCAATGGCAAAAAATTTACCATACATGCCAAAAACTGTTCTAAGAAGAATAAGTACATTCAATCGGCAAAACTGAACGGCGAAGTGCTAAATTCGTCCTGGATAAAGCATGCTGATATTATGGCAGGAGGGGGGCTAACGCTGGATATGGGCGAAAGACCAAATAAAGCATGGGCATCGGATGTTTCTTCATATCAAAAATTTATGGATGGGGAATAGAAATCGTTAAATCAATAGTTATATCCGCTATCTCAAAACCGCAAGAAGTTTGTATTATGCAAACTCAATTTTAAAATATTTTAAATACTTTACCTATGTTAAAATCAAGGCTTTTATCATTTATTTTTTTTCTGCTACTAAGCGGAACTATCTCAGCTCAGCTTGTTAACCAAATTACTGACCCCGAAGAATGGGTTAACCCACTCATGGGATCTCAGTCGAATTATAGTTTGTCAGCTGGGAATACGTATCCGGCAATTGCACTACCCTGGGGTATGAATTTTTGGTCGCCGCAAACTGCAAAAATGGGAGATGGATGGATGTATAGCTATACTGCCGAAAAAATAAGGGGATTCAAGCAAACCCACCAGCCAAGTCCATGGATTAACGATTACGGTCAATTTTCCATTATGCCGGTTACCGGTAAGTTGCGGTTTACAGAAGACGACCGTGCCAGTTGGTTTTCGCATAAAGCAGAAATAGTAAAACCATATTATTATAGTGTTTATCTGGCCGATCACGATGCTACCTTCGAAATTACCCCAACTGAGCGTGCCGCTGCTATTCGGGTAACTTTCCCTAAAACCGATAGCGCCTATATTGTTATTGATGCGTTTGATAAAGGTTCGTACATAAAAATACTTCCCAATGAGCGCAAAGTAATTGGATATACTACAAAGAACAGTGGGGGAGTGCCCGATAATTTCAAAAATTATTTTGTAATCTATTTTGATAAGCCTTTTAGCTATAATGCTGTCTGGAAACAGAAAGATATTGCCCAGGGACTTTTGGAACTTAAGGATTCGCACGTTGGCGCTGTCCTTGGATTTAAAACCATTCGGGGCGAAAAGGTAAATGCCCGCGTAGCCTCTTCATTTATCAGTTTTGAACAGGCTGAATTAAATTTAAAGGAACTTGGAAATGACGATTTCGAAACTGTAAAAAGTAAAGGTAAATCTATCTGGAACAAAGAGCTGAGCCGCATGTTGGTTGAGGGAGGAACAATTGACCAAACCCGCACCTTTTATTCATGCCTTTACCGTACAATGCTTTTCCCTAGAAAATTTTATGAGATTGATGCCCTAGGAAAAGTGATGCATTATAGTCCATATAATGGACAGGTTTTACCAGGTTATATGTTTACCGATAATGGATTCTGGGATACCTTTCGGGCAGTGTTTCCTTTCTTCAATTTAATGTACCCGGAACTCAATGCCCACATTATGGAAGGAATGGTAAATACCTATAAAGAAAGTGGCTGGCTGCCTGAATGGGCAAGTCCGGGACATCGCGATTGTATGATCGGCTCTAATTCGGCTGTAAATATTGCCGATGCTTATCTCAAGGGGGCACGTGGATTTGATATAAATACCCTGTATGAGGCAATGCTCAAAAATGCTGAAAACGAAGGTCCCCTCACATCGGTAGGTCGCAAGGGCGCAAAATTTTATAACGAGTTAGGATATGTTCCTTACGATGTAAAAATTAACGAAAATGCAGCCCGCACGTTAGAATATGCATTCGCCGATTTTAATATTTATCAGTTGGCAAAAGAATTGGGCCGGCCTCAAAGTGAATTAGACCTCTTTGCAAAACGCAGTCAAAATTACCGCAATGTTTTCGATCCAGAAACCCGGTTAATGCGGGGAAAAAATAAGGATGGCAAGTTTCATGCGCCGTTTAATCCTTTCAAATGGGGCGATGCTTTTACCGAGGGGAATAGCTGGCATTACACCTGGAGCGTTTTTCACGATGTTCAGGGGTTGATCGACTTAATGGGTGGAAAAAAACAGTTTGTTAGTATGTTGGATTCGGTGTTTATTGTTCCTCCAATTTTCGATGATAGCTATTATGGAGGTGTTATTCACGAAATACGCGAAATGCAGATTATGAACATGGGAAATTATGCCCATGGAAACCAGCCTATTCAACATATGGTTTACCTGTATAATTATGCCGGTGAGCCCTGGAAAACCCAATATTGGACAAGGGAAGTAATGAATAAGCTTTATACTCCTGCTCCGGATGGCTATTGTGGCGACGAGGATAACGGACAAACTTCGGCCTGGTATGTATTTTCTGCAATGGGTATGTACCCGGTTTGTCCCGGAACCGACCAATATGTTATTGGGACTCCGTTGTTTAAAAAAATGTCGTTGAAATTACAAAACGGGAATGCAATTACTATAAATGCCCCTGCGAATAGCGGCTTAAATAAATATGTTAATTCCATTAAATATAACGGACTGGATTATTCTAAGAATTGGTTAAGCCACAAGGAGCTTATGAAGGGGGCAAATATAGATTTTGAAATGATTGATTCCCCTAATAAATTGCGAGGTGCAAAAGAGATGGATTTTCCTTATTCTTTTTCAGCTCCATTGCTTAAGAAAGGAAGTGCGAAAAAATAATATGTAGCCATTGAGATTTATTTATCCTGGATGATTCATTGTCTGGGTAAATAAAGAGCATCTCTAATAACTCATTTTAAACACATTTCGACTCCGCTCAATGTGACAGAACGTGGTCATACTGAGCGGAGTCGAAGTATGCTTCTTTTAAAAAGCAATCAAAGATTCGAGTTTTTAGAAATGCCTTAAATAGTATAAAAGGAGAGCGGGATTATGTATGCACTGCGAATTTCCGGTTTATTTAATCACGACCTGATCGTCAACAAAACTCTCTGTAGCCAATGTATGTTGGAAAGAGCAGGTATGGAAATCTTCAATAGTTTGTTTAAGGAGCATTAATTTACGGTCCGAAATACCATACTCCGATAAATCTTTAATATGTTCCGTCAGTTTTTTCAAGAGGAGCTGGCACTTGTTAACCAAAATTTCGTTGTTGTATTTTGCCAGTTCAGACTCAGAATAGCAAAATTGTGCCTGGAGTTCAACCATTTCTTCTACCAGGGTAAAAGTGGTAAATTTTTTTGACGCTTCAACAGCAAGGCCGATTAACTTGCTTTTTAACTCCTGAAGTGAGTTTTGGAGTACGGAATAATTATTCATCATAGCTATAGTTTTAAAGGTTAAAAAAACCTGCTAAAGCCAATATCAATAAGGCTAAATTAAAAATTCAAAAATAAAAGCTTAAAAACAGTAGAAACTTAATAATACCTTCACCAGAACAAAGTTGCGTAAAATTATGGATTTTTTTGATGAATGTCAATTTAATTGTGAACACATTTTCAACAATTTACATAAGGCAACAACAGCCGCGAATAGTATTATCTATTTGCAGCTGTTTCAGAAATATTTTTTGAAAATAATAACTTAATTGCAATCGTCACCTGTAAATGGAACTGCATCTTCGCAGTTTTCATAGACAACAGTGGCGCGTATCTGGAAATATACTTTGCAATGGATTCTATTGCCACTAATGGGTGAAGTATCTCCCTGAACGTCTACATAAAAGGGGGCGCTGTCTTTATTTTCGAGATAAGCCTTTATTTTGACTTTTACGCTTTCAATACCTTCTGCAATCAGGGCGTTTAGTCCAATCCATTTTATGTCGGCACCAACTAGAGGGAATATTTGGTTATTAAACAACTTGGGCTGCTGGGTTCCCATGCGACTGCTACCCGATAATGAAACTGCAGGTGCAGTATTTCCTGGCAGAACCTCCACACGTACTGCAAGCGATTCAATATTTACATCTTTTATAGTAGCAGTCTCCGGAATATCCAAATCTTTCATAATATTCTGTTTGCTAACCTCCGCCGACTTGCTAAAACTGCCTGTTTGGTCTACCAAATATTCCGATTCGTTATTTAGGGTAACAACAAATTCAAATTTTCTTTTTTCGCAGCCTGTAAGAATAATTACCACCGCAATTAGTATAATATTTATTGCTTTCATAGTCTGACGCTTTTTTATTAGTTTTCAAAAATTCCGATGCCAAGGCCTACACAAACACTGCTTTGACTGGCTAAATTGTAATCGGCATGGAGTTTTACGGGCCCCATATTGAATACAAGACCAGCAGTAAGTCGAATGTTGTTAGCTCCTTTCAGGTTGTATGAAATGTCAAGGTTATTAGCTTCTGATTTATAGGCCAGGTCTACACTCGCATTTTCGTATCCTAAACTGCCATAGAAGGTAAAAATCATTACTTTTTTACTGGCTTGTAAATTAATAACATTCGTTTTTGCATCCAGATAACTACCAAGCTTAAAACGCTGATGATAATAGCCAACTGCAAGGTCTATCGGAATTTCTTTAATATATTGATTCAGGTTATGCTTAATTCCAAAACCAAACAAGTCGAGGTTGCCTATATCGTCGTTTATTCCCTGTGCGTAAAAACGGAATGTTAATTGAGTTTCATACACCGATCCAATATTTATTTGGGGAACTGCAAATGGAAGGTACTTAACATTTAACCCCGGAGGGAACGCATATACGGTACCTCCGGCACCATTTACTTTTACCGATTCTACCGGGCCGAAAATAGTGGGTACTTTTGCGGTTGACTTGGGACTAAAAACCCCCTCAGTTGTCCCAGTAAAAGTGAGATTCTTATCCGGAATAAACGCTGCCGAAGCTGCAATTCCCAGGTAAAGCTGAAATCCCATCTTTTTTACGGAGGCTGTATGGGAAAGCCCGCTATTCATGCAGGAACCAAGTGCATCGGCCAGCGGCTGCATATATTTTTGGCCATTTGCTTCGGTGTATTTCGAAAGCATTTCTTCAATATTTTGAGAACTGACTTTCAATATGGGTATGAATGCAGCCACAATCAAAATGATAATCCGGTAGTGCTTCATGTTGGTATTTTTTTGCGTAAAAATATACCTTAGGAAATAGCAAAGTCAAACTATTCGTGGAATAATATATTGGATATATCAAAATGCTAATTGATTATCTGCTTGAGGGAAATTGAATTATGGGTATAATTAAACATACACCTTGGCAGGCGCTGTGTTCTAATCTTTTTTTGGATATTGAGACATTCGAAGCAGTAATTTATTTAAGGAAATCTTATTTAAATTATTATTAAGAATTCAAGGAAGTACAAACCGGCAAATTACAGGATAATGGTCAGAAAGCATCAGTTTCGGACTTTCGTAATTGTATGTTTTGAAAAGGTTGTCATATAAAATATAATCAATCCGGTACGACGGAAATTTTCCGCGATAGGTATATCCGATACCGTTTCCGGTTTCAATAAACGCGTCGCGCAATTCGCCCCGCATGGTTTGGTAGGTATACGATACCGGCGAATCGTTAAAGTCGCCGCAAACAATTACAGGGTGGGGCGACTTGCGAATGTGTGCAGCAACCAAATCAACCTGCATGGCCCGCTTTTTAAAGGCGTCACGCATTCTTTTCGAGATTCTTCGCATTCCTAATAACTGCTTTTCGTTGTATTTCAACTTTAGCGTGTCCATCAAATCGTAATCTTCTTTTCCGAATTTTATCGATTGCAGGTGGTTATTATAAACCCGAACGGTGTCGTTTCCGATTTTCAAGTCGGTAAAAATGCACAGATTATAGGTGTTCGGGAATTTAAATTCCCCTTTTCCGACAATGGGATAACTTGTAAAGGTTGCAATTCCAAAATGCGACTTGTTTTTTTTATTCAAAGAATAAGCGACATGGTAGTTAGAGCATTTATTAAGCTTATTGGCAATATTAGCCTCGGTGAGTTTTGAATTTTCGCGGGTGTAGAAATCCTGAAAGCAAATTATATCGGGACTCTCCCGTGAAATAAAACTAAAAATATCAGCTTTAGCGTCAATTTTTTCTTCCCATTTATAGAGGTTGAAAAGACGTATATTGTAGGTGAGAAGCTTGAACGAAGTATTTGCATTTTGATATTTTTGCTGATAGTAGGCTTTGTTATGAAAAGGAGAACTCACCTGAACAATCCGCTGGATAAAAGGCAATCCGGCCAGAATACAAATTAAGGAAAGTAAAAAATAATATTTTCGGAAAACAATCCAAAAAATCAGGAAGAGAATGTTTACCGCGAGAAGGAAAGGGTACATCAATCCGAAAAAAGCGATAGGCCAAACAGAAACGGGATTTACAAATACAGACACATAGCTTGCCAGCAACGATAAGGCGGCGAAAATATTGATTAGAAATACCGTTTTTTTTAAAAAATTCTTCACGGGCTAATGGCTATTTTTTCTTACTCATGTTAAAAAGTTTCTCCTTTTCATCCTTACTCAGGCTTTCGTAACCTGCTTTGGAAATCTTTTCTAAAATAGAGTCAATATCTTTCTGTTCTTTGTTTTTAATCAGGTTATAATCTAAATCGTTGGAAGGCTTTTTATGCGAAACCTTTAAATTTTTCCGGGGTTTCAGCATCGTAACCATATAGTCGATTATTCCATTAATACCATTGGTTACATCCCTTCCTTTCGAATATTGAAGAGCAAACAACCAGCCAAATAAAACTCCTCCCAGGTGCGAAATGTGTCCGCCGGCATTGCCCGAAGCCATCATTAAAACATCCAGTAAAATATACACAAGGGCAATGTATTTAAGTTTTGCCGGGCCAATAAACATCAGGTAAATGGTGTAGTTTGGCCTGTAAAAGGCAACTGCCGACAGTATGGCAAATACGGCAGCCGAAGCGCCTAATATTCTAGCTCCTAATAAATGCTCCTGTAAAGCTGGTATAAAATAATAGCCAAGAGAAAATAATATATATCCCGAAATTCCTCCGAGTAAGTAAATACCAACCAATTGCCGTTTATTTAAAAAGTCGAGGAACAATTTGCCAAACCAGTATAACCCCAACATATTGAAGGCAATATGAAGGAAATCTTCGTGGTAAAACATGTAGGTAATTACCGTCCAGGGCTTATAGAGCAACGAAGGAAAATAGGCTGGGGCACATAACCAGCGCGAAAACGGGAATTGAGCATCGTTTCCGGTTGCCCAGAAGAATACAAAGACCAGCTTAAATGATATAAAAGCAATAATATTGATATAAAGAAGCTTGGTAAGCGTGCTTCCGAATTTAAACGAATCTTTCAACTCCTGGTAAATACTCATATAAATTGTTTCGTTAATAGGAGGTGTTTAATTGTGTATTAATGAATAGTAAAATTAATAAAAATTTGAACTTTTTCTATTCCAGTATTTAATGATAAGGAATCCAAATAACATTCCTCCCAAATGGGCAAAGTGGGCGATGTTGCTACCGGGTTGAGTTAATCCATTGTATAATGCAGCTCCCCCCATAAACATAACTATATATTTTGCCTTAATCGGGAAGATTGGGAAGAATATAAATCGAAGTTCAGTGTTGGGAAAAAGCATTCCAAAGCCTAATAAAACGCCATAAACAGCACCCGAAGCGCCAACTGTTGGGATACTAATCAAAGAGTCATACATGGAGTAAACCATGTTAATAGCGTTACTAGTATATATGGGGTTGGTAGAATTGACACTCCATTCAGCAGCAAATGTAAGGAATTGGTCATGGTATTTTGGATATTCAATAAACCTTCTGGTAAATTCGGCCATCATTTCTGGGCTTGGTGAGTTTACAAATTCCTCAACAGCATGTTTCAACGGCATTATTTCAATATAATTCACGAATTCATGAAGAAAAGCTGCTCCTAGACCAGTGGCAATATAATATACCAAAAATCGCTTACTTCCCCATACATTCTCCAAAGCACGTCCAAACATCCATAAAATAAACATATTTAAAGCAACATGTTTAATGTCGGCATGCATAAACATATGCGTAATGAGCTGGTATACTTTAAAATGAGACGATTCCGGATAAAACAATGCAAGAGAATCTGTTAGGTCAATTTTAAAGGTGTTTAGAAGTGCATATGTAGCCAGAAGCATTAACCCATTTATGTAGAGGAGGTTTTTAATAACTGGAGGTGTTTCTCCTCCAAATCGATTTATTCCTATGTTAAACATTTTCAACTCCTTTTTTTAATTCAACAAAACAACCGGCAATTGGTTGCTAAAAATTTTTCTCAATATCTTCAATTTTCACAATAGAAATAATAGTTTTTCCTGTAGGCGAATAGTTGGGCGAAGCCGATGCAAATAAGTTGTCTACCATGGTTTTTAATTCTTCGGGATTTAAAGATTTGCCATAAGGAATTGCAGCCGATTGCGCCATACGGCATGCTATTTTCTCTTTCTTGTCGAGCGTTGTATTTTCTTCGGCTTCATAAACAGATGCAATCATCTCCTGCAACAAAATATTCATGTCGAGCGATGGTAAATCCGATGGGGTTCCAATCACTTCTACCACACTGTTTTCTTTAAATTTCAATTCAAATCCCAATGCATGCATTTCGTTGGTGAGCTCCATTAAGTGATAATAGTTTTCCCGATTTAGCTGAACCACATGCGGGAATAAACTGCGTTGGGAAATGCCCCTGTTTTCGTGCAGTCGTTCAAGGTAATATTCGTAAAGGATCCGTTCGTGGGCCCTTTTCTGATCGATTATCATTACCCCCGATTTTACCGGGGTAAGAATATATTTGTTTTTTAGCTGTATAATATTGATCTGAGTCTTTTGTGCCCGGTTCAAATCGAGGGTAGCTTGCGTGGACGAAGCCTCTGTGGATGGAAATGTCTCCTCACGATTTGAAAAGCCCGAATATAAAGTTTCCCAATTTTGCAGGTTTTCCACCTCGTTATGACGGGGAGGCCTGAAACTATTTCCCGGGCTTCCGGTATCTGATTCAAAAGGATTGAAATTTGGGTTATAATCAATTTCGGGCATCCGCACCTCCGTTCCTTTCCCGAGATAAGGAATGTTAATACCTGCTTCGCTGTCGAAATCGATTGACGGAACGACATTAAATTTCCCCAGGGATTCTTTTACCGACGATTGCAAAATCTGAAAAATCGCCACATCGTCTTCGAATTTCACCTCGGTTTTGGTTGGATGGATATTGATATCGATTGTTTCGGGGTCGACTTCGAAATAGATAAAGTAAGCCGGTAAGGAATCGGCAGGCAATAATCCCTCATAAGCTTTCATTACAGCCCTGTGCATCATGGGGTGCCTGATAAACCGGCGGTTTACAAACATAAACTGGTCGCCGGGCGATTTCTTGGCAATATCGGGCTTGCTGATAAACCCCGATATTTTTACGATGGATGTATCGGCATTAATAGGGATAAGAAACTGATTGAAATTTTTGCCAAATACATTGCAAATCCGTTGCCGGAAATTGCTTAAGGGTAATTGGTATATTTCGGTATCGTTGTGGAAAAGTTTCAGGTCAATTTCGGGCCGGGCAAGCGCTATCCGCTGGAATTCGTTAATAATATGCCGGAATTCGGTATTGGTAGCCTTTAAAAATTTTCGCCGGGCTGGCGTATTAAAGAATAAATTCTTAATTAAGAAGTTGCTGCCACTGGCGCAATTGGTAGGTTCCTGACCAATAACCTGACTGGCCGAAACATCAATCATATTTCCCAGTTCGTCTTCGTGACGCTTGGTTTTAAGCTTTACCTCGGCAATAGCAGCAATCGACGCCAGTGCTTCCCCTCTGAATCCGAGGCTGCGGATCGAAAACAAATCTTTAGCATCTTTAATTTTTGAGGTAGCATGGCGTTCAAAGGCCATGCGGGCATCGGTTTCCGACATTCCACATCCGTTGTCCATTATTTGGATGGATGTTTTTCCGGCCTCCTTCACATAAATTCCAATTTCGTTGGCTCCGGCATCTACCGAATTTTCGACCAACTCCTTTACTACAGAGGCTGGGCGCTGAATTACTTCACCAGCGGCTATCTGGTTGGCAACGGCATCGGGCAACAATCGTATTATATCGGACATTTTATAAAATTACTAAAGCAATAGTGATATCCTGAGCTATCAGGTTTTTATAAGTATTTACTCGAAATAGCATGAATCGATGTTAACTACAATATAGCCATTAACTTTGTAAGGTGTATCGTAAAGGTTAAGCCTTTTTTACAAATATAAGTGGATAGTATTTTAATTAAAATTTTCATTAGCTGACTGGCAAAGTTATTAATTTCCTGTATCAAATTATTTGCCATCAAAGTTTAACTGTCGTTTTTGCATTGAACATCCCAGAATTATTCGGTACGATATTTATTTTTTCTGTAAGTTTACCTCGTTAACGATGAAGCATATGATGGATATTATTAAACAAAATTTTATTGATGCACGGCGAATACTCGACGAATATATAGCCAATACTCAAAACTGGGAAAATTTAGAAATTGCCGGAAATATTATGGTAACAGCTTTAAAAGCTGGAAATAAAATTATTTCATGCGGAAATGGCGGTTCGTTATGCGACGCCATGCATTTTGCGGAAGAATTGTCAGGCAGGTTCCGGGACGACCGCCCTGCCTTGCCTGCCATTGCCATTAGCGATGCTTCGCATATTACCTGCGTAAGCAACGATTACGGGTTTAACAGCATCTTTTCGCGCTTTGTGGAGGCTTTTGGCAACCAGGGCGATGTTTTGCTGGCCATCAGCACCTCCGGAAACTCCGAAAATATTTTAAAGGCTGCTCAGGTGGCTAAAGATAAAGGTATGTTGGTGGTGGGACTAACTGGTAAAACCGGTGGAAAACTGCCTCAATTATGCAATGTGGAACTTCGTGCACCTGTTTCTGACTATGCCGACAGGGCTCAGGAAATTCACATTAAGATTATACATTCGCTTATACAATATATTGAGATAAAAATGGGTTATTAAAAGAAAACGTGAAATTGAAAGGCATCATATTGGCAATTCTGGTAATCTTTAGTGCTTGCATTAAAGAGGAGTTGTCTACTACCCCGGTCAGCCATATTCCCGAATTTTCACTTCCCATCGGGGAATTGCCAAGTGCATTTCATTTTCCTCCTTTACAGGCCGATTCAACGCATCCCGGTCCCTTTGGATATATAAAAATTGACAACAAAACCTATCCAAACTATCAGGCCTTTTATACTGCAAGAGATACTTTGCCGCTCGATTTTAAAAGTGCCATCACTACCTCCTCCAATATACTCGGTTTAACATTTCATGTTGTGGTAAAAAACTCCTATCCTACCGAAATGTATACCCAACTTTACTTTCTTGGACAGGGTGGCTATAAACGCGATTCCTTGCTTCGAAAAGGTATGGCTCGGATTGAACCTGCAACTTATTCCGACGATAATAAATTAATAAAGGAATCATCCGAACTTTTTTCAGTTGAGCTTGATAGTTTGCAAATACGGAACCTGACGCGTTGCAAGGCAATTGCGGTAATTGGCGTTGTTGCTTCTACCAGGCCCGATGGAAAAACAGTTTATTTTACTTCTCAGCAGAAACTTTTATTTGATATGGGGGTGCGGGTAAAGATTAATTTAAGCAATTGACACATTATTTATTTTAGATGTTTCGACTGGTATTCCTTTTATTAATTTTCTCCAGTAACCTCTGCGTTGCCCAACAAAACCTTACCTTTTATTTTCAACATTCGGTTCCGCACACCAACTTTCTAAATCCAGCCGTTCAGAGCTCCTGTAAATGGTATATGGGCATTCCTGTGCTTTCGTCAACCCATATTAATTATGGAAACAGTAGTGGGAGCGTTCGCGATTTTATGCAGTTTGGAGAACTCGATCAGGATAAGTTTATACGAAATCTGCCCAACAGGGCACATGTAAATACCGAGTTTCAGCTTAACCTGATTAGTTTTGGCTTTGCCTCAAAGGGCGCATTTTGGTCGTTCGCCATTACCGATAAGCTGGATATTGCTGTTTTTGCCCCGAAACCTTTGATCGAAATTATTCTGAAGGGGAATTCTCCTTACGAAGGGAGAGCCGCAGACCTTTCCGGATTGTCCGTATTCTCAAGCTATTATCGGGAGTATTCCGCAGGATGGGCAAAGAAAATTTCCAATGAAATGTATATTGGGTTTCACGGGAAATTATTGTTCGGGAAAGCGAATGTTGTTACCCGAAAATCGGGAAACTCCTTATTTACAGAGCCGACTACATTCGACCTCGACCTTCAGTCTACGTTTAAATTCAATACCTCCCTGCCTTTTACGTACGATATTAGTCCGGAAGGAGCGCTCCAGGGGGCAACGTTTAACAGTTCCGTGCCGGAAGTTTTGCTGAATCGAAAAAATATAGGGTTAGCGGTTGATGCCGGTTTTATTAATAAATCGTCCGAAGACATTACCTGGGCAGGAAGTGTACTCGATTTAGGAGTGGTTTATTGGAGGGATAATCCCTATAATTATAGTCATTCCGGGATGTTTCGTTATGATGGTCCCCTGGGTGATACCCTGGTGGATGAGGATTATGCCGACCGGCTTTACAACGATGCTATCAGTAATTTTAATGTCAATTGGACCAATAAAAGCTACCTGTCATTTCTTGCACCTCGTTTTTATCTGGGATTTCAGAAAAACCTTTCCCGGGTTTTTTCCTGGTCGCTTACCGGAACGGCTAAACTTTACCGGTATAAAGTTATTCCGGGCTTATCGGCTGGGCTTGATGCCAATATTTCAAAAAGTATTGTGTGCACAGCAAGTTTTTCATACCTTAACCGCTCGTTCAAAAATGTAGGATTGGGATTAGTTCTCGGAAATAATCCTTTCCAATTTTATGTAATAACTGACAATGTGTTTGGATTGATTTACCCTTTACGATACAGGACTATTAACCTTCGAACAGGATTTATTCTGAAGTTTGGTTGCAATAGAAAGTCAAAGATCGATAACTGCGGATGTGAATGGCTGCGTCAGTCGGAAGAGCGGGAACTCAGAAAACAAAGACTGTTACATCAATAATTAGTATATGCTTGTTAAGACATTCGGAAGCGCTGTTTATGGAATTAATGCAACTACCATTACCATAGAAGTCAATATTTCGCAGGGGATAAATTTTTTTCTGGTAGGTTTGCCCGATAATGCGGTCAAGGAAAGCCAGCAGCGCATCGAGTCGGCCTTACAGGCTTTTGGTTTTCGAATGCCCGGAAAAAAGGTAGTTATAAATATGGCTCCTGCCGATATCCGTAAGGAAGGTTCGGCCTACGATCTCCCTTTAGCAATCGGTATTTTAGCCGGTTCGGAGCAAATTCGAAATACTAAATTGAACGAGTATATCCTTATGGGCGAGCTGTCGCTCGATGGCAGCCTGCAACCCATTAAGGGAGTATTGCCAATTGCTATTCAGGCAAAAGAAGAAGGATTTAAAGGAATTATCCTTCCCCGGCAAAATGCCAAGGAAGCTGCTGTTGTAGAAGGATTGGATGCTTTGGGCGTGGATACCATAAAAGAGGTGGTTGACTTTTTGAACGGAGAAAAGGAAATTCAACCGTTAGAAGTCGATATAAATCAGGAATTTCTTTCGAAGATTAACAATTACGAAGTCGATTTTTCGGATGTGAAAGGCCAGGAGAATGTGAAGAGGGCGTTGGAGATAGCTGCAGCCGGCGGACATAATATTATCATGATTGGCCCTCCCGGCGCTGGAAAAACCATGCTGGCCAAGCGTTTGGCGACGGTTTTGCCACCACTTTCGCTGGAAGAAGCGCTCGAAACAACAAAAATACATTCCGTTGCCGGAAAGATCGATAAAAATTCATCCTTAGTTACATACAGGCCCTTTCGCTCTCCCCACCATACAATTAGTGATGTAGCCCTTGTTGGCGGTGGGGCATTTCCCCAACCGGGCGAAATTTCGCTCTCGCATAACGGAGTGTTGTTTTTAGATGAATTGCCCGAATTTAAGCGTACCGTATTGGAAGTGATGCGCCAGCCATTGGAGGACAGACTAATTACCATTTCGCGGGCGAAGTTTACGGTAGAATATCCGGCAAGTTTTATGCTGGTAGCCTCCATGAATCCTTGTCCATGCGGGTACTATAACCATCCCGAAAAAGAATGTGTTTGCACTCCCGGACTGGTTCAAAAATACTTAAACCGCATTTCGGGGCCGCTGTTAGACCGGATCGATATTCATATCGAAGTGGTACCCGTTCCGTTCGATAAACTTTCGGATACCAGACTCACAGAGACCAGCAACGAAGTTCGGAAACGGGTGGTAGAAGCACGAAAAATACAAGCGTTGCGCTTTGCCAAGAACAACGGCATCCATTGCAATGCCCAGATGAGCTCTAAACTGCTGCGGAAATATTGCGAAATAGATGCCGCCGGCCATAGCATTATGAAAACAGCCATGGAACGGTTGGGATTATCGGCCAGGGCTTACGACCGGATTTTAAAAGTATCGCGAACCATTGCCGATTTGGAGGGAAGCGAACATATTCAAACCGCGCATTTGGCCGAAGCCATTCAGTACCGAAGTTTGGACAGGGAGAACTGGGCGGGGTAAATTTTTAGTAATAGCTAGCGAGTCCAAACGCGTACACGGTAAAACCTTATTTATCTTATTGCAGTTATTGTGGCTGTGTTTGTCGTAGCATCCGCTACGACACTCCGCTACGACACTCTATAAATATAGCATTTGCTATTTTCTGTAAACCCTTAAAAGCTGTAGTTAAGTCGCTTTTTAGTAACCTGGCTTTGCGTATTTGTTATGGTAGCGAATGCTACCCAAATAATCCAACGTTGCAGATGCAACGCTGAACGGCCATTCGTTATGAACACACTGAACTGGAGGGGCTACCACTGCAGTCGTAATGTTTATAACAAATAGGTTTAGTCACAAGGAATATAAGCTCCTTTAGGAGCACGCTGTTTGTAGAAAAACATGATATTGGTTACACACGAGCTCCGTAGGAGCGCCCTGTTATTCATACTAATCGAACAAATATCTTTCATCATACTGCGAATATCACCATTTAACAGGTCGCTCCTAACGGAGCTTAATAACTTGTATTTACATCATTTATACAAACTGGTCGCCGCTATGCGGCTGTATTAAGCGAAATCAGAAATAGGAATTTTGTGATACACTCAATGCTGAAGACAAATCATATTTTAGCAACCTGACTTTGTGCTAACCTTTAGCTATTCGTTATGGTAGCGAAACTTGTCCGCCGACTGGCGGGTGCAGCGCTGATCGGCTATTCGGTATGAACTGCGCTTATATGGGGAACTGGGGAATTTCTATTTATGAAGATATTAAGTTCATTATGAAATATTAAAGAATTAATTTTAAAATCTATTTAGGAACATTGATTGAATGACTTCTACCAGCAATTTTTAAATTATCACGTTGAAGTTTAAAAGAATTATACATCATATACATATCAGCTTTTGATACATAAGAATTAGGGTCAATTTCCAAAAGTCGATTCAGAACATAGGATGATGCTTCGGTAATTGAATTAAGATCTTTAGAATTGGTGAAATATTCTTCTAAAAACTTGTTTATTAAAGAGTAAGAAATGTTTGTAATTTCATTTTGCCCGTTTTGTCCGTTTTTAATATTAAGGTTTAATCTAATATTTGAGTTTTCAACTCTTAAAATTTTCAATTCTTTAGTAATATTTTCCAACTGCTCCTGGATAAATTGAGATTCTGGAATATTTTGGTTATGAATATTTGCTGGAACTATTGTTTTTCCAAAACTTTTAAGAAAAGGAGAAAAGCTTTTATCATCTTTATATTTTCTAAATGTAGCAACTATTCTATCTTTTAGCTTCTCTTTAAATTCAATTATCTGGTTAAATCTTAGTGTTGATGGGTATTCTATATGTTCTACAACCCCTGTATCAAATGAATAACCTGTTAACTCATCTTTTATAATAATTGTGGGTTTATCAAAAGCTAATCTTAAACCTAATTCAAACATCACATTAGGGTTTTTAGAGCTAACATCACAAATTATCATCTCATTATTGTAAATGTTTTTTACAATTCTTTCATGAATTAAGCCAATAGCAGGGTCATCACTTACTAATTTGGGTGTAAAGTCAATTTCAGAAACAGTATCAAATAAAATTTGACGAACATTACTCCAATGCTGCGTGGGATATTCAGGAGAAGGAGAAATAGGCATAATTATTCCACATGTTTTTTCTGATTTTTCTGGCTTCATTTGCATTACAGATACTTTGCCTTTATTGTTTTTTTGTTTCATTTCTTTAAATTTAGCCAATACATTAGAATATTTCACCTTCAAATGTAAACCAACTAATTGAGAAAGTCAAGATTGATAAACAATTATAAGGAGTAATTTAAATTTAAAAGCAGTTCTTGTTGGTTCTAATATTGGATTTGAACAATTCATTTTGCCTCAAGCTAACGTGCAATTCAAAACGAATGCTAGCTTATACGACTTTGTTATTATTTACAAATTGGTTTTATCTTGGTTGGAACATGTATCCTTGGTTGAAACGCGTTAACAAAACGCACGCTAGCTGGGGGAATATTCGGCACTGATAAATTTGTATTAATGGTAATATGTACGTATTTTTGTACAAATTAATGTACCATGATAACAGCCTCTATTTCTGATTTTAGAAAGGATATTAAAAAATATCTTGATGATGTGAGTGATAACTTCGAAACACTGATTATCAACCGTGGAAAGGATAATGGTGTAGTGGTGATTTCCTTAAATGAATATAATTCATTATGTGCTACCCAACATGAGTTATCCTCTAAGACGAATGAAAAACGTTTAGACTCTGCCATTGAAAAAGCCAAAAACGGTAAAACATTTCCTAAAGACTTAGAAACTGTTTAAATTTATTTATCCAGTGTATTTAAAAATTCAACCCCTTCAGGGTTGCTGCTATATATGTTTCATTTTCCGTAGGTTGACACCTACGGTTATTAAAATTTAACCCTTTCAGGGTTTTCAGCATACAAAAGTCCGAAGGACTTTA
>JFJP01005313.1_pt1 | contig 43016 bp, 58 predicted proteins | sample 431651 | NCBI WGS metagenome assembly JFJP01 (sample SAMN02602958, study PRJNA72255) | Microbial mat metagenome, whole genome shotgun sequencing project. | biome: fresh water; feature: sink hole; material: water; isolation source: purple microbial (photo- and chemosynthetic) mats found in...
CGGGTTGACCGTGAACGCGAGGCAGCATGCTCAAAAAACGACTGGTTTCATTGGCCGCATCGGCTGTTGCCCTGGTGGAAAGCTGTGCGGCCGTGCCCGCCCCGGCGCAGGGGCGGCACATTCTGCTGGGGGCGGGTGATGGCGGTGGCACCACGGTGCCAGGCCTGACCCGTTTTTTCAGCCAGGTGGTGGAGCTGGCAGAGGGCACCACGCAAAGCTGGGTGACCATTACCCGGACGGGTAATTTCACCGACCCGCGCTATGGCAATTTCCAAATCACGCCCACCCATCTGGACCAGATGGTGACCAACTTCAACGCCCGTGTGTTGGGGCAGGAGGTGTTTTTGGACGTGGCGCACCGCCCCAATGACGGCGCGGCTGGCAAGTTTGTGCGGCTGTCTGTGGAAAACGGGCGGCTGCGCGGGCTGGTGGAGTGGACCGCTTTCGGCGTGGCCGCCGTGAAAGAGCGTGGTTTTGCCTACCTGAGCGCCGAATACCACGAAGCCTGGACCGACAACGAAAAGCAGCAGCCCCACGGCTGTGTGCTGCTGGGCGCGGGGCTGACCACCCGCCCCGTGATCAAACACCTTGAACCCGTGCTGCTGAGCCTGGACAGCCTTGACGCTGACCAGGCAGGCATGCGCGTGGGCATTTCGCACCAATTGTTGAAAGAACTGACGGAGAACGCCACCATGAACTACCTTGACCAACTGAAGGCCAAACTGCTGGCCATGGGCCTTGCCGCTGACGTGGTAACCAAACTGCTGGCCCAAGCCAAAACGCAGTTTGACGCCGCTGCCACCGATGCCGTGAAAAGCCTTGCCCTGGTTGACACCTGGGCCGCTGCGGGCCAACAGGTGGCCGACCAGATTCGCGCCCTGTCTACCCCCGGCGCTGCCGGTGCGGGCGGTGCTGGTACCGGTGCTGCACAGCCCATCACCATCACCCTGGCGCAGCCTGGCCAAGCCGCTGATGTGGGTGCCGAAGTGGCCCGTGTGTTGGCCGAGCGCGATGCCACTGCCGCCCAAACCGCCACCACCCTGGCCGCCAACGTGCGGCTGTTGAGCGAGACCATTGCCGCTGGCGACACCACTTTGCAGCCCGATGGCGTGACCGCCCTGGCGCAAGAGTTTGTGCCGCTGGTGTCTGCCACCAGCACCGAAACCCAAGTGAAGGCCCTGGCCCAAATTGCCCTGCAAAACCACCAGCGTGTGACGGCTGCTGCCCGCCTGAGCGGCATGGGCTATGTGCCTGTGGGCAATGCACGCATTGAGGTGGGCACCCCCCAAACGGTGAAGGCCCTGCAAACCGAGATGGACCGCCGCTTAGGGCTGGACCGCCTGCCCGATGCACAGCGTTACTTTGGTACCGGTGGCCAGCTGCTGGCAGCCAACCGCCAGTTTGCCGAACGTGCCCTGGCCCAGTTTGATGCCGAGCACGGCGCGCAACTGCACGCCGAGCACCGCATGCTCAGCGGTGGCCAAGGCAGCGTGAGCGACGTGGCCGTGCCCGTGGCGGCTGAGCGCACCGTGCTGCGCGAGGCGCTGTACAACCTGCAAAGCCTGGCGTTTGTGAACGTGGGCACCGCACCGTTTGCCAATGTCATTACCGTGCCGTACAGCTACCGCGACACGGCTGCAGCCGGTGCCGCTGCGCTGCGCCGCTACGAGGGGCAGGGCATTCGCCGTGCGGGCGTGATCCAGACGCAGGAAGAGGCCCGCCCCATCCCGCAAAAGCTGGCTTTCAGCCTGAGCGCTGAAATGCGGCTGCTGATGTCTGCCAGCCTCATTGACTTTGACCCCGTGGCCGAGAACGTGCGCAACATCATCCGCATCGTGGGTGAAGACACCGAGGCGCTGAACATGAACGAGCTGGTGTGCAGCGCTGACGAGTTCGGCGTGGTGAGCCGCACCGACACCCTGACGGCCACCGTGAACGGCACCAACAGCGTGTTTGTGACCAGCCAGTTTCCCGTGGTGCGCCCCCGCAAGGTGTATGACCTGAAGGGCGCCCAAGTGGGCAGCACCACCAACCCCATCACGGTCACGCTCAACGCCGTGGCCCGCACCGAGTTTGTGGTGAATGCCGATGGCAGCGCCCTGGCCGCTGGCACCTACTGGGTGATGGACTACAACCTGGGCGAGCTGCGCTTTGTGACCCAAGACGGTGCACCCGTGGTGCCTACCAACGGTTGGGCGCTGACGGTGGCTTACAGCTACACCACCAACGCCGTGAAGTGGAACACCGACGCGGTGGTTGATGAAGACGTGAAAGACCGCTACGACCGCTTGCTGACCACAGTTGGCGGGCGCAAGGCCGTCATCAGCGCTGACCGCTACTACACGCCCAACATGCTGCTGATGAGCGCCACGGTGGACAACGCCGTGAGCCAGGCCCGCAGCTTTGAAGCCAATGCCAGCCGCGTGGCCACTGGCCTTGCGCCTGATGGCAGCGTGGGCCAGGTGAAGGGCATTGCCACCTTCAACACCAGCGCACCCGGCTTGCTGATGGGCGACAGCCGCATTCTGGTGGGCGAGCGGGGTAACTGCCGCTTCCGCATGGTGAAGCCTTTTGCCATGAACCCGCTGGAGCAGCAGCGCGATGCGAATGGCCGCTTTACCGATGGCCAGGAAGGCTTTGGCACCCAGTGGGTGGTGAGCCACACCCCCACGCAGCTGAAAAACAGCCTGACCAGCGTGGTGCTGTACAGCGCCACAGGCCGCGTGGCCCGCGCCTGAAACCCATAACCCCCCGCCGAAGCGTATCCCCCCACCAGCCAAGCGTGCTGGTGGGGTGTGACGAGCCAGACGGGGGAACCGGAGCACACGATGAGCGCAACCCAGTTTTACGTGAACGAAACGGCCCACACCCAGTTTGTGGGTGGCCGGATGATCCCGCCCGGCGAAGGGCGCGATGTGCCCTTGATGTTTTTGCCCGCCACACACCGGCCCGAGCCCGAAGCGACCGTGTTGCACACCGAGCCCAGCATTGACGAGCTGCTGGCCGACTTGCTGCGCCTGGGCGTGAAAAACATTGTGGTGCAGCTGCCCGGCCTGACGAACGAGGCGCTTGACCGCCTTGAAGCCCTGGAGCGCGAAGCCACTGCGCCCGCCGTGCCCCGCAAAACGCTGCTGGAAGCCGTGGGTGCCGAGCGCCTGAAGCGTGCAGCGGTCACCTTCCAGGACGAGCTGGACGCGCAACACGCCGCCCAGTTGGCTGCCTTGACCCCTGAAGAACGTGCGGCCATTGAAGGTACGGTTGACGGCGTGCGCTTGCTAGCTGCCACGCACGATGCCGCCGCGCTGCTGCCTCCTGGAGAGCAAGCAACCCCCACACCTGAAGGGCGGGGCTGATTCATGGCTGGTGGCATGGGCCTGGCTGACCTGGTGGCTGACCTGAAAACCAGCCTGCACGACAGTGCGGCGGTGTTCAAGGCCCCGGCTGATGCCGACTTTCAGCGCTTTTTGCGTGCGGCCCTGGCCGACATGGGCACCAAACGCCCCGTGACGCGCAAGGCCAGCGTGACGCTGGAGGCCGACACCGCCCGCTATGCCGTGCCCGTGGCCGACTTTGCCGCCTACAAAACAGACATGTGGGCCGATGGTGCCCGCCTGCCCAAGCCGTGGGAAAGCGCCTGGCCCGGTGCGGTGCCCCGCGTGGCCGCCACGTGGGACGGCGCTGCCTGGTGGCTTGACTTTGAGACCGCGCCCACCGCCAAACACATTGCCGCCTTTGGGCAGCGTTTTGAGTTTTGGTACTTTGGCCTGCATGTGCTGGGCGACGATGCCGCCGACACCACCGTGACGGCGGCTGACCGTGGCCTGCTGCTGCTGCGTGCCCAGGTGGAGGCCATGCGCGAGCTGAGCATTCGCGCCGCCACCAAGCCCGTGCAACTGCGCGACGGCCTGAGCGGCGTGGCCCGTAACAGCACACCCGCTGCGCTGCACGAGGTGTTGCTGCGCGTGTTTTGGGAGGCGCGCTGACCATGGCTGTGCACAACGCCCGCGAAATTGCCGTCGCCCTGCGTGCCCATGGTGAGGATGTGCGGCAGTCTGTGGCCGCGCGCCTGAGCCGCATTGCGCAGGAGGCTGTGCGCGACATGCGGCGCAGGGCACCGAAGTTTCAGTCGGAGCTGACCAACGGCATCAAGGCCACGTATGTGGCGCAGACGCATTACCGCATTGACGTGGGCGTTGAATACGGCGCTGCCGTTGACCAAGGGCGCAAACCCGGCAAGGGCTTGCCGTACCTGGGCACCCCTGCATCAGAGGGCGCGCTGGGTTGGCTGAGGGGCCGCCGTGCTGATTACCTGCGTACCTTTGTGGGCCCCGTCACCAAGGCCATGCGCCGTGGCCTGGCGCTCAACCCCAAGAAGGGTAGCAAGCTGGCCAACGAGCGCGAGGCCGATTTGCGCACCCGCTACTTTGCCCTGAGTCGCTCCGTGAAGCGCAAGGGCATCAAGGCGCAACCGTTTTTCACGCCCGTGGTGGATGAGCTGCAACGCACCATGCCCCAGTTGCTGGCCGAAACGGTGCAAGCCGCTGTGGCCCGTGCGAACGCTGGCACTGCCGGCGCAAACCGCGCAGGGGGTGCGGCATGACCAGCCCAGCCAACACCGCTTTGCAGGCAGTGGCCGACAGCCTGGCCGCCAAGTTGCCCGCCCGGGTGGTGGTGCGCAGCCTGCTGGCTGACCTGTCGCTGGTGCCCCAGGCCGATTTGCTGGCCGGTGTGTTGTGCGTGGTGGCCGATGGCGGCGCTGACTTTGCCACGCACCGTGGCCGTGAGGCTGACATGGGCACGCTGAAGTTTGACCTGGTGGGCTATGTGCTGGTGCCTGACGACCAGCCCCCCGCCGCTGTGGAACAGGCCGAGCTGGCCCTGCTGCAAGACGTGCTGGACTGGGTGGCCAACCCCGGCGCGGTGCACCCGGTGAACGGCGTGTACCCGCAAACGGTGGCCTTCAGCAAGCAGCTTGACGCGCCGTATGGCTGGGTGGGCATTGAGATGCAAACCCGCCCCTGACGACACCCCAACCCCTTTTTATTGAAAGTCCGCCCCATGACCGCCAAAAAGCCCACTGCTGACGTGACCGCCGCCGATACCACGGCAACCGGCGCAGCCACCGACACCCCCCAGCCTGAAGCGCGCCAGCCCCTGCCGGTACCCGATGGCGGCTGGCCAGCGGACGAATACACGGGCAAGGGTGGCACCTATGTACGCGACCCGTACACCGGCATTCGCACGCCGCTGGTGGAGTGAGCCGCGCCAACCCGTATCAACCCGTATCAACCCAACCGATTTTTAAAGGAGTCCGGCTATGGACATGAAGAGCATGGTTTTGTTGGCCGTGGCCCAAACGGCCAAAGGCACCGCTGGCACACCCGTACCGGGTACGCATGCCATTTTGTGCAAGGGGCTGGTGCCCACGCCCATCAAAGGGCAGTTTGTGGAACGCAACCTGATTACGGGGAGCGAGGGTAACCAGGGCGGCATTTTCACGGGTGAGCACCGCCAGTTTGAGTTCGAGGTGGAGCTGGCCGGGTCCGGTGCGGCGGGCACAGCGCCCAAATATGGGCCGCTGCTGACCGGCTGCGCCATGAACGAGACCATTACCGTAAGCACCAGCGTGGTGTACCAGCCGGTGAAGGGTGTGGGCAAATACATGACGCTGGCCATCTTTTTGGAGGGCGTCCAGTTTTTGATGACCGATGCCCTGGGCACCGTGCGCTTTGAGCTGAACGCGGCGCAAATTCCGGTGATGAAGTTCACCTTTATTGGCAAGTATTCGGCCCCTACCGATGCGGGCGTGCCCGCGGGTGTGGTGTTTACGGGCTTTCAAAAACCGCTGGTGGTGGGCGACACCAACACCGACGTGTTCACCCTGGGCGGTTTGAATCTGGTTGTGGAGAGCTTTGGGCTTGACCTGGCCAACCAGGTGGCCTGGCGCGAGCTGATTGGCGACAGCGGCGCTCGCAAGACTGACCGCAAGGCCACGGCCAGCGCGGTGTTTGAGATGACCGATGTGGCTACCCGCAACTGGGCCGAGAGCGTGCGCACGGGTGCCGAAATGGCGCTGGCCATTACCCATGGCCTGACGGCTGGAAACATTGTGCAACTGGCTTGCCCGAAGCTGGAGTTCAACGCCGAGCCCAGCATTTCCGACGGCCAGGGCACGGCCATGCTGAACGGCAGCTTTGCCGTGAAGCCCAACACAGGTAACGACGAGGTGGTGCTGACCATCCGTTGATGAGCGGCCTGCCGCTTTTGCTGCTGGCATGGCTGTTTTGGCAGCTGGCGCAAACGGCCCCCAAACCATTTTCATTTCACATTTTGAGAGCACACACCATGGCATTCAAGCGCGCACTGAGCCCCACATTCCCAGCCAAAGTAACGGTGAACGTACCCAACAGCACGGGTGGTTTTGACAAGAACACGTTTGAGGCGGTGTTTCGCCGCCCGGTGCCCGTCAAAGACGACAACGGCAAGGTGACCGAGACGGACCTGGACGTTTACAAGCGCGAGACCGAGCCCGACGACAAGCAGTTTTTGCGTGATTGGATGGTGGGCTGGACGCTGAAAGACGAGGACACCAAGCAAGACGTGCCGTTTGACCCGGTGGAGCTGGAGGCGTTGCTGTCGATTGAGCCCACCCCCAGCGCAACGGTGACGGCGTTTTACATGGCGTACCGGGGCGTCAAAGCAAAAAACTGACCGAGGCGGCCCGGCACTGGGCGGGGGGAGACAAGCCCGCCACCAGTGCCCAGCCGCTGCAAGTGGACGACGGGCTGGTGCAGGCCATGCGCGCAGCCGGCGCCACCGAGGCAGACATTGCCCAGGTGGTGGCCGAGCGGGGTGAGGCCCCAGCTGGTGAGCCAGATGAAGACGATGCGGACGATGCCAGAGCCTTTGCCGTGGAGCCCGACAACTGGGACAACTGGCTGATTTTTTTGGCCGTGAGCACGCAGTGGGTGTGGGCCAGCATGGGAATGGGCGGCGCGGCCCGTGTGGCACTGAACTACGGCGCGGTGGAAAGCGCACTGCGGATGCAGGGCATCAAGCGCAAACGCTGGCCCGGTGTGTTTGCCGACCTGCGACACATTGAGCGAGCGGTGCTGGTGGCAGACAACGAAGTGCGGGCGCGACACCCACAAGGTGGCCGCCGGCGAACCTGAAAGTGTGTGATGGCCTTGTCCAAATTGGTGGTTGAGATTGCAGCCCGTATCCGCGAATACATGGCGGACATGGACAAGGCCGCCACTGCCACCGAGGCCAGCGCAGCACGCATTGAGCGGGCTGACAAAACCATGGTGGATGCCGCCAAAGACGCGGCCACGGGCCAAGCCACCATGGCCGACACGGCCGTGCAAGTGGCTGCCCGTATGGGCCCGGTGGGCGGTGTGGTGGCTGCCGCAGCAGCGGTAGTGGCTGGCTATGGGCTGGCCAGCTACAAGGCCGCCCAAGAAAACACGGCTCTGGTACGTGCGTTGGCGCTGAGCGGAAACCAGGCTGGTGTGACTGCCGGGCAATTGCAGGGCATGGCGGCGGCCGCCAGCCATGTGGTGGGCACGCATGGCCAGGCTGCTGAGGCCATTGGGCTGATGGTGAGCGGTGGCAAGGTGGCGGGTGAGAACCTGCAGGCCCTGACCGTGACGGCACTGAACGCCAGCCGCACACTGGGCATTGGCGTGCAAGAAACCGTGAAGCATTACGAGGCGCTGGCCGACTCGCCCACCAAGGCCAGTGCCAAGCTCAACGAAAGCATGGGCTACCTGAACGCCGAAACCTACCGGCGCATTCAGGCGCTGGAAGAAATGGGCCGCAAAGACGAAGCGGCTGCACTGGCACAGCAAACCTACGCCAGGGGCGCGGACGATGCCATCAAGAAGGTGGAGGCCAGCCTGGGTTCGTTGCAGCGCGGCTGGCGCAAAGTGGGTAAAGAGGCAGGCAAGGCCTGGGATTGGATGCTTGGCCTGGGCCGCAAGGACGAGGTGCAAGACTCGCTGGCTGGGCTGCGGCAGAAGCTGGACGAGAAAGAGCGCCAGTTGCGGGCCGGGTTTGCCACCACGGGTGGTGGTGCTGCGGTGGGCATGCGGGGCATGTCTGATGACCGGCGCGGGCAGCTGGAGGCTGAGGCTGAAGGCTTGCGCGAGCAAATTCGCTTGATGGGCAGGGCTGGTGCCACAGCTGCGGCCAATGCGGCTGCATCGGCGCGGTACCAGAAAGAGGGCATTGAGTGGGCCGACAAAGCCGCCGCGGCCGAGGAGCGCTTGAAATCAAACGCGACCAAGCGGGCCGAGGCCATTGCAAAGGCCGATGAGGCTTTGCGAGACGGCCACATCAGCACCGTGAAGCATGCCGCCCTGGTGGCCGATGCCGAACGCCAGTTTGCCGACAAGGTGACCAAGGGCAATGACGGCGAGCGGGAGCGGCTGCGTTTGCTGAAGGCGCAGCAGCATGACCTTGACGAGCTGGTGAAACAACTTTTGGCCCGTGAGAAGGCCGAGCACGACGCTGGCGTGGCTGCAACCAAGGCGTATGACCAGGCCATTGACCGACAGGACAAGGCCACGGCTAGCGCAGAAAATGAGCTTGAGCGCCAGCTTGACTTGAACGCTGCGATGGGCCTGGGCAAGGAAGCCGTGGCCGAGCTTGCGGCGGCCAAGATCGAGGAGGCCGCCGCAAGCAAAGAGCGGCAGGCCGCACTGGCCGATGACATTGACTGGTCTGGCCGCATGGGCGACGCCTACCGCGACGAGGCCGCTGCGCTGTACGCCCTGGCCAAGGCCAAGCGCGAGGGCGCAGCAAAATCCGTGCGCCTGGACAACGACAAGGCCTGGAAAAAAGAGGTTGACGACACGGCCAAAGACGCCGCCGCCGAATGGAAGCGCACCAGCCAACAGATCGAGCAAAGCCTGACCGACGCCCTGATGCGCGGTTTCGAGTCAGGCAAGGACTTTGCCAAAGTGCTGCGCGACACCGTGGTCAATATGTTCAAGACGATGGTGCTGCGCCCCATCATCAGCGCAGTAGTCAACCCGGTGGCTGGTGCCATCACTGGTTCACTCGGGCTGCCCGGTGCGGCCAACGCATCCACAGGCAGTGACCTGCTGGGCACAGCCAGCAACCTCGGCAGCGCATACGACACCCTGAGCAACGGTGTGTCCAACGCCGTCACGGCAGGCTTTGACAAACTCGCCACCAGCGGGTTCGGTCAAAAAATCGGCTTGTCTGATTCCATCGACTTTGGCACTGGCTACGAGCAAGTCGCAACCAACAGCACCGGGGCCACGTTGGGCCAATACGCAGGCATGGCAGGCAACGCCCTGGCTGGGTACGGCCTGCAAAAAGCCATCTCCGGTGGCTACAAAACCGGCGAAAGCGGGCTGGTGGACGCCATCACCGTGGCCGCCAGCGCCTACTTTGGCCCCATTGCTGGCGTGGCGGCGGGCGTGTTCAACCGCGCCTTCGGCCGCAAGCTGGCCGACCAAGGCATTCAGGGCCAGTTCGGTGGCGAAGCCGGGTTCACCGGCGAAAACTACACATTCGAAAAAGGCGGCTGGTTCCGCAGCGACAAGACTAAGACAAGCGCGCTCGATGCTGGCATGCAGTCCGGCCTTGCCGACCAGTTCAACGCCATTCGGGTGCAAACCGCACTCATGGCCACCGTGCTGGGCGACACCGGCCAAAGCGTGGCCGACTTCACCAGCAGCATCAAGCTCAGCTTCAACGGGCTGACCGAGGCGCAGATTGGCGAAAAGCTGGCCGAAACCTTCGCGGGCATCGCCAACGACCTGGCCAAAACCGTGCTGGGCGACAGCGCCTTTTCCAAAGAGGGCGAAGCTGCCAGCCAAACGCTCCAACGCTTGGCCAACAGCCTCACCACCGTCAACGGCACGTTCGATGTGCTGGGCTTTTCGCTGGAAGCCGTCAGCCTTGCAGGCGCAAACGCCGCCAGCGGGTTTGTTGACCTCATGGGCGGGCTCGACGCCTTCAAAGCCACCACCGCCAGCTACTACGCCAACTTTTACAGCGAGGCAGAGCGCCAGGCCAAAGCCACCGAACAGCTCACCGCGCAGCTGGCCGGGCTGGGTCAAGCCATGCCCGCCACCCGCGACGGCTTCCGTGCGCTGGTCACTGCTGCCGAAGCCGCTGGCAACGATGCCCTCCTGGCGGGCCTGCTGAACCTGCAAGACGAATTTGCCGCGCTGGTTCCCGCTGCTGAAGTTGCCGCTGCAGCCGTCAGCAGCATCGCCGACGGCATCCGCACCAGCGTCAACACCGCCATCACCACCGCCTACAACGGTGCCCGCCAATCGGCCATGTCTGCCCTTCGCGCCAGCGTGGCCCAAGAGCGCGCGATGCTGGACAACGCCGCCAGCGCTGCCAGCACCCTGGTGGGCAAAGTGCAGAGCGTGTTCGACACCCTGAGCGACGCCGTGCAAAGCCTGCGCGCCGATGCCAACGCCGTGGGCACAGCAGAGCAGGGCGCGGCGTTCATCAGCGCCGCCCTGGCCCAAGCGCAGGCCACCGGCGCGCTGCCTGAGCAGCAGGCCCTGGCCGACGCCATCCAAGCCGCCCGCAGCGGCTTGGTCGCAGACAACTTCAGCAGCGTGGCCGAGCAACAGTTCGCCCAGCTCAAGCTGGCGGGTGAATTGGAGGCCCTGCAAAGCGTCAGCGGCAGCCAGCTCACCAACGCCCAGTACCAGCTCCAGGTGGCCGAAGACCAGCTCAAAGCGCTGGACGATACCCTGGCCTACTGGGAGCAACAGGTCAACGCCGCAGAGGGCAACGTCACCGCCACCCTGTCTGTGGGTGACGCCGTGCGCTCGCTGCAGGTGGCGCTGTCGCAATCATTGGATGAAGGCTTTTCCAGCATCAGCGGTGTGGGCCAGAAAACACTGACCGACCAGCTGCAAAGCGTGGCCAACCAATACAGCCCCGGCACAACCAGCGGCTCCGTGAGCCAACTGGCGGCCAGCATCACAGCCGGAACCATTGGGCTGAATGACGCTGTAACGTATCTGGCAGGGACGCCAACCACGTCGGCCTCATACACCCAAAACGTCACCGATGGCGGCGCCACGCCGCCGGCGTTTTATGCCATGTTGCGCACCAACATCGACACGCTGATCGCCCGGGGGCTGACCGGCGAGCAGCTGTCGCAGACCCTTATTGAGTACGGCGTCAGCCTGACCGATGCCAGCAAGGCATACGGCATCACCGCCGCAGAGGTGGCGGCCAACCTGCTCAAAGCCGGTGCCAGCCGCCTGCCGCAGCTGGCCGTGGGCACCAACTATGTGCCGCAAGACATGCTGGCCGTCATTCACCAGGGCGAGGCCGTGGTGCCAAAAGCCTTCAACCCCTGGGCCAACGGCGCACCCGCCGCCATGGGTGGCAACACCCAGCAGCTGGAGCGCCTGGTGGAGGGCCTCACCGCCGAAGTGCAGCGCCTGCAGGCCCTGGTGGGCGAGGGCAACCGCTACGCCCGCGACACCGCCCAAACGCTCGACCAAGTGACCGAGGGCGGCGGGGCCATGCGCACCACAACCGCCTGATACACCATGCAATTCATTCGCCCCATCACCATCACCGCCGCCATGCTGGGCGCGGGCACCACCGTGGCCGAAGACCCCACGCCCGCGTGGGTCAGCGGCACCAGCTACAGCGTGGGCGCTGAGGTGCACCTGGCCAGCACGCATCGCGTGTACCGCTGCGCCGTGGCCACCAGCGGCACCACCGCGCCCAACGTGGCCATCACCACCTGGGCCGATGTACGCCCCACCAACCGCTGGGCCCCGTTTGACAGCTACACCAGCACCCAGGCTGCCACCACCACCAGCATGACGTATGTGCTGAGCCCCGGCTATTTCAACGCCCTGGCCCTGTATGGCGTGGTGGCAGACAGCTACACCATCACCCTCAAAGACGCGCCAGGCGGTACCACCATTTACAGCCGCAGCGGTGCCATGGCCGAAGAGCCCGAGGGCTGGTACGAGTACCTGTTTGGCGGCTTCAGGCCCCTCACCAAATTTGTCATCAGCGGCCTGCCCATCAGCCCCACCGCGCAGCTCACGCTCACGTTGTCGGCCAGCAGCGGCGCACCCGTGGCGCTGGGCATGCTTGTGGTGGGCGACTACAAAAGCCTGCTGGAAGGAGCCGATTGGGGCGGCCCCCTGCGCGGTTGCAGCGCAGAGCCCATCACCTACAGCTACATCAACACCGCCGAGGACGGCACCGTCACCATCCGCCGCCGCCATGCCGCCACCAACCTGCGCGTGCAGGTGGTCATGCCCATTGCATCGGCTGACTACGCGCTGGCGGCCATTCAGGACGTGCTCGATGTGCCCGTGGCCGTCATCACCACCACCGCCCAAAACCACACGGGCCTCACCACCTTCGGCCTCATTTCCGGGGCCATCAGCTACGACGGCATTTCTGCCACCGCCAACCTCAACGTCAAAGGACTGATCTGACATGCCCATCACCACACCCCCCACGGTAGACACGCCATCCACGCCACCAGACCCATCAGACCGCGCCAGTTTCAACACGCGCGCCTACCCATGGAGCGTGTCGGTCAACACCATGACCACCCAGCTGGCCACCTTTGCCACCTGGGTGTATGACACCGCCCAGGAGGTGCTGGGCCTTTCAAACACGGCCACCACGGCGGCCACCGCTGCGGGCACATCGGCCACCAATGCCGCCAGCAGCGCCACCAGCGCGTCGGGCAGTGCCACCACGGCCAGCGGTGCAGCTTCCGACGCCACCACGCAAGCGGGCATTGCCACCACCAAGGCCAGCGAGGCCAGCAGCAGCGCAGCAGCAGCGGCCAGCCTGGTGGCTGCCATTGCCGACGGCCCCGTCACCAGCGTCAGCGGAAAAACAGGCATCGTCACCCTGGCAAAAGCCGATGTGGGCCTGGGCAACGTGGACAACACGAGCGACCTGTCCAAACCCATCAGCACCGCCACGCAGACCGCGCTGGACGCCCGTGTGACCACCAGCACCGCCCAAACCCTCACAGGCGCAAAGCGCGGCGCACTGACCACCGACAACGATCTGAGCTTTTCCATGTCGGCAGGCAATAACTTCACCTGCACCACGGCAGGCTCTGGAACGCTCACATTCACCAACATCACAGCAGGGCAGTCTGGCTTCATCCTGCTGACCAACGCCAGCAACCACACCATTTCAGCCGCAGCCACCACAAAAGTCAGCAGCACCCTGCTGACCCGCATCAGCGCCAGTGGCACCTACCTGTTGAGCTACTTCAGCAACGGCACCAACGTGTACGTTGTGGCTTCGGAGCAATTCACATGAGCCTGCTACCTGTTGGCTTCGGTGGCAGTGCGTCTGGCTACGACATTGCCAAGAGCGTGCGGTTTCGGTCTAATGCGTCGGCTTCACTCACGCGCACGTTCTCGGCAAGTGGGACGCAGGCCACGTTCTCCATGTGGGTCAAGCGTGGGGCGCTGGGGGTGGCGCAGGAGTTGTTTGGCTGGACAGACGGCGTGACCACCAGCTACGACATTCACTTAAACGCATCAAATCAGCTTGACTACTGGAGCTTTTCAGGAGGCTACACCGCCCGCAGATTGACCACTGCTGTATTCCGTGACCCATCTGCGTGGTTTCATCTGCTGTGCGTACATGACACCCCAAACGCCACGGCGTCAAGCAGGATGCGGGTGTACGTCAACGGTGTGCAAATCACATCGTTTTCTGCGTCGGTTGACCCAGCGCAGAACTCGTCTTTGAACCTTTCTGGCTCTCGGGCTTGGAGGATCGGGGGGATGGGTGCGGCTTCACCAACACAATTTTTTGACGGTTACATCGCAGAGTTCCATCTGATCGACGGCCAAGCCCTTGACCCGACTAGCTTCGGCCAATTTGACGCAAACGGCGTGTGGGTTGCCAAGAAATACGCTGGCACATACGGCACTAACGGTTTCTACCTTCCGTTCGACAACGGCACCAGCCTGACCACGCTGGCACAAGACCGCAGCGGCAATGGCAACAACTGGACAGCCACAAACGTCAGCCTGACAGCAGGGTCAACTTACGACTGGATGGATGACACGCCGACAAATAACTTTGCGGTGTTGAACAGTGTTGCCGTCATATCGCCCGGCGGGCAGACAGTAACGAGAGATGCAAACCTGACGCTGTTCATGGCAAACGGTTCCCCTTCTTGGCCTGTTGACTACTCATACGTATCAATACAACCAACCTCTGGTAAGTTCTACGTTGAGTTTTCTAGCAATCAGACTCCATATCTGGGCTATCCATATCTGGTTGTTGGTGGGGCACTCTCGACAACTCTCACAACAGGCGCGGTAAATGAGGTTGTATGTTGCGCCATCGACTTCGACACTGGGCAAGCATGGCGGTCAATCAATTCGACACCGAATACTGCCGGAGCACCAACGCACACTTTTGGCGCTGGGCAGGGTGGAATGTATTTCTGCATTCACAACTTTGGCAGCAATAACGGGTGCTGGGTCAACTTCGGCCAGCGCCCATTCGCCTACACCCCGCCCACTGGCTTCAAAGCCCTCAGCACCAAGAACCGCCCCACTGGCGGCTCGATCACCACCTCGGGCACGTTCACAGGCAACGCATCCACTGATGGCCCGTTTGTGTGGCTGAACGGCAACCCGTCAACGATGACGATCAACGGCAATGCGGTCACCTTTGGCACCCACGCAGACAAAACGGCAGGCGGTTTCAAAGTTCGTTCGTTAAGCGCCAGCTACAACACCGCAGGCAGCAACACGTATTCCGTCACCTTCACCGGCAAGCTGTTCGGCGACTCATCCCGCGCACCCAACACAGCACAAGGCAACCCATGAGCAAAATCAGCATTCGCAAAGACACAAAGCAGCGCATCAACGCTTTTGCGGCCTACACCGACGAAAACGGCACCCGTTACCCCACAGTGCCGCCCGAGGTGTTCGAGTGGGTGGAGCCGCCCGCGCCGCCTGCCGAATACTTGGCAAACCCCGACCACTACTACGTCACAGAGCAGGACGACGCACCGTTCGTGGTTTACACCCGCAAGAGTGACGAGCAAATAGCCGATGCGCGTTGGGTGGCAATCAAAGCCCTGCGCGATGCCAAAACCCAGACAGGTGGCTATGCGGTGGGCAGCAACTGGTTTCACAGCGACACATTCAGCCGCACCCAGCAAATGGGCTTGGTGATGATGGGTGGCAATGTCCCGGTTGGACTCCGTTGGAAAACGATGGATGGGGTTTTCGTACCTATGACCCCCACGCTGGCCCAGCAAATTTTTGCCGCAGCCGCACAGCAAGACGCCGCATTGTTTGCCCACGCCGAAGCGCTGAAAGCCGACCCCCTGGCCGACATTGCCACCGGCTGGCCTGCCACGTGGCAAGACGTTCAGCAGGACGACCAGCCATGATGCAAATGGCCTTTTACAAAGGCCCGGCCACCGACACCTGGCACCAGGTGGGCCACCACCTGACCGCGTGGTTTACCGGCAGCCCATACAGCCACTGCGAAATCGTGATTAACGGCACAGCCATGAGCAGCAGCAGCCGCGACGGCGGCGTGCGCTTCAAGCACATCGACCTCGATTCGGGCAAGTGGGACGTGGTGCCCCTGCCTGGCAGCGAGGCCGCCGTGTGGGCCTGGTTTGCCACCCATGAAGGCCAGGCCTACGACTGGGCGGGCATTGCCCGCTTCATTGTGCCCCTGCTGCCCCAGCGGCGCGGCCAGTGGTTTTGCAGCGAGGCCTGCGCCGCCGCCCTGGGCCTGCCCGAGCCAGCCGACTGGACGCCCGGCATGTTGGCCGTGAAGTATTTGAAATAAGGGAAACATGACGCCACCGCAAGACTTTCAGCAGAGCCGAAACTGGGACGGCGAAGACCGCCGGCAGCATCCAGCACCGCACCCACACGGGGTGAAGTTCGATGCGACCATCAACCTCGGCCACGTTCTCACTTTCGTTGGATTTGTCGTCGCGGGCTTCACCGCTTGGTCAACTCTTGACAAACGCCTGACGGTCATCGAAGAACGTGCGCAGTTTCAGGCGCAGATCGACCGGGCTCAAGACGCCCGCCTGATTGAGAGCATGGCATCCATCAAGGAGGCCCTGAACGACATCAAAGGCAACATCACCCGTCTGAGTGATGGGCGCAGGAGCGTGCCGTGAGGGCCAGCCATGCCTGAGCATTGGAAAGCACAGCGCACCGAGCAAGCCGCCCGTGCGCTGGTGACGCGCGAGGCCCAAGCCCGCATGCGCGGCAAAACCTCCCGCCAGCAGCTGCTGGAAGCGCTGGAGGCCAGCCGCGCCCCACGCGAACTGCCAGAGCCAGAAGGTGGTGATGACGCAAGCGTACAACGCCACGCATTGAGGTGACCCATGGCTGATTTCTTACCTGCCTTTGAGTCCATGATCGTGCGCGAGGGCGGCTATGTGCTGCACACCGTGGCCGGTGACACCGGGGGCATGACTTATGCTGGTGTGGCCCGCAACAAAAACCCGCAGTGGGCTGGCTGGCTGGTGATTGACCAAGGCGGCACCCCGCCCGCCGAGCTGGTGCGCAGCTTCTACCGCTTCCACTTTTGGGACGCCAACAGCCTGGGCGACTTGGCTGACCAGCGTGTGGCAAGCACCGTGTTTGACTTCGGCGTCAACGCAGGTACTGGCACGTCAGCAAAGTTGGCTCAATTGGTGGTGGGCACCACGCCCGACGGCAAACTGGGCCCCAAAACCATTGCAGCCCTCAACGCTTACAGCCCCGAGCTGTTCCTGGCGCACTACACCCTGGCCAAAATCGCCCGCTACCGCGACATCGTGCGCCGCGACCGCGTGCAGGCCAAGTTCCTGCTGGGCTGGCTCAACCGCGCATTGGAGCAAACCGCATGAACCTCGGGCAACTCAACCCCATTTCCGGCATCGTGGCTGCCGTGGGCGGCATCATCGACTCGGTGCACACCAGCGACAAAGAGCGGCTGGATGCCGAGCTGGAGTTGCAACGCCTGGGCCTGGAAGGCCGGCGTATCGAAGCCGGGCTGCTGCAAGGCCAGGTGGATGTAAACAAGGTGGAAGCCGCGCACCCCAACGTGTTTGTCAGCGGATGGCGGCCCGCCGTAGGCTGGGTGGGTGTGGCCGCCATGGCCTACCAGTTTGTGGTGTACCCGTTCTTGGTATGGGCCTGGGCTCTCATGCAGGCCGTGGACTGGGTGCCTACCACCCTGGCCCCGCCGCCCATGCTGGACACCGATGCGCTGTGGGTGATTTTGACGGGCATTTTGGGCCTGGGCGCGGCCCGCACGGTGGAGAAGGTGCGGGGTGCGGCTGGTTAGGAAACGGTTGTCTCCTGGCGGAACTTAGAAGCGCAGCACGCTGAAAAACCGCCTTTGGCCCGGCTTGCATGCGCCCTATGCAGCCGGGCTTTTTTTTGCCCAATGGGGTGGGTGCGCTAGCGCAGCAGGGTGAGCAGGCTGAGTTGTTTGTCGGGCGGGAGCTGGCGAAAGATGGCCAGGATGGCCTGGTCGTGGTCGGACAGGGAGGGCCGATCGTTGGTGGTGAGGGCCTGGGTGGCGTGGTTGGGGTAGGTGAGGGGGACACCTGCTGAGCCAATGGGCGTTGTTTCGGTGCGGGGATTGGTCCAGCTGTGGGCGGTGGTTAATGCCGGTACTGACGGAGGTGCGCTCGTGCGCAAGCTTGCCGCAAGCCGCATGTTGATTTCTGCGGTTTCAGTGCGCCCGGCAATGTAGGCAGCTCGTTTGATGGCTGCGCGTAGTTCGTCTGGCATGGCCAGAAGAAAACGAGCCGCTCTTTTCCCGCCGATGTTGGCTTTTTGGTCTTCTTGGTTCACGGATGGATTATCTGTTTCGTTTTTGAGTGGAACAAACATTTGCATCTATGGATAACCATGGATATACTTCAGGATATCCAAATGGATGGCCGAGGATATATACATGAGAGTCGCAAGTAAAAAAGTTTTGGTCAGCATCCCTGAGCCGCTGCTGAAGAAGCTGGATGCAAAAGCAGAGAAAGAAAAGCGCAGCCGCTCTGCTGAGGTTTGCTTCCGTTTGGAGCGCAGCTTGAAGGGGGTGCGCAAGGTGTCTGCAACCGGGGTGCAGTCATGAAAAGGGCTGCAAGGCCCGCAGCACCTGGACAAGAGCCGAGAGTCATGGTTCTTCTGCGACTGCCGCCAGCACTCGTAAAAAAGCTGGAAGTAGCAGCCGAGCTTGGGTACCGAAGCCGCAACAGCGAGGCTGAAATGCGGCTTTGGGAAACCTTTCAGAACGAGTCGATTGACGAGCATGGCGTGATCGTCCGCCGCATGCCCACCCCCATCAAGTGAGGGGTGCCCGCCATGTCACACCGCAAACCCAAAACCGCACCCCTGTCGGCCGATGCCAGCACCGTGGTGCCGGTGAACCCCTATGAGGCCTTCCGCCTGGTGGCCTACAGCTACGGGGTGAAGGAGCTGGCTGAGCGTATGGGGCTGAGCCCGGGGGTGCTCTACAACAAGGCCGACTCAAGCATTGAGAGCCACGCCCAGCCCACCCTGCGTGACCTGATGACCGTGACCCGTGAAACCGGGGACATGCGGGTGCTTGAAAGCCTGAACCGCTTGTTTGACCGGGGCAGCTACGACCTGACGCCCGTGCCCCCCAGCGACGCTGCGTTGCTTGAGCTGCTGGCCCGTGTGGGCAGCGAGCAGGGGGCCATGTGCAGTGCGTTGCACAAGGGCCTGGCTGACCGCCGCTTTACCCCCGATGACTTTGCCGAGGTGAGGGCTGAAGCGTTTGACCTGATCAATGCGGTGCTGGCCTTTGTGCAGCGGCTGGAGGGCCTGGTCGATGCGCCCTGATTGCTTTGCCCACTACACGCTTGCCCACCGCCTGCCACCAGCCCACGGGGTGGATGTGACTGCTTTGCTGGCCTTGACCTTTGGCCAGGAGCTGCTGACCGAGCTGGATGCACGCCAGGCTAAGCGCCTGGCCAAGACAGAAGCAAGACAAAAGGAGCCGTGCCATGCCCATGACTGCCCAACCCCCGGTGGACACCCCGCAGCTGAGCTTGCTGGAGCAGGAGCTGATGCCAGCAAACCCGCAATCAGCCCTGGTGGCAGCAAGGGCCGCCCGGCGCGACTTGCAGGGCGTGGCGCTGGAGTTGGCCATGCGCCAGGTGTTCAAGGGTTGGGCGCGGTGGCACCGCTGCAAGAGGTACGAGGAGGCGGTGACCGACCCCATTACTCGCCGCCTGTTGGAGCTGACAGCCAACCGCAGGCCGTGAAAGGGGTGATGAGCAGGACATGAGAGGGGCCTGAAGTTTTTTTACCGACAGGCCGCCCCGGATTGCTGCGCAGGGGCTGGCTGCTGACAACACAAGCGCGGCGTCGAAAAGGAGTTTTGAAAATGATGCGTAGATACCTGACCGAGGCCGAACAACGTGCCTTGCTGGCTGCCCCCAAGGGGGTGGCTTGCCCGCTTGCCCAGCGGGATTACCACTGCCTGGCCGCGCTGATGCTGACCGGCATGCGCATTACCGAGTGGAGCCGCCTGACGGTGAGCATGGCCAAGCAGGCCATGGCCATGGGCTGGCTGGTGTGCCCGCCCGAGCATTGCAAGGGCAAGCGCGGCAACGAGTATTTGGTGACTGAGCAGCTTCGCCACCACCTGGCCGCGCTGTGCCGGCTGAGTGACGAGCTGGGCGCGGGGCTGCTGGTGCCCGCTGCTGGCCAGCCGTTGGTGTGGGGCCGCGATGTGGCGGGCCGTGCTGGGCCACTGAGCGTGCGCAGCTACGAGGTGCGGCTGAAAGAGTGGGCTGTAGCTGCGGGGCTGGACGGGCGCATCAGCCCGCACTGGCTGCGGCACACGCTGGGCATGAACATCATGCGGCGCAGCCGGGGGGCGCACCCGCTGAAGGTGGCGCAAATTGCCCTGGGGCACAAGTGCATTGGCAGCACTGGTGTGTACACGCAGTTGGCGCGTGAGGAGGTGGAGGCTGAGCTGCGACTGGTGGCGGCTGGCGGTGGGCGCATGCCCAAGGCGGTGGCGCGGCGCTTGGCGTTGCATGGCGGGGTGGTGTCATGAGTACCAAACCGTACCAATATTTGGGCATTGGCGACCTGGAGAGCGCGGGGCGGGCGCATGCGCACCTGTTCACTTTTAAAGCTGTGGACCCCGAGGTGCCTGAATCGCATCCCACCCAAAGGTGGCTTTCGCGTGGTGTTGGTCGTAACCAAAAAACTGACGTGTGTGTGCACGGTGGCTCTTGCATCCTCGGCGCATCGCTTTTCAGCGATGGAGATCGGTTTACGTCGTCGGTCGATTTGAATGCGCAACAGTGCGTTGATCTGGCCAAGCAGCTGCTGACCGCAGCCATGCTGCTGGAGCAGGATGCCGCCGCCGCCACCCCAGAGCAACAGGTGGCCGCATGACCACCCAAGCCGCCGACGCTGTGATGGTGCACATTGAGCTGACAGAGTGCACCCGCTTTGCCCGCACGGTGCAAATGACCCGTGCCGAGCTGGCCCGCTACCGCAGCCTGCTGACTGACGGCACCGACGAAGAGGCCAAGCGCGATGTGGCTGACCTGATGTTCAGCCGCTTTGTGGACCGCATGGATGACGAGTGCGAGGACCAGCCCGACGCCCTGGTGGTGACCCTGACGGAGAGTGCAGCGGAGGTGCGGCCATGCAGCGCTGGAAGCTGAAACACATCGATGCGGCCCGCCACTGCCACAAGCTGGTGGTGACCGCTGCCAACCGCATGGCAGCCGTGGCCGAGGTGGAGGCCTTGTTTGGCCCGGGCTGGGTGGTGAGCGCCATGCGCCTGCTGAAGAAGGAGCGCTGACATGCCGCACCGCACCCGACGTTTGCTGCCCTGGTGGCTGCGCTGCCTGCCCACCGCGCTGGCGGGCGAGTTCCCCAGCCTGCGCATGTTTTACCTGTGGAGCCGGTCTGCCGGGCGTGGCCGCTGGGCTGCGCTGGTGCATGGCTGGGATTTGTTTGTTTTCTACGCCAAGAGGAAGTGACGCGATGTTGAACACCCTTTACCTGACCCTGACCACTGGACCCAGTGGCGGGGTGGACATTGCTTGCAGTGAGGAGCGCCTGGTCGTGCCCCTGCACAAAGCATTGCCAGATGAAAGCAGCTCGGGCTTTGCTCCGGCCAGCCTGCACACCATGGCTTGGGATTTGCTGGCGTTTGCCAGCATCAAAGGCTGCCGTGTGGGCGGCGCTGTGACCGCACCCCGGGTGAACCCGGTGCTGCTGATTGGCCTGGCCAATGCGCTGCTGGACCCCGAGCAACTGGGCTACGCCGTGACGGCTGAGGTGCGCGACATGGCGCGTTTGGCGCTGGGCATGCCTGCGGTGGAGAGCCACTTGAAGCCGCTGGCTGTGACGGATTGGAGTTCCACATGAGCACCAATAAGCAACTGTCACAAAGACTTTTTGATGCGTGTATGCGCGTAGATCGGGTGATTTTCCTGGCTGGCGCGGTTGCCGCTGGAGACGCTTTTTGCGATGACCTTGATGCGTTCCTGGACGATACGGATGAAGAAATCGTGGTGGCGTGCTTGGGCCCGATTCCTGATGACATTGACCTGAGTTACCCGGCCTATGAAAGGGCCGAGTTGGTTTCGACTTGGCTGTACACGGCGAACAAGTTGGGGTTCTTGGTGCAGGTGGCCACACCTGTGATGACACGGATGTCACTCACCAGCCGCCACTTTTCGTGGGGCTACTACAACACGCAATGGCTGTACGGCGACACCATGGATGAGGTGGTTTCCAAGGCAGTGGATTGGGCGCAGAAGAGGCGAGACGCCGAGGATGCCAAGGCCGAAGAGGCAAAAAATGCGAAAGGCGGTGCCGCATGAGCTGGATGCTGACCGCCCAAGGGCACGAACACCACATGCTGGGCCCGCAGGCCATGGCCAACACGTTTGAGCTGGAAGACGTGGCGCACGCCCTGGCGCTGCAAAACCGCTTCAATGGCCACACCCGCCGCCCCTACAGCGTGGCCGAGCACAGTTTGCTGGTGGCCGACATTGCCCTGGCCGATGGGGCCAGCGTGGCCCAGCAGCTGGCCGCACTGATGCACGACGCCCACGAGGCCTACACAGGCGACGTGGTGAGCCCGGTGAAGTGGGCCGTGGGCCAGCCGTGGCAAGACTTTGAGGCTGGCCAAGCCCACCTGCTGCGCAAGAAGTTTGGGCTGCTGAGTGCGTTTGCGAGCTGCCGCCAAAGCTTGCACCAGTGGGACTTGATGGCCCTGGCCACCGAGCGGCGCGACCTGACGATGTACGAGGCCCCGCGCCATGCGCCCTGGGCCATTCTGGACACCCCGGGCAAAAAGGTGCTGCCGTGGGACGACGCCAACCTGAACAGCCCTGCCCGCGTGCAGGCCGACTGGCAGGAGTGGAAGGCTCTGTTTGTGGTGCGGGCGAAAGACTTGGCTAGGGCGGTGCGGGAAGTCAGGCCGGTGGTGGAGCCTGGGCATGCTGAGGGGCAGGCGGGGAGGGTTGAGGCATGAACAACATTGCAAGGCCCAGTTTTGAGCTGGAAGCATATGAAGACGCCACGCTGCCAACAGGCAAACGCCTGCATGAGGCGCAAGAGTTGGTTGGCCACACCATCAAGTGCATGGTGGAGTACCCGATTGGCCGCCTGGGCGACTGGGTGAACCTGGTCATCGTGACCGAGACACTTTGCTGGCTGACTGTATCGGGCGAAATGTCAGGGTGCAGCGCCGAAGACGGTACGCACTTGAGCTATTCAGGCAAAGCGTACCGCAGCGAAACCGAGGTTCTGTCTGACTACCTGTGCCCTAAGGAGATGCTGCACAACGGGCTCATTTCCCATGGCCAGTTTGACGCGCTTCAAGAAATTGAGGGCAAGCGAATTGAAGCCGAAAAGGCGCAGAAGGTAGCCGAGCTGCGCAAGGAACTGGCACAGCTGGAAGGCGGTGCCGCATGACCTTGCACGATGCAGGCCCTTGGTTGGGCAGGGATGAACACGGCAGATACAAGGCAACCCCCAACTGGACAGCCATTTGCAATGGCCTTGGCTTCTACCAATACGCGCCCATTTGGGCTGGCGACAAGGTAGTGGCTTTGGTGGTTGGATCGTCTGGCGAGACGTTTGGCACCGACCCGGCGTTTGAGGCCAACGCGGCGCTGATTGCTGCCGCCCCTGATTTGCTGGCCGCCCTAAAGCTGTTGGAGGCGGAAGGTTTTGGCGAACGGCCAAAAACCGCCGAGGATTTGCTGAGGATGGACGGCATAGCGGTGATTGCCAGCACCGCCATCGCCAAAGCGGAAGGCGGTGCCGCATGAACCCCTTCGCCCAACTGATTGCGCCCCAGGCCTTCACCCGCCGCCGCTTGCCCGCCACGGGTGCGGTGGTGACGGTGCGCGAGGGTGTGGCACTGGTGCCCCCTGGCCGTGGCCGTGGCCGCCAGGTGCCTGACAAGCTGGCCAGCCTGCCGGTGTTGGATGCTGACGATGCGGCCGATGCCGAGGCGCTGCGCAGGCAACTGATGCGCGAGCGGCAACGCCGCTGGTACGCCGACCGCTATGCCCGCAACAAGCAAGACCCGGCATACATGGCAGCCCGCCGTGAGCGCAACCGCCTGCTGTACCAGCGCCCTGAGCAGAAGAAGCGCCAAAAGCGCTGGGAGGCCGACAACGCTGAGCGCTTGCGTGCCTACAAGACCCAGTGGGCGCAGATGCAGCGGGCCAATGAAACGCCCGAGGAAAAGGCTGCCCGCCTGGCCGTGGCCCGTGTGAAGCAGCGGGAGTACTACGCCAAGAACCGCGAGTTGCTGAATGAGAAGCAGCGGGCGAGGCGTGAGGCGAAGGCGGCTGCTTTGGTGGCTGGGGGTGCGATATGAAGATGGCCAAGGCAACCGAAAAAGACATTGATGCCGCTGGCGATGCAATGTCTGTGCTGAACGCTGTCAGCAGCGGCTACTACCCAGCCCGAGATGGTGATGAAGACGCCCCACTGTTTTTTGACCCTGACGACCACGAACACCTGCGCAAGTTCTACGACTTGATGAATGCCACGCTTGACAAGTCGGCAGGCTGGCCATCGCGCGTCATTGGCGGCATGTGCTTCGTGATTTTGTTTGATCAAAACGAGATTGTTGACCCATCCGCAGACACGCTTGAACTGCACCCGAAGTTTGAGCACCAGCACCGACTGTTGGCCAACTGCCGCTTTGCCCTTGATTCGTTGTTGCAAGCCAAGCCAGTGCTGGCGGGCATGGTGTGTGGAGAGACGACGCTGGGGAATTTGCGCGCCGAGTTGGGGGGGGTTCGTCGGACTGAAGCGGGAGCACCCACATGACCCAGCGCACCTATCTGGCCAACGATGTGTCCCGCTGCTTTGGCGCGTTGGCAGGCGAGCCACCCGGCACGCCGCTTGCCCCATGCGACACCTGCGCCCGGTACCACTTTCTGAAACAAACCGACCAACACCAGCGCTGGCTTATCAGCCCGCCACGCACTGACGATGGCCAGTGCGTGCGCCACCTTGACATGCAGTTGCCGCAGCAGGAGATGTTTGCATGAGCCAACAGACCATGACCGGTGATGACTGGCTGAGCGACCGAGATCGCAAGGAACAAGCCCGCGCTGTGGCCAACCGCAAAAAGACCGCCATTGCGTGCGCCAAAAAGCTGGAGGCAGCCGCCGATTCGCTCAACGAGTTGATGCGGGCATGCAATGAGTGCCACGACTCCAGCTCTGTGCGCCGGGCGGATGACGGTCGGCAGTTGCTGGTGGAGCGGCTGATGGAGTTCAGCCATTGGCTTGACGCTGCCTACAACAAATAGAAACAAAAATGCCGTCTTGCGCTTGATGGCATTGCATTTCCAGCTACAACAAAAACACACTTATGGAACAAACAAAAGGCGCTTTTCGGCCTGGCGCGGTCGATGAGCTGAATGCGCGCATTGACTGCCACGACCTGGCGCAGCGGCTGGGGCTTGAGCAGCCGCAGCAGCGGGGCAACTACCGCAGCCCGCACCACCCCGACAAGGCCCCCAGCGTGGGGGTGTACAAGGACAAAAAGTCGGGCCTCTCCAAGTTCATGGACTACAGCACGCAAGAGGGCGGTGGCCCCATTGACATGCTGATGTGGGCCGAGGGGCGCGACTTTGTGGGCGCTGTGCGCGAGCTGGGCAACATGTTTGGCATTGCGGTTGACCGGCCCAAGCCCCAGGGCAACGGGCAGCCGGGGCCGGTGGTGAAGCAGAGCCTGGCTGAGTTCATTGGCGAGAAGTGCCGCAAGGCTGTTGCCACCGATGACGGCAAGGCCCGCGTGCAGGCCTACCTGGAGGGCCGGGGCATTGCCCGTGCCGTGGTGGACCGGTCGCTGGCCAAGGGCTCGTTGGGCCTGAACACTTACCTGAACGACAAGGTGCCCGAGGGCCAGCCTGGCCACGGTGGGCCAGCGGTGGCGTTTTTGGTGCGCCACATTCAAACGGGTGAGGTGGTGGCGGTGGACATGCGCTACTTCAACCCCGAAATCAACGGCCACGTCAAAACCCAGTGCCAGGGCGAAAAGCACGGTTTTGCCTGGACGAGCGACTGGCGCCGGGTGCGCGATGCCCGCACGGTGTATGTGGTGGAGAGCCCCATCAATGCCCTGACCATCGAGACGTGCATGGACCCGGCTGACGGCAGTAAGTACGACGGGCGGGTGGCGGCAGTGGCCATCCGTGGCACGGGCAATGTGGACAACATTGACTGGAGTTTTTGCCGGGGCAAACAGGTGATTGGGGTGATGGACAACGACCCGCCCCAGGCGCACGGGCCCCAAGAGGGCTATTGCCCCGGCCTGAAGGCTGCGTGGCGGCTGCACGAGGTGCTGACGGCGTTGGACATTTCGTGCCTGCTGGTTGACCAGGCCGGTTGGTTTGAAGACCAGGCCGACATGGACGGCCCGCTGAACGATGTGAACGACTTGCTGAAGGAGTGGGGCGCTGACGCTACCCGCAAGGAGTTGGCCAAGCTGGAGCAGTGGCTGATACCCGGCATGGTGGGCAACGAGAAGCGCCTGGGCAAGCCCCGGTTGTTTTTGCCCAGCCACGACTACATGACGTACTGGAAGTACCGGGTGCAGCCCGACTTCACCAAGCTGATTGGCAAGACCACCAAGGAAGATGACGGCAACGAGAAGCACGAGTTTTCAGACGTGTGCGGCTTTCGGGTGGCTGCCGTGGCCCGTGTGCGCATTGCCAGCCCGCAAAGCACCATGACGGGCGACGTGGACCACAGCCCACGCACCGTGTTTGCCCTGAGCGTGCAGGTGGCGCGGCATGGCCCCGTGTTGCAGCGCCGGGTGGTGGATGACGAGCGCCTGCACAACGTGGAGGTGTGGAAAAAGCTGGGCCCGGTGTATGCCCCGCAGGGGTTTGCCCGCCTGGTGAACATTTGGGAGCGTGCGGCCGAAATTGGCAGCCGCGAGGCCGTCAACTTTGTGGGCCTGGCCTGGCGCAATGGCAAGCCGGTGGTGAACGAGGGGCCTGACTGCTTTTTTCAAGACCCCCGCCAGCAGTGCCCGTACCACGAGCTGTTGTTTCCGGTGGGCACGGTGGCGCAGGGGCGGGAGGTGGTGGAGCAGTTTCGCCACACGTTCAAAGACAGCGTGGCGCTGATGCCGCTGGTGTGGGGCCTGGGGGCGCACCTGAAGGCGTTTTTGGGCTTTTGGCCGCACTTTGTGATGCAGGCCGAAAAGGCCACGGGCAAAACCACGCTGGTCAAGCGGCTGGAGCGCAGCATTGCCATGGTGATGAGCAGCCGCCAGAGCCTGCAGACCGAGTTCAGGCAGATGACTTCCTTGAGCTACACCAGCCACCCCGTGGGCTGGGGGGAAATGAGCACGAACAAGCAGGACATCATCAACAAGGCGATTCACAACCTGCAAGAGAGTTACCAGTACGAGCACACGCGCCGGGGCTCTGAACTGCTGGACTTTTTGCTGTGTGCCCCTGTTTTGCTGGCCGGTGAGGATGTGCCGGTGGACAGCCTGGTGGGCAAGGTGGTTCGCAGTGAGCTGACGAAGGGCCGGCGCGGCCCGCTGATACCTGAGGATTGCCCGGTGTTCCCGGTGAAGCAGTGGTTGCAGTGGCTGGCCAAGCGCAGCAAGGACGAGGTGGTGAGCCTGCACAACGGCATGGTGAAGACGTTTTTTGATGGCTGCGTGGCCAGCATGAACGACAGCGGCGCGGAGCGCATGGTGAACAACTATGCCGCGCTGGGCACGGCCTGGGAGCTGCTGTGCCGTTTTTTGGGGCTGGAGGTTCACAGCACGCCGTTCACGGGGGACTTGATGGCGGAGATGAACCGCCACATCCGCGAGACGGTAAGCGACCGCCAGCCGTGGGCCTGGGTGGTTGAGAAGCTGTTGAGCGAGATTGCGGCCAAGAAGCTGTTTCACCCGTTTGCGTTTGATGTGGTGACCACTGACGGCACGCATGAGCAGCGCGCGGTGCTGTGCATTCGCACCAGCCACGTGATGGACCACATGCGCCAGACGCCGTACCTGCGGGAGTTTTGGGACGGCTTGCCGATCAAGAGCGATCGGGTGTTCAAGCGTCAGCTGGAACAGGCTGGTGTGCTGGTGATGGACCCGGCCACGGGCAATGCACGGATGTTTGAGAAAACCATTGGCCACAACCGCGTGGGCTACATGGTGGGCCTGAGCCTGCCTGCCCTGATGCAGTACGGGCTGCATGCGGTGGTGCCTACTGAAGGGGGTGTGTGATGGCCCGGCTACACAAAAACCCTTCACTGCGCCTTTCCGTGTGCTACATTGGCCGTGCCCCATCAAAAAAAGGTGGGGCCGGGTTTGGCGACCCGAAACAATCCTGCGACGAAAGCCGCAGTTCCTCACCCGCAGAGTCTGCGGCTTCGTTGTCTGTGCCTCCAGTTTTATGGTGGCTCGATGGGAGGCCGAAAGGCCTGCCGGTTTCCGCAAGGATTGTCCGGTTCGCCAACCCGTCGAGCTACCGCCCCTGTTTGGCGACGAGGGCGGTGGTTTTTGCAAACCACAATCCTTGGAGGCCTTCAATGGCTGCTGCCCACACCCGCCCGGACGCGTCCGGCGCATCTGCCCGTTCCCACGTTTCCACCGCTGCCCCTGGCCCTGACACCGACTGTCTGGCCGAGCTGCTGCATGGCTGCACCGCTGAGTGCGCCCACACAACCCAGGCGCTGGCCAGCTTGGTGCAACTGCTGCAAGGCTGCCAACCCGGCCACACCCTGAGCGCTGGCGGCCTGCTGGCCCTGCTGGAGCCGCTGGCCGGTTCGCTCGACTCGCTGTGCAACGACTTGCACACCGCGCATTCCCTGTTCCCCCAGCCACACCACCACTGAAAGGCACCGCCATGGACAACATTCGTTTTGCCAAGCTGCCCAAGGGGGCTTACCTCATCGTCACAGACGGCTCTGAGAGGGGGGATTTTGAAACCGTCATCAAAAACCTGGCTCGCCAGATGGCGTCAGGCTCTTCAGAGCTGCTGAGTGATGCCAGCCTTCTGGATTGGATTGGACGCACCAAGCCCAGGGCAGTGGCAACACCCGCTGATTCGCATCGGGCGATCAGCATTCACCTGCTGAAACATGCGTTCAAGGTGATGGCCATGGGGAATTTCCGCCGTCCGTATCGCTGGGATGCCTTCAGCGGCTGGGTGGACGTTCGCATGACGCACCTGGCAGAGCTTCAGACGGATGAAACAGCCGCTCGATGGGGGGGCAAGGTCACTTCCCGTGTGCTGCAACGTGAGTTGCTGAATTTGGGCTTGCTGGACGCCCTGAGCAGCGGCAAGGCCAAGGAGGTGGAGAGGACGATTGATGGCCACCGCGTGGGCCACATGGTTTCCATTCACATTGGCACCGCCACCGAGTTGGTGTTGGCCCACCCGGAGGAGTAACGGAAATGCGGCCCACCAAGGCGTTTTCGGGCGTTGCCCATGCCAGTGCATCAACCTCGCGCCAAAGTCGCCTTGTGGGCGGTTTTGGCGGGTCGGTTTTGCAGGTCTGGCCCCAGCCCCACGTTCTAGGCATGGGGGAGGGTGGTGCTTACCCGGCCTGTATGCCCCCCCGTATCCCCCGCCTAGAAAGCCGCGCACCTGTGGGGGGGCAGACCAGCAGGAGGGAGGGGGCGGCAATAGATTTTCTCAACCGGGATGGGGTGGCACTCTTCAAAACGTCCCCAACTCTGGGAAAGTTACCGTTTTCGTCCGTGGAAGTGGCTCTGGCTATAGGTTTCTTGCTTTTTTGCATCCCAGAAATGCAACCAAAGTCCCAAGATTTCGCACGTTTTTTCCACGAGTCTGTTTTTTGGGTTTTCGCGCCCCTTCTTCTTCTTTTTCTTCTTTTTATAGAGAGAGAAACAGAGGTAAAGATGAGGGGTGACGGGCGAAAAAGTGTCCCAAGAGTCAGCCGTTTTTTTACTTGGAAAGTTTTCCGCAAAAAAAACGGGGATCAAGAGTCGGGGACTCCGAAACGAGCTAATTCAAGGATTTCTGGGGCAGGCGTTTCCAATGAAATCAACGGGTTAGGTGTGTTCGATGGGGTCATCCCAGCAAACAAGAAAGAAATGCCCCCCTCCCCCCCGCGATCGCTGTTTTTTGGAGGTGCCAGCCATGGCCAATGAGATCGAATGGACTGACGAGCTGGCCGTGGGTGCCTACCTGGACTATTTGGGCATGGCCCGTGGCCTGAGCCCGCGCACGCTTGAGATTTACGGGCTGGCCTTGCGTCGGCTGAAGGAGTTTTTGCAGGGCAAGCCGCTGCTGGACGCTGACGGCATGGAGTTGGAGGCGTTTTGTGGCCTGTGGCTGCACCGCAAGGGTGTGGTGGCCACCAGTCGCAAGCCGTATGTGGCCGCGGTGCGCAGCTTTTACGCCTGGGCCAATGACAAGGGGTTGCTGGAAGATGAGCTGGGCAACCCGGCCAGGCAGGTGCAGCAGCCGAAGGGGGGCAGCCGGTTGCCGCGCTCGATGTCGCTGTCAAGCGCCGAGAAATTGATGTGGGCCCCTGACCTGGGCACGTTTGTGGGCATTCGGGATGCGGCCATGTTGTCGCTGCTGATGGGCTGTGGCCTGCGTGTGTCGGGCCTCACAGCCCTGAATGTGGGCGACCTGAGGACGATGCAGGTGGATGGCCGCCCCCGCCTGATGCTGCTGGTGACCGAGAAGGGCAACCGTCAGCGCATGGTGCCCTTGCCGCGTGAGGCTGACAGCCTGTTGCGGGTGTACATGGGGCATGAGGAACTGGCCAGCATTGACCGCCAGGTGACGAACCAACAGGGCAAGCCTGACAAGGTGCTGTTCGTGAACACCAAGCACCCAGCCCTTGCCGAGCATGAGCATGTGGGCGAGGCCCGCAGGCTGACGCGCCGGTCTGTGCACGACATGATCCAGCGCTATGGCCGCCGTGTGGGCATCCCTGAGCATGAGCTGCACCCCCATGCCATGCGTCACCTGTTCGGTACCGAGTTGACCGAGGGCGACGTGCCCACCATCACCACTCAGGGGCTGATGGGCCACGTTGACCCCAAGAGCACCGCTATCTATGTGGAGCTGGCCATGACCAAGAAGATGAAGGTGGTCGACCAGCACGCACCGCTGGCCAAGATGAAGACGCCCGTAGGCGAGTTCCTCAAGCGCATGCCGCGCTGATTCCCCTGAGCCCTGCACCACCAGGGCCAAACCCCAACCCCCAATTTTTCACACCATTCTGAGGGCCATCCCGATATGTCCGTCCTACCTGCACCATTACACAACGCCTATTCTGGGGGGGTCTACAAACCCTGCGCCGCTACAGCCGTAGAGCGTGGCGGCCTGGGCTTGCGGGGTTCCGCAAATTTCCCGAATATCGGGCTAACTCGTGCGAGGGGGGTCGATGGGTCGCTGCGTTGTTTGGCAATAGTCGCAGTGATGCACACTGGCTGCACTGGCATGGCAGGGGGTGCACGATGATGCAAAGTCGCAGTGATGACGGTGCAGGCCTGCAGCTTGATTGGGTTGGTGGTGTGCCTGTGCAGGGGGTGGGGGCTCGGCAGGCCAGCCCCTCACGGCCCCGGCGGGGGGGTGGGTACCTGGATGAATGCATTGCTCCGCAACTTTCGGCTGATGCCCGATTTCGCGAGCTGGAGGAAATGGGCCTGCCCGCCGTGTGGCTGACCCTGGCCCATGCCATTGGCTATGACCACTTCATGACCATGTGGCGTGTGTTGGATGCCGCGCAGGAAATGCATTCCGACTCTGGCTCGATGATCGAGCTGCAAATGCGCCGGTACGGCAGCTTCAAGCGCTTCCAGCGCAACCGTTATGTGGAAACTCTGGTTGACATGGGCTTGTCAGACACGGCCATCAAAGACCGGCTGCAGGCTGAGTTGGGTGAAGAGCTGAGCATTTCTCACATTGGTCGGCTGACCGGCCCGCGTAGAGTGGGGGCACGATGAAAAAAGCCGTGATCTATGCCCGCGTGAGCACCAAGCGCCAGGCCGATGACGGACTGCCGGTGGAGAGTCAGATTGACCACTGCCAGACCAAGGCCGCAGGCATGGGGCTGCAGGTGGCCAAGGTGTTTGTGGACGGCGGCATTTCAGGCACTACCGACAAGCGCCCCGCCTTTCAGGACGCACTGAACTACTGCGCGCTGATGGACGTGGACTACTTCATTTGCTGGAGCAGCAGCCGCTTTGCCCGCAACCACCTGGACGCTGGCCACTACAAGGCCCAGTTGGCCAGGTACGGCACCCGGCTCATTTACAGCAGCACGGAGGTGGACATTCGCACCGACGACGGCTGGTTCATTGATGCCATTGGCTCGGTCATTGACGAGCGGTATTCGCGCCAGGTGAGCACCGACACGCGGCGCAGCATGCTGAAGGCCGCGCGCGACGGGTTTTTTCTGGGTGGCCGTGTGCCGTTTGGGTACCTGACGGTGCCCGACGGCAAGCGAAAGCGCCTGGCCGTGCACCCGGTGGAGGGGCCGCAGATTCGGCGTCTGTTCGACATGGCGCTGAACGGCTGGGGTACCAAGATGATTGCTCTGCAGCTCAATGCCCAGGGGCTGAGCATTCGGGGCAAGGCCTGGAGCAAAAACACCGTTAATTTCATTCTGAAGAACGAGGTGTATGCGGGCCTGAGCGTGTTCAACCGCAAAAAGGGCCGTGTGGACAACCCGCGCGAGGACTGGGTGAAGGTCACCAGCCATGAGGGCTTGGTGAATGAAGCTGATTTTGAAAGGGTGCAAACCATGGTGACCGACCGACAACCCATGAACGTGGGTGGCCAGCCGCGTAGCAACTTCGCCTTCACCGGCCTGCTGCAGTGTGGCGTGTGCGGGGCCGGCCTGCAGACCTGCAGCGGCACCGGGCGCAGCAAGGTGTATCACTACTACGGCTGCCGTGACGCTTTGAGCGGCAAAAACCGCTGCAGCATGAAGAAGGTGAGGGCAGACCTGTTTGACGAATGGATGCTGTCGGCCTTGCTGGACGAAGTTCTGACGCCCGAACGCATGCTGGATGTGTTTGCCCAGGCTGCGGCGCAGCGCCAAGAGTGGGTGAAAGACCGGGCGGGTCGTCGAGAGGGGTTGGTAAACGAGATGCGCACGGTGGAGCGGTCTCGCGGGAATCTTTACGGCTTGCTAGAGCTGCACGGGGTGAACGCGCCAAATCTGGGGGATTTGACGGTTAGGCTTCGGGAACTGAACGAGCGCCTGAAGAAGCTGGAGGCAACGTTGCTGGAGCTGGAGAGTGAACCTCTGTCGCCAGGCGATTTGCCCGATGCGGATCCGCAGGAGGTGGCTGAAGTGCTGAGGGGGGTGGTGATGGATTGCCAGGATCCACGCAAGGTGCGTGCGTTCTTGGGGTCATTTGTGAAGGGAATTAGCCTTGGCGAATCAACCGTGGAGGTTGAGTATTTGCCGGAGTGCCTGGTGCGGCTGAATAGCCGCACCAGGGTTCACAGTGGTAATGGTTGGCTCCCCAACCTTGGCACACAGCGAACCATTACGGCCACGTTGGAGCGGCCTTTGCGGTTTGGTGTCAGGTGGGTGGATGCCATTGCGGCCTGATGGTATCCTGATGCTGCCCCAGTCTCTGGGGCCTCCCTTTCGACGCTTGGCGTTGATTCACGCCGGGCCTTTGGGTCTGGCTTTTTTTTGTCACAACACTATTCAGGGGGCCAAAAATGGCACTGGTGAATTGCAAGGAATGCGGTGCAGAGGTCAGTACGGACGCGAAATCGTGTCCCAAGTGTGGGGCGCGGATGAAGCCCAAGAGCAACCTGTGGAAATGGATTGTTGGCTTGCCGATTGGTGGCTTTGTGCTTCTGATGGTGATTGGTTCTTTTGGGATGGGCAGTCCTGAAGAACAACAGGCCAGGCGGACATACAAACAATGCCTGAAAAACCTGGAGAGCGCACCACCAAGCGTGCGCAGCACGATCAGCGGGGCGTGTGATTTGCTGGAGTCGCAGTTCAGGGCGAGATTCGGCAAGAACCCCTGAAGCTGCTACTCGCTGGGATCGAGCGCCGGGCCTTGAGCCCGGTTTTTTTCGTCTGTTGGGCGGCGGTCTCTGGCGAACAGAACCCTTGTGCTGGGGGGCACCACGGTTTTGCTGGTGTCGAGGGCTTGCAAGATGGCCCCGTATGACGTTTTGCGCGCGGCCTTGATCGTCAACAAGGTGCCGCCGCCGCTGTAGCCAGCCAGCACCAGGCGGGCGAGGGCCTCTGTGAAGGTGCCGCCTTGCTCGTCCATTTCATCCTGAACGGCAATCACGACTTCTTCGGGGTAGTCGGTGGTGGGGGCTGACGCCTGAACCAGTGATGCTGCAAGGCGCTCTGTGACCTCCGCGTTGAAGCTTCGCCGCGCATCTTGCGCAGCCTTGGTGATTGCTTCCTTCAGTTCTGCGGGAAGCCGCAACGGGTAGGCGGGTGCTTGATGTCTATCGGTCATGTGTCGATTGTGGACATCATCCTGAATCTTTTCAAAGATACACATTGACATCCACAAGATGTGTATCTATTATTCATCCACACCAAACAGGTGTTCGATGAAAGGAAGCACATGCCAACCCCCAATCCCCGATCCCCAACAAGCCTGCGAATCCCTGATGAGCTGAAGAAGTGGCTCAAACACCGTGCGGTTGACAACAACCGTTCGTTGCCCGATGAGATTTTGGCCATCTGCAAGGACTTGCAAAAGAAAGAGAAAGCCCATGCCCCACAAACCTGAAGCCCCAAAAGGAAACGCCCCGGCTGCGCTAACAGCCGAGGCGTTGGATGCGAAACCCTCAAATCACCAAAGGAATCACACCGTGAATTCTAAAGCCACCCCCGCAAATGACCAACAGGCAACCGATGTGGTGCCGTTGATCCCCGTCCTGTTTGACCAGGACACCCTGATTTTGGTTGAGCATAATGGCCAGCCTTATGTGGTCATGAAGCCCTTGGTAACCGCCATGGGCCTCGATTGGGCCAGTCAGTTCGTCAAAATTGGGCAGAAATTTGAGTCAACCGTTGTGGAAATCACAACGGTTGGAGAAGACGGGAGGCTTCGCACCATGATCTGCATCCCGTTGCGCAAGCTGCCGGGCTGGCTTTACTCCCTCAACCCTGGAAAGGTGGCGCCTCACCTGCGAGCCAAAGTGGTCCGCTACCAGGACGAATGCGACGAAGTGCTGTGGCGGCACTGGACGGGCACCTACACCCCCACACACAGCACGGCCAACTTGGGTTTGTCACGCCTGAACCTGAGCTATGAGCGTGAGCACACCCGCGTTTGCTTGGAACTGTCCAAGTGCACCGAGCTTGGCCTGGGTGATGCCCTGTTCGACAAATACCAGCGGCTGTGTGCGTTGTTGGGGGCCAAGGTGATCAAGCTGGATGACTTGGCCCCAGGCCTGCGGCAAAAGCGCTTGGCTTTGGAAGGGGCAGGGTCATGAGCGCCGCTGTTTTTACCCTCGAACCCGCCACCAGCCACACCGTTTCCATTCCCACCGAAGCCGAGTTCGCCGCCGATCTGCTGGACGATGCCGAGAGCGCCCGGCGCAACGTGGCCGCGCTGGCTGAAATTCTGGCGGGCTGTGCGCCTGAGTACAAAATTTCGGCCTTCCTGTTCCGCAGCCTGTTGGAAACGGCCTTGTGCCACCTTGAGAACACGGTGGAGGGCGTGCGCTTGCTGGCTGCTGCGCCTGTTGGGGTTGTCACAATGGCGTGACTTGCCACCGTTTTCGGTGCAAAATCCACAGCTACAAACACAAACGGGGCTTGCGTAAAGCCCCCTTTTTTTGCGCAAAATTGGCGGTGATGATGGGGCATGCCTCATCACGATTGGTCGGCCCAGCTTTCGCACGTCAACTTCCGTTGCGGTGCATGCAAGCGGTCGTTTGCGGCTGCGCCTGACCTGATTGAGGACGCGCCCGAGCGCGACCACCACCCTTACCGCTACTTTGCCCACTGCCCGCACTGCGAGGCTGAGAACCAGCCGCAGGCCAGCTGGGAGGTGGCGCTGCTGAAGGCGCACCAAACCAGCACCGGCCCCCGCACTGACGAGGGCAAGGCCGCCACCGCTGCCAACCTGGCTGGGCACCCCACCGCTGAAGAGACCCGGCGCACCCGCTTCAACGCCATGAAGCACGGCATGAATGCGCGTGTGGCCACCTACTTTCCGGCCAAGCCGGATGGTTACGCCTTTTGTGCCCGGTGCGATGTGGGGCGCGACTGGTGCGCTGCGCAGCCCGCGTGCGTGAAGCAAACCGAAATTTTCATGCTGCACCACGCTGCGTTCGAGCAGCGCGACCCCCGTGTGCTGGGCGGCATTCATGCCGATTTGCAAGCCAGCCTGACGGCCATGTTGCAGATGTGCATTCAGGAGGTCTTGGGGCTGGGGGTGCTGATCAAAGCGCCCAAGGTGGAGCTGGACCGCGAGGGCAACCCGGTGACGCTGACCTATGTGGACGAGGGCGGCAAGCGCCAGTACATCTACAACTACACCAGCAACCCGGCGTTCAAGCCCCTGACCGAGCTGGTGAGCCGCCTGGGCCTGAGCATGAACGACCTGGGCATGACGGTGAAGAAGGCCGATGACGAAGACGGCATGCTGAATGGCCGCCTGCAACTGGATGCCGACACCCGCGAAACCCTGCAAAGCTTTGGGGCCCGCATGCTGGAAGCCACCCAGGGCGCCAAAGACCTGATTGCCCAGGCGCAGCAGCGCACCAAGGCTGACCCGGTGTTGGTGGAGTTTCAGGCGCGGGGTGGTGAAAAATGAGCCGCATCAGCGCCGCGCAGCGCGTGAAAAGCTCGATCGTGGCCGAGCAGGAAATCATGCGGTTTGCCCTGCCTGACCCGGTGACGGGCATCAGGCCCCACGCCCTGTGGCACAAGTATGTGCACAACGTGGAGCTTGACCCCATTCAGGTGCTGAAGATGCAGGAGATGGACGAGCACCGCGACACGGTGGACTTCAGTTGCCGGCGCACGGGCAAAACCGCCGTGAAGGAAATGCACATTCTGGAAGAGCTGGCCACCACGCCTTACCAGGAGTGCGGCATTGTGGCCCCGCGCATGCAGCAGAGCCAGAACAACCTGAATTACCACATTGACGCCATCAGGCGCAGCCCCATGCTGGGTGCCTTTATTGCCCACAAGCAAGGTCGCCCGCAGCTGAAAGACATGGCCTACCAGTTTGTGAACGGCAGCAAGGCCAGTGCCTACGGCATCATGAGCCAGATTGACGGCGACAGCATCACCCTGGCCAGCCTGGAAGAAACCGACGACATGCCCCAAGACCGGTTGCTGAGCCGGTTTTTGCCCATGCTGGGTGCCGCGCGGCGGCTGGGGGTGGACAGAAAAGAGACCGAATTCAAGCCCAAGGTGCGCATCAGCGGTGTGTACAAGGGTGCTGACGTGCTGCAAAGCCTGATTGCCAGCGGCGGCTACCACTGCTTGCCCGCGGTGGATGTGCACCTGGGCGTGGCGCTGGGCATGGTGGACTCGCACTGGGCGGCCAGCATGCAGGCGCAGCTGCCAGATGAAGAGTACATACGCCAGTTTTTGTGCCGCAACATCCGCGCCCGCAACTGGATTTGGGAGCAGCACATCAAACGCGCCAACGCCCTGGGTCTTGATGCTGGGCTGGTGCGGGCCGAGCCCCTGCCGGGTGTGCGCTACAAGCGCCAGGGGCTGCTGAGCTTTGGGTATGACCACACCGGCCACGGGGAAGACCCGGCGGCATCGAAAAGTTCGCTGGTGGTGTGCGAGCAGCTGGGCAACTGGGTGACCTTTCCGTTTGTGAAGCTGTGGGCCCCCGGTGTGAGCGACAGCACGCTGGCGCGTGACCTGGTGGCGCTGTGGGACTACTTCAGGCCCGATTACGCCATTGGCGACGCCTACGGCGTGGGCATGCTGACCGGGGTGAATGACGAGCTGTTTCGCCGGGGGCTGACCCCCATCAACCGCGAGACGGTGGGCGACGGCCAAAGCACCGGCAGCACCTGGGCAGAGTGGGCGTTTGCCCCCATGCGGTTTGAAGGCATGACCAAACACGTGATGGCCAGCGCGGTGCGCGAGGCCTTCCACAGCAACCGGGCCGCGTTCCCCTACGTGGACACCATGGACGAACGCGAGCCCGAGGAGTGGCTGGCCTTTGTGCGCCAGCTGGGCAACATGAAGGCGGTGCCCACCCAGGCCAGCTACAGCAGCTTTCAGATGGTGAACCGCAAAGTGGGCGACGACTTGTTTGACGCCGTGTGCGCCGCCGTGTACGCCCTGCTGACCCGTGGCCTGGCCGACGCGCCGACCGTGATTTCGCAACGCAAGGTCAGCCGCGAAGAGCTGCTGGGCCTGCCAACCTACGGGCACTGACCATGAACCTGATGAACCCCCTGAAAACCGGCATGGCCAACGTGGCCGGGCTGTTTGCCAAGCTGATGCCGAGCGCCATGAACGTTGGGGCAGAGCGCGGCGACCGCCTGGCCAGCGATGACGCCATGGAGCGGCTGTACCGCACCATGTGGATTGACTTTGACCGCAAAGCCCAGGTGCGGCTGATGCGCGAGATGGACATGAAAGACGGCCGCGTGAAAACCGTGCACAGCCGCGTGGCGCGTGACGTGGTGAAGGGCGGGCTGCTGATGCAGGTAAGCGAGCGCTTCAGCAGCGAGACGCTGAAGCGGGAGTGGACGGGCTTTCATGCCCGGGTGCAGCTGAACAACAGCCAGAAGCTGAAAAGCGATGCCCGCGGTCTGTTAATGGAAGGCAACCTGCCCTTGCAACTGGTGCTGGACGATGCCCGGCGCGACGTGGTGTCGGCCATCCGCATGCCCAGCGAAACCATTGTGCCCATGACCAACGCACAGGGCCGCTTTGCCAACCCCGCCAACGCCTTTGAGCAGCGCGACGTGATGACCGGTGCCGTGCTGGCCAACTTTGCCGCCTGGCAGCTGATGCTGTGCAGGCTTGACCCCTACAACTTTGACGACCTTGGCAGCATGGGCCGCCCCTGGCTGGACGCCAGTTGCACCGTGTGGAAAAAGCTGGTGATGACCGAGGAAGACCTGGTGATTCGCCGGCGCATGCGTGCCCCGCTGCGCCTGGCTCACGTGCTGGAAGGTGCCGACGAACCCACGTTGGAGGCCTACCGCCGAAAGGCAGAGGGGCAAAAGGGCGAAATCACCACCGACTTTTACCTGAACCGCAAGGGCGGGGTGCAGGCCATTCAAGGTGACGCCACGCTGGGCGACATTGCCGATGTGGCCCACCTGCTGGACACCTTTTTTGCAGGCAGCCCCGCACCCAAAGGCCTGTTTGGCTACACGGGCGACATGCAGCGCGACATTCTGGAAGACCTGAAGCGCGACTACTACGCCGAGGTAGACGGCCTGCAAGACACCCTGGCCAGCGCCTACATGACCGCCTTCAGGGTGCACCTGCTGTTCAAAGGCATTGACCCCGCGCCAGACGAATTCACCGTGCGGTTTGCCGAGCGGCGCACCGAAACATTCAACCAGGCCGCTGACCTGGCGCTGAAGTACATCGCCCTGGGCCTGCCGCACCGGCTGGTGTGGGCCGAGCTGGGGTATGACCCCGACGAGATCGAGGCCATGCTGGCAGAACAGCGCAGGAACGGCGATGCCTACCCAGTGCCGAATGCGACCGGGCGCAATGCGGTGAACCTGCCCGGCCAAGGTGGCACGCCGAATGTGAGCGTGACCCCTGGCAACGCGCCCAAGGGCGAAAGCGCCACCAGCATCAACAACCCTGGCGGGAATGGTGGGCGGGGCAGGGCATGAAAACCCCCGCCGCCATCCGCCGGGCCAGCAAACAGGCGCGTAACGCCATGTACGAGCTGGACCGTGCCACCAGTGCCGAGCTGCGCACCGACTACCAGCGTGCAGCCGATGCCGTGCGGGCGGCCATTGCGCAGGCCACGGGCCCTGATGACCTGGTGCGGCGCGAACACCTGCAGGGCCTGCTGCGGCAGATTGAAGACATCTTGCAGCGCATGGGCCTGGCGCGTGATGCCGTGCTGACCGGTGCGCTGGAACAGGCCGCCACCCTGGGCGTGCGCCCCTACACCCTGCAAGGCGTGGGCGCTGTGGGGGGCAGCACGGCCGTGCTGGACAGCGCAGCGGCCATGCGCATCAGCGAAGCGGCGGTGGAGTTTGTGGCCAGTTTTCGCATGGCCGATGGCCTGGCCCTGAGCGACCGCCTGTGGCGGCTGGACCTGGGCGCAAAAGAGGTGCTGCAACGCGCAGTCAGCAACGCAGTGGCGCAGGGCTGGAGCGCAAGCAAGGCCGTGGTCGACCTGATGTATGGCGGAAAACCCGTGCCTCCCGAGCTGGCCGCCACGCTGGGCCGTGCCCGACAAGGTGCACTGCTGAACCTGGCCGACTTGCTGACCGGCGGGGAGAAGGGTGCCGATGGCTCCGAGCTGTGGAAAGCCGAGCGGGTGATGCGTACGGAAATTAACCGGGCGCATGGCGAGGCCTACGCCGAAAGCGCGCAGCGCACGCCGGGGTTTGCGGGCTTTCGGTACCTGCTGAGCCCGCGCCACCCTGAGCCTGACATATGCGACCTGTTGGCCAGCCAGAACCTGCACGGCCTGGGGCCTGGCGTGTACCCCGACCGCGAGCGCACCCCATGGCCAGCACACCCCAACACCCTGAGCTTTTTGGAAGTGGTGTTTGCCGACGAGGTGACCGACGCCGACCGCGCAGGCAAGGAAACCGAGCTGCAAGCCCTGCAACGCCTGGGGCCCGCCGTGCGCCAGGGCGTGCTGGGCGTGACCAAGGCCGCGTACTTTGACCAGGGGCTGCTGCGCCGGGGCATGCTGCGCAGCCCGTTGCGGGCGGTGGAGGCGCGGTTGAAGCGGCAGGGCGCCCCACTGGTGCCCAAGGTTGCCGTGCTGCCCAACGTGGCACGGGCTGTCATTCCCATTCCCAAGGTGTTTGACTACATGCTCAACGTCAACCACCCCAGGGGTGCCCACAAAGCCAAGGTGTTTGCATCTGCACTGGGCTTCACAGTGGCAAACGGTGACTTGCTGATTGCGGCCATTCGTTCGCAGGCGCAAACAGCCAAGGCCGAAGTGGTTGCACACACGCCATATGGCACCACATACCGGGTAGACATGGATGTGACAGGCCCGGGTGGAACTGCTATGGTTCGCACCGGCTGGATCGTTGACCCTGAAACCGGCATTGCGCGGCTGACATCCGCCTACGTGAAGTAACCCCATGCAACACACACACACATTTCGACCGCTGGACGTAGTTGCCCTGCGCAGTGCACAGGGTAGTGTGGCTGCGGGCGCGTTGGGCACAGTGTTGGAAGTCTTTTCCAAACCAGAAGCGGCTTACCTGGTGGAATTTGCCGACGACAACGGGGTTGAGATTGAAACCCTGGCCCTGCTGCCATCTCAAATCGAACCTGTTGCCAAACCCTGACCACCCGGCCAAGCAGCAATGACCTTCGATGACCTGCTGGCCCAGCACAAAGAACGCTTTGAAGCGTGGCGTGCGCTGGTGGTGCTGGATGACAAACCCCTGCGCCGACACGTGCTGAGCTGGGGGCCGCAAATGGTGCGGCAGGTATCAGATTGGCCCCTTGGCAATGGCCTGGCTGACCTGTGGGAGTGTGTGCATGTGGACTTCGAAGCCTTGGCCGAACTGACCGGCGAACCCCAAGTGGAAGTTCGCATGCGCTTTCGGCAAGCGCAGGGGCTGGGGCTGCTGTACCCAGATGGCACCGTGGCAAAACCCGTGCGCGACCTGCTGCATGCCAAGGTGAAAGAGATCAGGGATAAGGGGTAGTCAGCCTGTTCAAACTGGATTGAAAGCAGTAAGCTGTATATTCACATCAAAGTGATGCTATGAAACATGTAAACGAACCGAAGCCAGACACCCCCATGCTTGAAGCGATGAAAACGTTTCAGGTTGGCGTTGGTGCGGCTGGTTCACGCATGATGGCGGCCTTGATTGAGAAGCAAAAAAACTTTGAAATCACAAAAGAGAAAATAAAAAATGACATTCAGCGAGGAAGTCGGCAATCCAGAGGATCAATTCCTCACTGATTTTTTGTACGTTGAGCGCCAGCGCTTGGCCTCATACACCGCACAGTTGTTTCCTGATGGAAATTTAACTTCCATGAAGAAGGTCAGTGGACTGACCGAGCAAAGCGCGATGAAGTTCGGTGGCGGTGTGCCGAAACTACTTAACGCAGACCATACATCAACCGATACAGCAGTTAATTCAATTGAACACAGTTTTGATGCGAACTGGTCATCAATTATTGACGCGTTGTCGGAGATAAATGCCAAAGGATTCGTAAAAGAATTCAGTGAAAGTGTGGCGATAGGTCAAATTATTCACTTCAAAGGCAACATCAACATAATGGATTTTAGGTTGCTTCAGAAATTGTGGCGACCTGTGATGAAGGGCGAGATAAGCAAGATGCCCGCTCATACCAAGCCCCAACAAGTGGCGAAAAAGGCTCAAGAGTCGGCTGTCGCTTCAATGGTTGATGTTATTGAATTGATGCCGCATTTGATTCAGTTGAGTGCATTTAATTCAAAATATTCACTATGGTGCACGTTGAACTCTGAATGCATGGCAATTGATCCTGCCGATCTTGCATTCAAGTATGGCCCTAGTATTGATGGCGAATGGAGTGTGATTGCGGTAATTGACGCCTGGCCATTTAATGACGATAACCACCAGATAAATTATCCTCCCGGATTGGGTGATATTCAGAATGCATTACTTCAAATGGCAGTGCAAATAAGAATTGGGTTTGGCAGACCTCTGAATTCGTATGGCATAACGCCGCTTGCGATTTACAGGACACTGAAAAACAGTTGATTCAAGCGATTATTTTCTTAGTGATCATCGCCTGAGACGGAGACACTTTGGAGCCCGAATTGCTTCGATAAACAGGGAGGTTTTGTATGAAGTTGCTACTCGCCGCTGCGGGATTGCTTTTGGTTGTTGGTTGCTCGTCTCCGTATCAGGCGCAACCACCGTCCTACATGGTCAACATTGCTGAAGAGCGGGCTGAATTGACCGCCAACCGCAGTGATTTGGCTTCAAAACGCAATCGGCTTTCAAACTCGAAAGTCAAAGCAGAAATCGAGGCACTAGAGGCCGAGATTGCAGAACTGGAGAAGCGGATTGCAGGAAGATGTGCTGACGGTGATGATGTGGGCGCTGGATGAGAAGGCGTGCACGCCTGAGTGAACCGCTGAATACCCCAAGCTCAATACGGGGTGTTCAGCAAACAGGCCTACCGCAACCCCACACAAACCGATGCAAAATCGGTAGCCAACAAACCAATACAACAAAGCGCCAAGCTTGCATTTAGCCCCCTTTTTTTGAGCTGAAAACACATTCATGATGCCTCTCACGGGTTGACCGTGAACGCGAGGCAGCATGCTCAAAAAACGACTGGTTTCATTGGCCGCATCGGCTGTTGCCCTGGTGGAAAGCTGTGCGGC
>JFJP01037137.1_pt1 | contig 43012 bp, 28 predicted proteins | sample 431651 | NCBI WGS metagenome assembly JFJP01 (sample SAMN02602958, study PRJNA72255) | Microbial mat metagenome, whole genome shotgun sequencing project. | biome: fresh water; feature: sink hole; material: water; isolation source: purple microbial (photo- and chemosynthetic) mats found in...
ACCGGCATCATTAATGAGATCATCGCTCACGCCACTGCTGCCGCACATTTTGATCCCACGGTGGACACCATTTTCGAAATAGGTGGGCAGGATGCAAAATATACCTTTCTGTCCAGTGGCGTTCCCAATGACTATGCAATGAACGAAGCATGCAGCGCCGGTACCGGATCGTTCCTTGAGGAATCAGCCAAGGAAAGTCTCGGTCTCGATATTGAGGATATTGGAGACATCGCCTACAAGGGAAAAAATCCTCCCAACTTCAACGACCAGTGCGCAGCATTTATCAGCTCAGACATCAAGAGTGCCGTTCAGCAGAACATCAGCACCGAGGATATAGTAGCCGGCCTTGTCTACTCGGTTTGCCTTAATTATATCAATCGTGTCGTCGGCAACAGACCCATCGGCCAAAAGATCTTTGTTCAGGGGGGGGTCTGTTACAACACGGCAGTACCTGCTGCCATGGCCGCGCTGACCGGAAGAGATGTCATTGTTCCGCCAGAGCCAGGTCTGATGGGGGCTTTTGGAGCGGCTCTCGAAATAGAAAATCGAATTGAGCAGGGACTCCTTCAGGGTTCCGGTTTTGATCTTGATGTACTCACTGCCCGTGAGATATCCCCTGTCAAATCGATCATCTGCAAAGGCGGGAAGGAGAAATGTGATCATAAATGCAGCATCTCCCTTATCAATATTGACGGACGAAACTATCCATTTGGCGGGATCTGCAATCGGTACGACAACCTTGTCCAAAACAGGAAGATCAACACCAATGAACTGAATCTGGTTGCCGCACGTCAACAGCTCGTCTTTCAGGATCAGACGGAACTGCCGGACGACAGCCCCACTGTCCGGATGAACAGATCTTTTCACCTCAATACCTACTACCCTTTTTACAAGGCCTTTTTCAACCAACTGGGATACACTATAATTCTGCCCGACCATATCGATGCCAAAGGTATTTCCCAACGGGGTTCTTCATTCTGTTACCCTGCGGAGATTGCCCACGGTTATATGGCTGATATGCTTACCCACCCCGCTGATTTCACATTTCTGCCGCACATCAAGGGGCTCCCGTCAACAGATCATGAAGTATCCTGCACCTGCGTCTTTGTGCAGAGCGAACCTTATTACCTTCGATCCACTTTTTCCGAACTGGATTCATCCACAACGCTTTCGCCCGTCATCGATTTTTCTAAAGATCCCCTGAAAACACGAAAGGTGTTTTCGGATATCGCCCTCCAGATTGGCCGGTCGCGGCAGCAGGGAGGACAAGCTTTCGACAAGGGTCTTCTGGCACAGGAAAATTTCAAAAAACAGCTGCAGCTTCAAGGGAAAAAACTGCTGCAGGAACTCGAGGATAACCCTGACGAGATGGCAATAGTCCTGTTCGGAAGGACATATAATGCATTTACCCCGGAGGCGAACAAGGGCATCCCTCTCAAGTTCGCCTCCCGCAATGTTCGTGTTATCCCGTTCGATATGCTCCCTTTCGAGGACGAGCAGCTCACCGGCGAAAATAACATGTACTGGGGCATGGGCAAAATATTGATGAAGTGTGCCCAGTTTGTTGCCAACCATCCGCAGTTATTCGCAACCTATATTACCAACTTCTCCTGCGGACCAGACTCTTTCATCGTTACATATTTCAGGGATATCATGCAGGGCAAGCCAAACCTCACCCTGGAACTCGACAGCCACACTGCCGATGCCGGAATAGAGACCCGAATTGAGGCCTATCTGGATATCATTGTATCCTTTCGAAAGCTGAACCGTCCTAAAAATGATATGTGCAGACCCAGCACGAATTTCACTCCTGCTGAAATAGTGTACCAGAACAAAAGACCTTACATGCGCACTTCGGGTGGCGAGCGGGTACCTTTGACTGACCGCCGCGTCAGGATGTTGATTCCATCAATGGGCAGATTTGCGAGCCCTCTGCTGGCAAAAGCCTTTGCCGGCTCCGGCATCAGAGCAGACGTCCTCCGGCCTGCCGACGAAAGAATCCTGAAGCTGGGCAAGAAAAATTCAAGCTGCAAAGAGTGTCTTCCTTTACAGACGACCGTAGGCTCTGTTCTCAATTACCTGCTGCATGACAGACCAGACGGCGAACTGACGGTCTATTTCATGCCAAGTGCACCGGGGCCATGTCGATTCGGACAATACAACGTTTTCACGAAACGGGTTATAGAGCAACACGAATTTCGAGATATAGCAGTCTTCTCCCCCCATTCGGCAAACTGTTACGGCGGACTTGGCGGGCATGATGCTATCTCCGCCTTGCGTGCTATTGTTATAGGGGATCTTTTTGATGAAATGTGGGCAACACTCCTCACAGCAGCAGTGGATACCGAAAGCGCTTTGGAAATTCTCCATCTCAATTATGAGAAGATCAGAAACTCCATTGACAGGAAGTGGCCCACTATCGCGAAGATTCTTCAGGAGTGCGCCAGGGATCTCAGTCAGATACCCTTGTCCAAGCCCTACTGGGAAATCCCAAAAATTTCACTGGTGGGTGAAATCTATGTCCGGCACGATCCTATTTCACTTCAGCATCTCGTTGAGAGGATGGCCAAGCGAGGATTCATCGTCCGAACAGCTCAGACCAGTGAATGGCTCAAATACCTTGATTGGCTGATTAAAAATCAGATCCTAGGTAAGAGATCACTCTCATTCTGGATGCGCCATTTTATAAAAGAAAGAACAGATAGACAGATACGGGAGTTACTGGCGCCTTCCGGCCTGTTCCATTTAGGTGACATGCGCGTTGACGCAGTTGTTAATGCAGGAAAAAAATACATCTCCCCGGAGCTCCAGGGAGAGGCTATTCTCACCGTCGGCTCAGCCTTTCACGAGATACTGAACCCTGCTTGCGGGGTCATTTCTCTCGGCCCATTCGGCTGCATGCCAAACCGGGTTGCTGAAGCTATTCTAAAAGAGAAATTTGGAGCCCGTGAGAAAAGAGCTCAGTCGAACGGTCAACCGATCCCGGCACTGCCACCAGAAGGTGATCGCAAGTTCCCCTTCCTGGTTATCGAAACCGATGGCAACCCTTTCCCGCAAATAATTGAAGCACGACTTGAAGCTTTTTGCCTTCAGGCGGAACGAGTACACCAGGAAATGCTCGACGCCATAACAGAGCAAGCTCAGAAGTTAAAAAATTAATGCCTTACACCTTATTGCCGTTCATAAAAAACACGAAATATATTTAACCCCGGTAAACGGGAAGACAGCCGAGATAAGTACCTTGGAAATTCGCTTCAAAAAAACAAGAACCGAATTTCCAAGGTACTAAAAAAGGCACTTTACCCCCTTGCGGGATGTTAGTTAACTGCATTCAACTCGCGAATCTTTGCCGTAGCTCTACGTTGGTAAACAACCGCTTCAGCACTTTGGGGCTGCATCGCCAGCACCTGTTCAAACTGCCGACGTGCTTTGTCTTTCACACCTGTTTTAAGATAATAGAAACCAAGATCATACTGATAGACCACATAGTTCGGCCTGAGCTGTATTGCTTTGCCCATAAGGGCAAATGCATTTTCAACCGACAATCCCTGCGGCAACCCACCGAACAACACTGCCGCCAACACCTTGTTCATTGGCGAAATTCGCCCGATTTCAAAATTCAGCCAACTAAGGAGATACACAGGATCCGGATCATCCCCTTTGAATTTCACGAGCGCCTCTGTATCCTCAGCCAGCTCGCGGGCCATCCGCACCTGATCCTTGTGAGAGAGATACCCGACTATTTTCGCTTTCGCTACTGCCAGTAAAAGTGACGAGCCGTAATCGTGAGGGGCGAGCGTACTTGCCCGGCTTGCATAGTCGTATAATTTGAAATAATACGCTTTTCTTTCTTCTGTCCCAGCAAACAACCAGCCTAACCGATAATACAAATAGGCCGTCTTCAGTAAATATTTAAGGTTATCCGGATCATCTTTAAGAATATTTTCACACTGCTGCAATGCATCCCGAACGTGCGACTCATCTCCTAAGCCTTGCTCGATCTCAAGGAGTTGGTTACTCGATGGTGGTAATTCAAAACCCTGCGATACACTCGGGCCATCACTTGCCTGAATGCTGCCATAGGCTCCCGGCAAACACATACTCACTACCAGCGCAAATGCTATTACAAGACCTCTGTTCATTTTCTCAAATTATCTATGAAATATTTTGGCATGAACGTTCGTTACGCATCTCATTCACACATCACACCAGTCATTGCACCTTCTCCCTCATCCGGCATAATGGAGTACTATCAAACGTTATTGTGAATAAATTGTTCCGTTAAAGTGTAGGCGATGTCATCTGTATGCTGAACAGGAGGATGCTTGCAAAAATAGCTCGAAGGGCCGGTCAGCACTCCGCCTATCCCGCGATCCAATGCTATTTTAATGCAACGGATAGCATCTATTACCACTCCCGCAGAGTTCGGAGAATCTTCCACGGAAAGACGCAGTTCCAAATTCATTGGCACGTCACCAAAGAGCTTTCCTTCCATGCGGATAAAACAAACTTTGTTATCCTTCTGCCATGCGACATAATCACTTGGACCGACATGGATATTTTCACTGTCGAGACGTTTGGCTGCAACAGCCTGGACAGCCTCAGTCTTTGATTCTTTCTTGGAAGAGAGCCGCTCATGATTCAGCATGTTCAGAAAATCTGTATTACCACCAGTATTGAGCTGGTAGGTTCTTTCAAGTTTAACCCCTCTTTTGTTGAAGAGGTCCGTTAATGTTCGATGCGTGATGGTGGCGCCCATCTGAGCCTTGATATCATCACCGATGATTGGAATGTTTTTCTCTTCAAAACGTTTCGCCCATTCGGGATTACTGGCAATAAATACCGGAATATTATTGACGAATGCCACCCCGGCTTCAAGTGCACAACCGGCGTAAAACTGCGTCGCCTTTTCTGAGCCCACAGGAAGGTAATTCATCAATACTTCGGCACCGGAATCCTTGAGCTTTCGCACAACGTCCTCTTCTGACGGCTCAGCTATATCAGCAAACACAAATGTAAATCTGCTGTCATAATCATGCATGTGCTCAGCAACACCGTCCAGCTTCCTGCCCATCTGCACGGTCACACCGGACAGAGGCAGATTATCGCAAAAAACAGTCGTGCAGTTGGGCTCTGAAAAAATAGCCTCATTAACATCTAAACCGACTTTACGTTTATCTATATCAAAAGCGGCAACAATTTCAACATGACCAGGTTCATAACCGCCTATTTTCCAGTGCATCAATCCAACCGCCTCTTCGGCTGATTTATTCCGATAATGATAGATTCCCTGTATTAACGAACTGGCACAATTGCCAAGACCAACCACCGCAACCTTTATATTTTTCATTTCAGCCAGTTAGGATATTTATAATTATTAAGAGAATTAATTCAGCACAGACATTTTCATCACTGACAATGCTATCACGAATCACACAAATTGCGGCCTCTCTGAAATTGAGATGGAGTTGGAAATGGGAACGACAATCTGTATAATTAACATGTTCCTATTGATACAGTCAAGTGCCACCGGCAAAGCCGGTGGCTTGAAAGAATCTGAACAGCTCGAAGCGGTTAAAAACCTTGAGCCACCTAAATCCCAAGATTGCCAATCTGAAAGATTACCTGTAGAAAGCAGTAATTCAATTATTGAACCATTTACAAAATGGCGTTTTGAGTGCTTGAATCCAGCGTTCTGTTACTAACCCCGGTAAACGGGAAGACAGCCGGGATAAGTACCTTCACGAAATTCGCTTCAAAAAAACAAGAAACGAATTTCTAAGGTACTAACCAAAGTCGGTTTTTCGAACACAAGCATCTGAGTATTCGTTACGCGTTATCAATATTTCCAGTACTTAAAAGGCAGTAAGCACTCATGCTCATCATCAACTTTAGCCACGTTCCTGCTGGTGTACCCCTCTTTATGGTATGTGGTCTACCACTAAGCATGCGTGGAGCGCTTGAAGGTATCAGAAGCGGTTTTAAATATATTTCCCTGCTCGTTCAACCTGAAGATCTTGTTGCGGTTGTTAATTTATTTAAGTGTGATAGCCGCCTTGAGGGTATACATGTAGCGGTGTCGACAGATGAACTGTTGAACAACTTCAATTTGCAAGCCAACAAAAACATGGGAACAACAGTTACTGTTGTTCCCGGGGATCGTGTCTGGCGTGCCAACCTGCTTGCAGATTTGCACGAAGAATCATGTCATGGCGGTACGAAAATCTATAGTGACCGAAACACTGGTTTTGGAATGGCCAAGATAATAACCACAGATCTTGCAAAGTATTTCGATTCCAACGAAAAACGGCCTTCCCCCTTAAGTGAATTCAGTAATCCAGGCACAGAAAGTCAGCACATGATTGAGTCTGATTGGTACCCGGTTTCGTCTGATAAAAATATCCGTGGAGCTGAGAATTTTCTACTCTCCAGACTTATCAAAAAGGCTGACGGGGTTGTCTCCCGAAATATCAACAGAAAAATCTCGCTTTCCATTACGCGTAGGCTCATGACTACGGCGGTAACCCCTAATCAGGTTACCGCCGTAGTCATGCTTGTTGGCATATTATCAGGCCCAGTCATAGTTGGTGCCGGCGGATACATCGGGCTTGTTCTCGGAGGTCTGCTGTACTATGCTGCCGCTGTGCTTGACGGTTGTGATGGCGAATTATCGAGACTCAGGTTCCAGGGAACACCCTATGGGGCCTGGCTGGACACAGTGGTTGATGATGCGGTGGGGCTGTCCTATATAACCGGTCTCTACATGAATCTGTCCATGCAGTCAGCAGGGTGGGGATGGGTCGGTTTTATTGCGATTTTCTTCTATGTACTGACGCTTGCACCCCGCTATTATGTGATGGCATTTATTATGGGTAGTGGCGATTATCAAAAACTGTCAAGCTTGAAACCACGGTCAGCAACAACCGGCATACTCTCCCAGGCGGTGCGCATGCTTGAAGACACTGTCTGCAGAACTGATTTTATACCCTTTGCCGCCTTTGTTACAGCCGTGCTCCACAGTTCTGAAATCTTCGCCGGGCTTTTCATGCTGGGTTGTATCGGCTCAGCCATCGACAGCCTGGCCACCTTTTTTTCGATGAGAGAAAGGACAAAATGCCTACGTGAGGTGGTCAAGTAAAAATGGACACTTTCCTTTGGCTGCTTTTTTCAACTCCACCTTTCTCTCAAATTCTGCAGGACTGATACGACCGATTATATTATTAGGTACCAGGCAATGGATAATGAACTGCCCGAAGGCCGGCACATTCTTAACGCCTACCGTTTAAGAGGCTGGTTGATGTGGCAGGATGGCCTAAAGAAAGAGCCGGTCGGATGCGAGTCGTAGAAGCTGCCGGAGATATTTTGCAAGGATTGTTATATTCATTTTGGATGTTCCACGTCTGCGATCCTGAAAATTGATCGGCACTTCCGCCACTCGGCAAGGACGTTCTTTTGCTGCCAGGACTTCCAGACCGACCTTGAATCCGTTCAGGTCGCGGTTGATCATAGTAAGATATTGCCTGCGAACGGCAAAAAAACCGGCAAGTGGGTCGTGGACCCCGGTAAGCAACCAGGCAGGGAACGAGGCGATATGCGAGGCGATACGCCGGACAAGCTGCCAGTCAGGGGTTCTCCCGCCTTTTGTATAACGACTGCCGATGACCATGTCATGACTGTCGGCTGCAAGCGGAGCTAACAGCAAGGGGATTGCCTCTGGTGGATGACTGAGATCGGAATCCATTACCACGATGAAATCGTTTTCTGCCGCACATGCTCCCGCAACCACCGCTCCGGTCAGACCTCGTACTTCATCCCGCCGGATGAGTCTCACCGTAAGAGGCCCGGCGTATGCCTCTATTGCTTCGCGCGTTCCGTCACTGGAGCCATCGTCAACAAAAATAATTTCAGGTTCAAGGTCAGACGCTGCAATCGCAGTAAGGATGCGATCCAACAGAGGCCCGATGTTTTCTGCTTCGTTGAGGGTCGGTATGATAAGAGAGAATTTCAGCATCTAATCTTCACATAGGGAGAAATGCACGGGAAAGGAGGGCATTGAAGTTGAAGTACCTTGCGGCAGGTCACCTATTATTGACAACGCTACTCAATTTCATAGAATTACATCGACAGTACCTGGGAATAAGCAACCAGCAACTGTTTTGTAACCACTTTCCAGTCATATTTCGTAACAATTCCTCTCCCCTTTTCAATATTTATTGTATTATCAGAGCCAAGAACATGGTTAATCATGGCTGCAATTGAATCGGGTGAATAATCATTACAGATGTGAACAGTTTTCCAATGCTCCCCCCGATGCTGGCTGCTCACAAAAGGGGTCGATACTATCGGAGTTCCTGCTGCCAACGCCTCAAGTACCATTATCGAAAATGACCCCCCAAATCTTGCCGGTAGGACAAACACATCAGCTGAGGCATAAAGATTAGCTCGTTCGTGATCCTCCACGATACCAAGAAAGTGGACGTTTCTTTTATACGTATCAGGAACCAGTTGTTCATATTCCGCAGTCGATCCGTCTCGGTCGGCCCCAGCGACCAGCAGTCTGCAATCAGGATATTGTCTGACAACACCTTCCATGGCCTTTAATAACTTATCAAGACCATTTCTTCTCTCGAACCTGCCAAGAAAGAGTATTGTTTTCCTGTCGTCATCGTATCCCGCAAGTTTTTGTCCCTGTGAAAAGCTTGACACATTCACTCCATTTGGAATGACCTCGTATTCAAAGTCCGCATACCTCAGCATGGATGCCGCGGCAAGCTCGGAAACAGCAATAATCTTCCGATTCTTTATCAGTATTCTGCGATAATAGGGTGAGACAATTGTTCTACCAACAGTATGCTTGAAAGCTGAATGTAACGTAGCGACTTTATTCCCTTTGTAGAGATTATAGGCTAGAAGGGGTAAGCCAAAATCACAGGGGTTATGAACATGAATCACATCAAACTGCTGTGATTTAAGTATTTTAATTAAATTATAGGCAGGCCGGGGGCCGAGAGTAAAATTCGTGACTGTCCCCATCACCTCATACCGAACAGATTTGCCAACCCTATAGACCCAGGGAGAATCCTGAGGCCCGATCCATCTTTTTACTTCAGGCATGCCGGTTATAATGCAGGCGTCATGGCCCTCTTCTCTCAGGCATTTGGCCTGATTATACATATGCTCCTGGATCCCGCCCACGGTGGGGAAATAATTTTCGCCGATAATTGCAATTTTCATTATATTTCGATATGATATGTATTTTTATCTGACGTTTTTTAAACTTTTCCCGGGGTCTTGGCAAGCCGTGTGGACCAGACGAGAAACCTTTTGGCTATTTTCCTTCCCATGGGTCTAAACAAATGACTCAGGCAAACTTTAAACATAGGTTGAATCGAGGTCTTGTCTGGGTTGCCGGAGCAAGCTCATTTGTTGCTGTCCTCGATATAATCGCCCTGATTCTCATCTTGAAATACTGGATCGGTCTCAAGGATTTCGGTGTTGCCACCACAGTTTTGGCCTTTCACGGTACCTTCGAGCTCCTTGCCGAAATAGGTCTCACCTCTGCGGTGATCCAGAAAACCCGCCAGACAGAAAATCAACTCTCAACCATCTACTGGATTAACATTACCCTTGGGTTGTCAGTGTTTATGCTGATATTCGTTACGGCACCCTTGTTTGCGACATTACATAAAAATGAAATAATCACCTCATTATTCCGATTGTACGGAATTCATATCGTTATACGTTCACTTTATGGTTGCCAGCAGGCCCTTATGAAAAGGGAATTGCGATTTAAAGAGCTGTCTATAATACGTTTGCTGTCAAATTCTGCCGATTTCATCGTCCGCATAACCATGGCGTTTAGCGGTTTCGGGCCATGGTGCTTTATTTGGGGACTTCTGGCAAGAACGACAGTGGAAGGAGTCGGGGTGATCGTACAGAGCCAGTGGCGACCTCAGCTAACATGCAAGGTCAGTGAAACCAAGGATCACATCATCTTCGGCCTGAAAACCTCTGCATCTGAAGTAATATACCGGACATATTCAAACATAGACTATTGGGTTGTCTCAATATTTTTTGGTCCGGAGGCTCTCGGACTTTATCGCGTCGCCTATGAGTTGGTCCTGGAACCGGTCCGATTTCTCTCTCTCATAATAACAAACGTTGCTTTTCCCGCTTTCAGCAGACTCAAAGGACAGGCTGACCAATTGGCTGATCAGTACATATCCTTTTCCCGGCAGAATCTTATAGTTATTTCTCTTTTTGTAGCCTGTATTCTGGTCTCAGCCAATGAGATATTGCCGGTCCTACTCAAGCCTGAATATGCAGAGGCAGCCTGGGCTGCACGCATTCTTGCTCTTGTGGGCGCATTGAGAGCACTCAGCCACCTTGGACCGCCATTGCTCGACGGGGTGGGGAAACCGGGGCTTACCTTGAGATACCAGTGTTTTTCTGCCACTGTTCTTGTCAGTTTCTTTTTCTTGTTTGCCAAGCTGTTTGCAGGAAACTATGGCTACAATGGTGTAGCGCTTGCATGGACAGTAGGTTATCCAATTGACTCTACGGTTTTGGCTTTTCTTGTTTTCAGAACTTTGAAGATTAAACCTTTGAGATTCGTAAAGGCTATGGCACCAGTCCTGTCATGTATGATTATAAGCTGCGGTATAGGCTATTCGGGTCGGGTCCTGGTTACAGATTATTCGCAGTCAGTTCAGCTAATCGTCGGACTTTCAATGACAACGCTCAGCTACATCCTTTGCCTCTCTCGCATTGGCAGAATTACCCTGCAATCAATTGCTGGCGGGTTAAAACAATGACATCAGGATAATGTCAGAACAATAGATTTTTCCCATCCAGATCCGGGTGGGGGACATGTCCCAATGCCGCCAGGGCGGTAGGGAAAACGTCAACAGTTCTTTTGACTCCTCTGCGCACCGTTTTATTAAACATCATTGGTACGATCATATGCTGCCGATGCAGTGAACCGTGGGAGCCGACGTGAGTCGGATATTCATATCGTGCTCGAAGGTCGTACCCTGGTGCAGCTGTCACCACAAGGTGACCACACCTTGGGGATCTGAAGAGTTGGAGCAATTGCCGAGGGGCGTCGGGATATTGTGTCCTGAAGGTGAGATCCAGCAACTCAATATCGGCGTAACAGCCGCCAAATGATTCCGGGTAATCGAAAGGATCACCTCCCTGAGATGTATACACAATCCTACCGGCTTCCGGTTCCTCTATTGTCGCCCTGCCGTTTCTTGCATACACCCTGATTGAGCCGTCGGTACATTTTCCTGCTACCTGATCAATTCCGGTCGTCCGGAGCAGTGCATGAATGACAGCCCCCAACTCCTCGCCCGGGGCGTCGAGGTACTGCTGATCCCACTGATTATTTTTACTGATATAGACATGAGCCATTGCATTTCCTGATACCATCACGGCGGAGCGCGCGGAAAAGTATCCCTGCCATATCTGCGGATGGGCAAGACAGGGCCCATGGATCTTATTTATCATACCCTGAAGATCGATGTGTCTATCCGTCCGTGACATACCATGATCGGAAAACAGGCAGATCATGGTTCTTTCCTCCTGGTGATGCCTGCGTAGTTCGTCTCCAAGATGTCCCACTGTTCGGTCTATATTTTGATAGGCCTCCAGTACTCTGTCCCCGTATGGTCCCTGTTTATGACTATTTGAATCAATACCATAAAAGGCAGCAAAGATTAATGGGGTTCGTCGTCTTGCGGCTTTTAGGAGCTTCTTCTCGGCAATATGATCCAGTCCTTTCCAGTCCTGGGTAATAAAGCTCTTTATGTTCTGGATCATTTTGCTGACCATGGTCATGTTTCTTCCGAAACGAACCCCCCGATGGACACTGCTTGCTATCACCCTGTGGTCACGAATTTCCTGAAAAATCGTTCTTATTTCCGGGTTGATGTCGCTGTCGAGGAAAAAATTTCCTATCCCCATATAACTGCGAAACCGGTAAGGTGAGATACGTTTTTTCCGGTATACTTCCGGATCAAACCAGCGGATTCCGGGAATATTGCAGCCCCCAGGAAAATGTCCGGTCAGAAATGGAAGGTGGGCAGGACCTGTAGTTGAAGGGAATGCTGTGACGCCGGTATCAATCACCTTTTCCCTGTTATGATAGAACGTCCTGCCGATCCCGGGAAGTTTCCCCTCATTGAGCAGTTCCTGCATCATGTCGGCCCGAGCGCCGTCTGCCAATAGCAGAATTACCTGCTCAAGAGTATTCTTTTGAACCATTCCTTGGACCTGCCCTATCGGTTGTACTGCCAACTATTGTGAAAGGAGTTTGTAAATTGTCGTTCCGTCCACTTCTGCTGCAACACTGTAGTGAAATGAAACCAACTCCCAGAGTTGCCCGTAGTGCCGTATCTCATGTCCCCGCCAGCGATCAAGACCACCTGCTGCCGCATCCACTATCCAGTTTGGTTTGCGCTCCCTGATATCTGAAAGAAGCATCTCCCAGGCAGGCCTAATAACCATTTTACCGGTGTTTTCTGCCCCTTCCTGATCATAGAGCGTTCCCCATATCTTGCCGGAATGATAGTTGCAAAAAACAAATCTCGTCCCCATCGACCGTTCCGAAAAATAGTAGATTTCCGGAGAGTTGCCCCACACGAAAATCGTGTCTTGGCGATTACTGTTTTCTTTGAACCAATTCCCTACATCCTTATATACCTTTGTGTTATGGGCAATGCGTGGTCTCAGCCGGTGATCAAGAATATTTGCCGTCCAGAACAAACAAAGCGGAAGAAGAACCAGCATAACGATCACTCCTGCCGAAATCCTGTCTCGTTTTTCTTTCTGGAGATGCACATAGTGTAGCAACCCTGCATCTTGCCCGAACCCGACGGCTGCAAGTAAAGAAAGGACCGGAAGCAGCTGAATATAATAATGCAAAGTGAATCGTCCGCCCGACACAATGGCCAGTATTGACCACAACAGCCAAAAAACAAGTAAGGCGTAATAGGTATCGACTTCGCGATCTCTTTTCAAGGACAGGACTCCTGAATACGCTGCAAACAGCAGGACGCTATTCGGCAGACCCCACTGCAGGGTCATGACCAGCCCGTTGTAGGCGATTTGACTGAAGGGAAGCAGCCCTGCGTAAACCAAAGGAAAACTCCACCCCCAGAAGTACAGAGAGTCCAATTGTGATTTCAGCAGGTAAACAAGCCAGGTCGTAATAAGAGGCAGGAGAAACCCGACACCCAGAAACAGCAAATGAGAAAATCTCGCCAGCAGGTGTTGATTCCTTTCTGCAAGAAGAGTAAAAACCAGAGTTCCCAAAATCGCACCGCCCTGGTATTTGTAAAGAAATGCAATAGAACACAAAAATCCTGCTGCAGCCAGGGATGTCGAGTTTCTTTTACGGACAAAGAGCCAAGCTGCTGTTACGGTAGGCAACATCATGAAGATTTCGGCATTGGCGGCCAGCATATCTTTTCCAGGCCCCATGGCGGAAAATGCAACATAACTCAATCCAGCCAATCTCTCTTCAAGAAGAGGTCTGCCTGCCGATCTACAGATTCTCTCCAGCATAAGGGCCGTCAACACAATACAAAGTATTGAAATAAACTGGACAGCTCCGATGCAAAAACGAGGAGACAGACTGAGAATCAGCGAATATGTGAGATAAATCATTGGTGGTTTATGATCTACCACGGAACTGTACAGTAGATTGCCATGGAGAATTGAGTTAGCAATTACGCTGTAAGTAGCCTCGTCCCCATTGAAGAATGGATGGACAAAGACAGGACAGCGCAGCAGAAAAGCGATCGCCAGCAACCAGAAAAACCAGTTCCACCGGTTGTAGTTCAATATCGTTTCAGGCAGACCGTTCATTGTTCTTGTCTAACATTGACCTGAGGCCACTGGTTACTACCACGATACACCGTTCACCCTTTTTGAAAAGAAACCAGAGGAGGATACCCTGAAGCACACCGGCAACGGTTTGTGCCAGATGTCCATAAGGCTTGAGATAGTTTGCAATCCCGATCAGGTGAACCATGTATATAAAAAGGCTTGCAGATCCAATTATTTTAACTGCCGGAACAATTGACCGATGAATGGATATATGACTTTTCCAGATAATCAATGATCCTCCGACACATAGCCCAATGATTCTTGACCAAAAATCAGTCCAGAAAAATACAGCCAACACCATTAAAGCAATCGTGGCTATAGTCTTTTCCTTAGGGGAATGAAGGTTGTACAATAACATTCCCATCACAAATACCCACAATTCCCAGGCCGTTCTTTTGTCTGCAAATTTGATGGGATACAGGACCATAAGGTAAGCTCCGTCTACAATCCTGTAGAGTATTGCTGCTGCAAAAAGAAGAAGCAGATACTGCCTGACATGCTTTCCGGCCCAATCCCTAAAAGCGGGAATGCGCAATGGAATTGCAATAAAGAGTAATGACTGGATCAACACCTCGACGAACCAGGTAGGAAAAGGCTGCCAGTCTTGTTGATAGTAATAATTTCCTATCAGGAAAAATTTAGACATGCTGATCGCCGGCTCAACGGATTGCGGATCATAATGTACATTGAAATAAATCAGAATTGCCCAATAGGGTAACAATATGTTCTTTGCTATGGAGAGAAAAGCAGGTTTCATGTTTCCTGCAAGAAAATTATCAAGATGAAATCTGCAGAAATTGCGGCCTGCTATAAGCATAAGAATCACTCCCCCGCCTCCGAGGGAAAGATCATAATGTTGAAGAACAATTGCCAGGATTGAAATTGCATGCAGAGCGACACCCGTTTCAAGAGTCTGAGAAGAAGTACCTTGTTTTCTCGTTGTATGCTCCGATAATTCCAGTATCGTCATTTTTTCCCACTTGTCGGGCAGCACCCCAAGCACTTGTTCAATATCTATGGATATTGCGACGTAACTCAGTGAATCACCGCTCAGTGCAAAAAAACTATCGCGCTCCGTAATCGGCTGATCCGGGAAAACCCGACTGAAGACCAGTAACAGCCGTTCTTGGAGCGGCATCTCATCTTGGTTGGTTTTGGTAGAGAGTCGTTTTTTACAATCCTTGGCAATCGTCTCGTAATCAGCTTTTCCTGAGGTGAGCAACGGGATCTGATTGTAGTAGTGTGTCATTATGTTTGAAGCGGAAATGCCAAATCTTGTCTTCACCTCGGCAACATGACAAGCCGTCTGCTTACTCTGCGACCCAATGAAAAGGATTTCATCGTTACTTATGCAGACAGCAGAAGGATCAAATGCGCGAAGAGCCTGTTCAATATCATCCAGGTTGCACCGCTTGCCGTAAATCTTACAGATCCTCTTGATTCTGCCGGTGATCTTATAGAGATCTTTTTGGGTTCGAACTGCCAGGTCACCAGTTCGTAATTCTGTAACCATCCGGCCTTTGCTGAGGTCGTCTCTCGTTGCAGCGTATCCCATCATTACATTCGGGCCTGTGTAGACCAATTCCCCTTCGATTCCGGAGTCCCTGATAAGACCTCCCTCTGTATCTAAAAGTGATAACTGCCCTCCAGGAATTGCATTTCCTATGCAGTCAGGATTGTCGACAAGCAGCTCCGGAGGCATATAGGCTATCCGGGATGCTGCCTCCGCCTGACCGTACATTACATAAAATTCCGAACCGTTCTGCCTAGCCCACTTTTCATATCTTCCAACCAGCTCTTCGCGTAGCTTACCTCCAGCCTGGGCAATATAGCGTAGGTCAGTCAGTCTTTCTTGCCGAAAACTTTTCCTTTCAAGCAATTCATAGGTGTACGGAACGCCTGAGAAGCTCGTTATTTTATGTTCTTTTAAATATTGAACAAAATTGTGATGTTCAACACTCGGTCCTTTAAGGTAGGTGCATGCTCCCCTGCTGAGATGGGTATTGAGCACAGATAACCCGTAACAATAGAAAATGGGGAGCAACAATAAACCGCGCTCTGAGTCCGTAATGTGTAAATAGGATGAGATGGAGTCCGTATTGGCTTGAATGCTTTCTCTTGAGATACGAACACATTTTGGTTCTCCGGTAGATCCGGAAGTGCTGATCAACAATGCCAAGTTGTTATGTATGGCATCCGTGTCACAAAACTGAGCCTTGACAAGATCCCAACTTGAGCCATTATTCTCATAAACAACTTCCGGACGATAGCGATCACATAAATTTTGTTTAAGAATGGTGTTTCCACGTTCACAGAGAAGAACCGCATGCCCCTTTCGCAGGGAACCGTACAAGGCGATAATGCACTCTATGGAGTTGTCAGTCTCAATCAGGACAAGGGATTTTTTTTCAGGAAGGCGCTCCGAGAACCTGTCGCAAAACTTTTCCAGCTGTTCATACGTAACAATTGTACCGTCACTGTAAATTGCAATTCTCCCCCCCCACTTCCCAAATTGATCCCAAAACATTTGTAGCAGATCCTTATAAACTTGTTAATAACTCAACTTTCCGCCTTATGGTGTGAAGGTGTGAAACGCAGAATTATCACGGAATAATTTGAAATAATAAAAGATTTATATAAACTCTACCTTGTCACATAAAAAAACAACACAACATCTTGATATATAAAACAATACGCTATTGCCTTTTTTTACAGAAACAGTAAGGAAAGTCAGCAATGTCCGGTTAAGGACTTGCATGTAACTTTTTGGATGATTTGCTTTGCTGTTGTTTCTGCTCCAGTATTTGAGAATCAGTCATCCGGCTTTCATTGAGTATTTGATAGCGCAGTTGTCGAACTCTGGGGATGCTGACCGGTCCTCCATGTTGTTCGTGACAATAGATAGCCAGCAGGGGATACGTGATGAGTCCGCTCCGGACCTTTTCCATCGGTCAGAAATATTTTCCGCAGAATGCCGCGATTGATGTCAAAACCGATGTGTGTTTTTGCCTTCTTGCTTCCACCTCGGTAATCGGCCCAAGCCATGGACAGAACAGCGTCAATAAGAGAGCCGTCAATTGCCACCAGTTGACCAAGCTCAGGAAATCTTTGCGGCAAGAAATCTCCGGCTTGTTTTTGTAACTCCTCAAAAAAGTAAAGAAACTGTTCGAGGCCTCTGGCATTCATGGCCTCGAAAAAAGAACTCTTGGCAATACCTTTTTCCGGAGCGATATGTGTTCTGGAAAAATCATCCTCTTTCAGCGACTGAATAAAATTCCTTCCTGAGGTGTGCTCCTCCAGGTGAAAGAAGATGAGAGCGTTAAGTTGATCTTCAAATGTCATTTGCAGGGGGCCGGTTGCATTTGGATTCAAGTTGCGGGGTTATCCCCAAGATTTTGGTGAGGGGCTGCCCCAGTTGCGCAAATGATAGTGCTGAGTATTTTACGGTATTCGTGAATCGTGACATTTCCATAACTCCTAAGAATAATAAGGTTCTTATGAAAGAACCGCGACTTCATCTCATTGATTTGTCAAGAAAAAAATACGTTATTTCAAAAATATTGGGGCCAAATCCCTGCAATTTCCTAACCGGACATTACTGACTTTTATTAGAATTATAAACTTTTTTTCGACGCCCAATGGGCCAAATATGTCGAATTTTTCCTGTTGATTTTAAATATGGGCCAGGGAACGCTTATCGTCGGTCATGGAAAAAATCGGCGCGCCGAAAGTCGTAGAAATCGGGCAGGTCTTAGAGTGCAAGCTTCTCGGCCTCTGCGAGAATGGTCAGTCACGTGTTACGGTCATCTGGGGAATTCCTTTGAAAGTAATTATATACGCCAATGGCGCGTAATATGATTAGTATTTTCCATGGTTCATGATACATTGGCAACATAAAAAGCACGGTTGTGAGCAATCTGTGCAAGAAGTCGGGATTCACTCACCAGACACTGTATCGATAACTCTGTCCAGATAGCGCACTCCGCCAAAATGGAAAAAGGCTGTTGGAACGTCACCTCACAGGCATTGCTTATGAGTGCCGGACAGATTCCGCTGGTTTGGGCTTAGAACCCCTAAAAGGAGTAGTTTTTTTAATGTATCGGACCAGATGACCTGTCGTGGGAAGGGCTTTTTTTTAGTGGCACCGAAGAAAACAACTACTTATCATTTCTGCGTGGCAATTGGCTTCCGGCTTTGGTGAGCAGCAGAGAACAATTCCCGGGGACATTATGACAATCGAGACACGAAAAGAAACCAGCAGGGCAAAGATTGCGCGTTGGCTCGACAAACTCATCGCACTGCAGATTCGTAGGCCCGCTGTCGTTCTCTTGGTGATTCTCGCCCTCAGTGTTCCCGCCCTGCTTCTGTCGCTTCGACTCGATCTCAAGACCGACTTCGCCGAGCTTCTTCCTGAGAACAAACCCAGCGTTCTCGAACTCAACCGGGTCCGTAAGCGGATGCTCTCGGCAAGCACCATAAGCGTCGTCGCCAAAAGCAAAGATGCAATGGCGCTCAAGTGCTTCGTCGACGAACTTGCTCCGCGCATCAGTGCGCTGGGCCCAGCCTACGTCACCAATGTGGATCCAGGGGTTCAGGAACAGCAGCTCTTCGTCGAGAAGAACAAGCTGCTCTTTGCCCCTTTCGAAGAGATTCAGAAGATCCACGATGACGTGGATGAGCGATACGGGGACGCCCTGGCCAAAGAGATGGGCACGACGTTGCTCGACGACGAAGAGAAGAAACCTGATGGGACAAGCGTCACCGGAGATATGCTTTCCGACATCCGGAACCGAGTGGACGAGATCACGGCACGCGAAAACAAAAACCACCCCCATTCCGAGGGTTACTACCTAAGTGACGATCGAACGACCATCGTTCTACTCATCAAGACCCCGATAGAGATGAGCGACCTCGCCCACCAGCATAAGATGATTAGCCTGGTTAAGCAAGCGATCGCCGACGTCGATCCGAAGCGACTTGCGGCAGATATGCAAATCGCCTTTTCCGGTGATCTCATTACCGGTCCTGAAAACTTCAGGACCATCAAGAACGATCTCACCGACGTTGGCGTACTGGGACTCGTACTCATCCTCGGCGTAGTCTTCCTGTTCTTTCTCCAGGTCCGAACACTGATTGCACTCGCTGCCACCATCGGGATCGGACTGGTCTGGACATTCGCCCTGGCTAGCCTTGCAATCGGGTACCTCAATACTTCGACGGGATTCTTGGTCAGCATCATCGCCGGCAATGGAATCAACTTCGGCATCATCTACATGGCACGCTATTTGGAGGCGAGAAACCGAGGGAAACTCAATGTCCCCGAGGCCATCCGGATCGCGCACCGTGAGACCTGGCTGGCCACGCTGGCATCGTCGGCAACTGCCATGTGCGCTTACGGCTCGCTCGTTATAACCGATTTCAAAGGTTTCAAGCATTTTGGAATCATCGGCGGGGCCGGAATGGTCCTTTGCTGGCTCGCCACCTACCTTGTAATTCCGTCAATGTTGAGCCTGAGCGAACGCGTCTCATCGGCGGTTGTTGCTGACAACAGCCTACGAAGCAAGGCCCAGGCGTCGTACGGCCGCCTGTTCAGTTACCTTTGTAACCGTTTCCATCGGATCATCCTGGTGCTGGGAGTTGCCATCGGCATCGTCTCCGCTGTCCTCGCCTTCCGGTTCTTCTATCAAGATCCGATGGAGTACGACCTAAAAAAGATCCGAAACCAGCCACGCGTCCAATCCGAAGCTCAGCGTATCTCAGGTGAAGTGGACGACATCGTCGGCAGGATCGGTCAGGAGGGCATGGCAATTCTCGTTGACCGGATCGATCAGGTCGCCCCCTTGAAAGCCGCGCTTGATCAGCGCAGGGATGGCGTTTCAAAGGCTGAGCGGCCTTTCGATAAGGTGGTCACGATTTTCGATCTCCTTCCTACGCGGCAGGAAGATAAGATCGAGATGATCGAGCGCACTTCACGGAAGCTTCACCGTGCCTACAAGCGCGGCTTCTTCTCCGAGCAGGAATGGTCGCAGATCGATGAATTGCTCCCACGAGAGAAACTCAAACCGATTGCCCTGATTGATCTCCCGGAAAAAATGGCCGCGCCGTTCACAGAAATCGACGGGACGCGAGGCCGGATTGTCTACATCGTGCCTAGAACCGATCGCAGCGTCTGGAATGCGAAGTACCTGCACACCTGGGCCAACAGCTATCGCGAGACCAAGCTGCCCAGCGGTGAGGTGATCCTCGGATCAGGACGTGCGGTCATTATTTCTGACATGCTCAAGGCAGTGGCGGAGGATGCGCCGAAGGCAATCATCGCGTCCTTTGTCGGCACGATGATTGTCATCCTGCTGACCTTTGGTTTCAGACGGATCTGCCTGGGCGTTCTCACCACAGTTATTCTCGGAACCTGCCTGATGCTCGCCTTCATGCATCTGAAGGGGATCAAATTCACCTTCCTCAACTTCGCCGTTCTTCCAATCACGCTCGGCATTGGCGCCGACTATGCCATCAACATCATGTGTCGGGTAGAGATCCAGGGTGACAAGGGAATCTCGAAGGCCATCATAGAAACTGGCGGGGCCGTGATTCTGTGCTCACTGACTACGATTTTGGGCTATAGCGCCCTTCTCTTCTCGATTAATCGAGCGATCTCAGGTTTCGGCATGGCGGCGGCCTTCGGCGAAGTGGCCTGTCTCTCGTCGGCATTGCTTGTGCTGCCCTCGGCGATTATCTGGTTGCAACGCAGGCGGGGCTAACCAATGATGGTTGAAATTTATTGGTTTTCATGAAACTCTACAACACGAAGCTGGAATAAGGTGACGAAAGAAAAAAACGACATGTTGCTTTTCCACGGGGCGATGATCGGAATGTTTGTCCATCTGGTTCTTGTGATCCAAGCATATTTGGGGGCTGCGAACCTTTCCTATTTGGGAATATCCGATCAGCACGTGTCCGATACCATCTGGAGAGAATATGCCGGGGTCATCCTTACGATGCTTGGCAGTATTACTCTCAGTCATCTGGTTTTGGGAGCACTAATGGGCGTACTGGCCGCCCGCATTTTATTCCTGACAAGAGCCGGATTACTGTTGACCCGCACACGATTCGGCAAAGCGTTAGCTCTTATCGTGACAGTTCTTATTTTGCATTTCTTGTTTCTGGCAGCAAGCATGAGCCACTACCCTCAACTCTATGTCGAATCGTTTCACAACAAATTAGGAATACGTGCCTTTATTCAAAAAGCGATTTGTTTTAGCCCCTTGCCTTTTTCTTCAATGACGCTCCTCGCCGCAGTTCTTTCCCTCTGGACTCTGCTGGAAACCAGGCGTGCGATACAATTTCGCTTTTCCGCTCCCGGCGTGAAAGGGCTTGTGTTCTCGACGCTGTTGCTTTGCGGATTCATAATCGTCGTTTATCAACAGCAAGACGGCTCTGCACCGTCTTCTGGAGCCTATGCAACGCCGATACATGGAGAGAGGGGGGCTGATGCACCTCCCAACCTGCTGATAATTGCTGCTGACAGTTTGCGGGCGGACAGGATTTTCTCCGAAGCAGGGCCGGTATACGCTGTCGCTCCAAACATGGCCCGTCTCGCTAGGGAGGGAACCAGTTTCACCAGGGCCTACACGGTCCTGCCACGGACATTCCCCTCTTGGGTTTCCATGTTGACAGGTCGTTATCCGAGCAACCATCATATACAACACATGTTTCCCACAACCGCCGACAGAAGTGGTTTGCCACCGGCCGTCCCTCTGCTACTTGCTCAAAAAGGTTACACCACGGCAGTTGTCACCGACTTTGCAGGGGATATATTTTCACGAGTCGACCTGGGGTTTCAGCATGTTCAAGCCCCATACTTCAACTTTCCCACCCTTGTCGGACAACGGATCCTGGAATTGGATTATCATCTTCTTCCGTATGTGGCCAATGGTACCGGCCGTCATCTTTTCCCCGTGGTTGAAGGATTTGCCCAAAACGCCGATCCTGCACTGCTCACTGATAAGGTGCTCGTAACGCTGCCCAAACTACCTGAACCGTGGATGCTGATAGTGTTCTATAGTAGTACCCACTTCCCCTATGCAGCACCAACCCCTTATTACAAGATGTTTACCGACCCAAACTACGAGGGACCGTTCAAGTACCACAAACCACCTGACCTGGTCGAAAAAAGCTATACCGAAGCTGATATCCTCCAGATTCGCAATACTTATGATGGAGCTGTTCGAGCTGTAGATGATCAGGTAGGGCGTCTTGTAAACAGTCTTGAGAAACAAACCGGTTTACTTAACCGTACCGTAATGGTCATAACTGCTGATCATGGGGAAAATCTGTATGATGGCGATTTGGGAATGGGCCATGGGGACCACCTATTTGGCGAACCGTCCGTTCGCATTCCTCTTATCTTCTGGAGTCGGAACGGAATGGTTCCACCAGGACGGATTTGCAGGTCGGTGGTCCCGAGTATCGACCTGGCCCCTACCTTGCTCGATTTTGCCGGCCTAAAAAAAGATTCCCTTCCCGTCATGGATGGAGCCAGCCTGAAAACCTACATGAGTACCGGATCAGCATCATTAGAAGGCAACCAACTGCATGCACACAATTCTGACATGAATTCAGGCGCCGATCGCCCGGTGCTGATGGAAACCGGGATCTGGTTTTCAAAAGAGGCAGGAGATATTCGTCAGCAAAAACGAATTACTTACCCGCCGCTCACAGAACTTGCTGAAATTGATCGTGGTACCAATCATGAAGTGGTGCTGAAAAACATCTACGCTCCGATGGTCCGGTTTGCCAAGCACCGGGCACTCTACCAGGAGGGAAGAAAGCTGATGTATATACCAACCGCAGAAGGTGTGCATTGGCTCATGTTTGACCCGGTTGCCGACCCGATGAACGAACATGATCTGCTCCACAAAGAACCTGAAATTGCAAAAAGGCTCAAAGAAAACCTGCTGGCACTCTTGACGGAGGAGAACCACAACCTGATCGAAAGCGGATATGTGGTCCCAAGACGTGCCATGGTCTGGACTCCGGCCCCTCTTCCCCGGCCCGGCTGGCTTAGCTTTTTGGATTCCAGAGATATAATGCTACCATGAACATATCAGGTCTATCATTTTTATTACGTTTTTTTCCACCATTTCTGGCAGCGGTTTTTCTTTTCGGCAGCGGCCTGTACTTTTATACAGTAGTAGGACGGGCTTTTCCCGACGACCCGCCTCTTCCTCCACCAGCTGCACCGACTGCGAACTCATCCACTGCTGATAAGCGACTAACGGTGAGCTATGATCTGTTGGAAGCACTCGCCGACGCCCATATAGTAGAGGTACCCAACCTGGAAGTGGGCTACGAAGCCGCAGCCCGCTATTACGGCCATATTCAGCCACTCAATCAACTCAGTGGCTTACAGGCTTCTTTACGCCGCTTAGCCGTAACTGTTCCCCTTGGCGTAAAACCTCAGAGCGACGAAGAAGTGGATCACGAACTCCGTCGTACTCTCTATCTGCCTACACCCGGACGAATTGTCTGGAGGCTGCGTCTTCCATCACTCGCTCGATTGCGGTTTGCGCTGGCCATGTTGCCCGCAGCTGATTTACAACACACAAGTACGGTGACCGTAAAGCTCTACATCCCAGGAAATAGCACCCCTTCCCTTACCGCGACCTTTCCTCTCGAACCGCCAAAACCGGGACCGGACACCGGAATCCAGGCTTTGCCATGGTGGACTGAAGAGGAGATCGATCTCTCGTCGATGAGCGGCGAAGATGCTGACCTAGAAATCATCACCGACTCAACGGCAAACGGTAATGAGCTCTCCCGCTCCCTTCAGGCCCATGTCCTTGTAGGCAGACCAGTTGTACTTGGCCTGCCTGAAGCAGATCAAAAGGAACATCCCAACCTGCTCTGGATCAACATCGATACTCTTCAGGAAGCGGTTACCGGTATTGGTGGGGATTCCCACCAGGCCACCCCTGAACTCGATAAGGTCGCATCGGAAGGGGTCTTTTTCAGTCGATCATTTGCGGCAAGCAACTGGACCCGTCCATCCAATATGTCATTCCTGACAGGACTTCAGCCCAGCGAGTCGGGCATGAAAGTCGATATGATTCCTACTCTTCCTGAGGAAAGGCGTTCCTACTACCTGTCGGATATTACCGCCCTGCCCCTTCATTTAAGCCGCCATGGCTACCTTACCCGAGCCGTCGTCCAGAACAACATGCTGGAGGATGTCTGGGGCACCGGCGTGGACGTGGGATTTGGCGAATATAGATACGTACGGGACACTCTGGATCATAGCGACAAAATTACCAGGGATGCGACTCGATTCATGCAAAAAAACCGGGGAGAATCATGGTTTCTCTATCTGGGGTACAACGCACCCCACTGGCCCTATAGGCCGACCAGAAAACATCTCGCCAAGGTGGGGATGGCCGAGGACCACCCTAAGGACTGGCTCATGTCCCTGTACCGGGGAGAGGTGAGCTTAAGCGATGCATACATCGGCCCCCTTATGGAAACACTGCACAATCTGCATCTGGATGACAACACTCTGGTCGTCATCAACTCCGATCACGGTGAGCAGCTCGTTCACAACCATAGCCAGGAAATAATCCGCTCAAACCTATGGGATGAAGGCCGGTCGACGCATGTAATGACCTACCCAGGTCACGAAACCTTATTTAACGAAATTGTTCACGTCCCTCTTGTTATGAGATGGACTGGTCACTTACCGGCAGGCCGACTCGTTAACCTGCCGGTTGGAACCGTCGATATCCCACCGACAATTCTTGACTTGATGGGGCTAGCGCCCCTTCCCGGAATACGGGGCCGAAGCGTCGTGCCGTCCATTAATGGACATCTCCAGCAACAGCGGCCGATACTTATGGAGGGCAAATCGATCAGGGGCGTTATTGATTGGCCGCTCAAGTATATTCGTCGTGACGGCGATAACGGTAAAGACTGGGTCCGCTGGAGAGCCAAGGAAGATCATCTACACAGAGTCCCCGAGGAATTATATGACATGGAGAAGGATCCCCATGAACGCGAGAATCTGGTACTCGATCAACCTGACGATCTCTTGCGAATGCGCAGCCAACTGGTCGCAATGAGCCCGGACATCCGTTATCTTTATTTTATCAAAGTCCAGGGTCTGGGCCAGGACCTGGGCTGCCCCCAGCGGTTTAGCATCAGGCTCTCGCCAGTTGAAAATATAGCACATCTCCATCTACTCTCCGGGGAACCCGAGGACCTGGTCAGGTCCCAAAACGACAGCCGGGAAGTTCTGCTTAATGCCGGCTGCGACGACACAGACCTTCTGGTTGTCAGGACCAGCTCTGCTGCCGCTCAAGTACGCGTCGATATTTCGAAAGCTGTCAATGACGACCCTGTCTCCGAACCGCAGGATCGACCGGGACCTATACGACTGGGGCAATGGCAACTTCTCGCCACGCATTCAAATTTTGTGCTGAATGATAGTGATACCAGTGTACTTTTAGACAGTACATATGATCCTCGGACGACGTCTCCGGGAATTTCCATCTGGAGATTGCCGGTAACCGGCGGGATTCCAGGCAGCAACGGCAAGGTGACGGAAAGTATGCAGAAAACATTTCGTGGATGGGGATATGTAAAGTGAACGACATGAACACAATCCAGGAATCATATTCAGGCGGCCCTCCTGTAACGACAGGCCCGGGCAAAACGATTTTTCATCAAACATCTGTACCTTCGCCGGCGGTCACCTCGAAATTGCGAGGTGTATTGGAAACCCTTGGCGCTTTTCTCCTGTATCTCGCCGTTACCGGGTTATGCCTGCGACTTGCATGGTTCATTCCCGGCAGAGGAATGGACATCATACTGCTCAGACTGCTGATCGGGGTATGGACTCCGGGTACTGCCGTACTTGTTTTTTACCCCGTATTGAGAAAAAAACGGCAGAAGATGTTTATGGCCGGCTGTATCCTCGGCATGTGTTGTGTCTCTATCGCCCTTACATTCGGTGCTAATGTCATATTAAGTAAATTTCGTTTATAACCCCCTGCCCCCGACAATATGCAACCGTCTGAATATAGGTCGTGATTCCGAAAAAAGAGCCCAGACCTTCAACAGATTTACTGAATAAATAGGCCAATATTCTTTTACAGGATAAGGGTGCATTGTGACCTTTATTACTGCTATGGCCACGTCCTGTCAGAAAAAAAAATATCGCAGAATTGCATCGATTAGAGGAATGGAGAACCTGGAACGATACCTGGCCATCCTGCCTAGTATCAGGCGATCACACTGCTTCAGGTCTTCATTAAATCGAGCCGCAAACTCTCGCCCAAGCTCGGGACACTGAATGAAAAAGGTACACTCCATATCCGCTCGTGATGAGCGGATATTGATATTATAGGAACCTGTCACAGAATAGAAATTATCGATTACTACAAGTTTCGAGTGCATAATAGCCTGTTGGTAGGCATGGAGCTCAGCTCCGGCTGCGATGAGCGACGGGAAATTGCTGTCACACTCCTTGCCAAGAAAAACGACATCGTAGTGTTTAGGAACAATCATCTGAAAACTCTGCAGCTCTTGTGCTGCCCCCGCCCAGCAATGCAGGAGCTCGGTGTCTGATGGATAGCAATGCTGGACGAGCATGTTCTGTTTGGCAAGACGCGGCAGGATTTTCAGCCATTCACGAACCAGGTTAAAGCCATCAAGATGTAAATTCCGCCGTGCCCCGACTGCCGTAAGTAAAAAACCGGGAAGGTTTCTTCCAAGAGGCATACTGACAGTTCCAGGAATGGTGGCAATGGTAGTAACACAGGCATTACCTTTGCGTACAGCCCTCGGCTTGTAAAAACTGGAGGTGTAGTCAAACTGATCTCCTCCCGACAGCCACCAACGTCGTGCAAACAGGTCTGAGAGCTGATGGACGCTGCCGCCTTCAAGGATACAGGAACCATCATGCCATTGCCAGTTTCGTCTGTTTACCGCCGCATCTTCACTGAGGACATTGTCATAAAAATAGCTGTCCGAGAGATTCTGGCTGCCGATAAATGCCCTGTCACCATCAACAATGGTCATTTTGCGATGATCGACGTTAATAAAACCGACTCTACTCTGTCGGTCTATGGCGTGCTGTTCATCCAGCCATTCTTCAGGGATACTGCATTGTGTTGCCCAACTATAATATTGACGCTCCGTTCGGATACCCAACTGCCGCATGTCCATCCGTCGCCAGTGACAGCCTATTGGCGCTGAGTCCAGATAAGGCACCCCGGTCATCTCAAGTTCCCTGAGAAGTATCTTTCGCGCATACATATCGTTGACCAGGAAAGACCTGAGACTGGACAGGGGACTGACAAATCCCGTCCCGGAAGGAGATCCGGAAAGGACCATACCACTTGCGCAAAAGAGCAAGCGCACTTCAACTCCTTGGCGCATTTTTTCTTTCAGGAAACGGATGATTTCAAGACCAGTCATGCCACCCAGGATATAGGTCGATATGTGTATATATTTTTCAGCGCTCTGCAACAGTTGGAAAAATGCATTCCTGGACTCCTGACCTCCCAAAACAGGTTGTACCCGATTCCCGTAGCGGTTAATATCCTGCAGGCGATGCGCAATGGTCGGAAGTAGTTGCGGATAAGCGGCATGAATCTTTTGGAGATCACCGATTGCGGCGAAGGTTCCTCCAACACGCGTTCTCTCCTGAAGTATCCGTTGTCGATCATCCCCTGCTATCTCATATATTCGATCATCATCCGGGTCAAAAACACCCTGATTATCGGCAATGCAACCAACCGGCGGCAGATTGAGATAGTGCAGCAAGGGCTGATGCATCTCTGTCGGGAGTATTTCGGCAAAAGAGGATGTTATCGATAAGGTCATGTAGTCACTGTAGGTCAATACACCGGCATATCAAGAAATTCATTGATAATTATAGAGAATAATTCACCATTCACACGCAGAATACACAATTATGATGGGGATAGATATGAAGAGGACAAGAAACTTCTGGAGGGATATCGGGAAAATTCCGAACCTACTGTGCATTTACAGGATTGTCTCTCTGCCACTTATTATCATTCTGTTTTACTCAGGCCATTATGGTGTCACACTTTTTCTGGCAATCCTGGCACCACTTTCCGACCTTTTTGACGGCATTATCGCCCGCCGTTTCAACATGGTAACTGAGTTGGGAGCCCTTCTCGATATCGTGTCAGACCTGCTCTTCACCTGCATCGTGTTGCTGCTGGCTGTTCGTCATGGCGTCTGGCCCCTGTATCTGTTCATCGTCTGGTCGTTTCGTGACATTTCAGTGCTAGCCATGCGCTGGAGCGCTGCTCAACTGGGGTTTTCCGTACCCTCAATCGTGCTGGGAAAGATCTCGACCGATTTCATCTATGTGGCACTGGTCGTGTTTTTTGTCGATGTCATTCAGCCTTTTCATGCTGCTCCGGAGTACAACACATACATCCATGTCCTGGGGTTGACGCTCATCCATATAGGCCTAGTATTGCAATGGATCACAGCACTGGTCTATTTTCGCAGATATTACCATCTGTACCAGACAACCTAGCTCAACACATCGACATTCCGGGGTCATATGCCGGCAACCCGCTCTTTCTATACGCTGTCGAAGGCGAGAAAAAAACGGTCGATATCTGTAATGGTGATATCACCTATTATGCTTACCTGAAAGAATCGCCCTTTGAGCGGACCTTTCGCGTCATAAATAACGAAACCTTTTTTCTTTAGCCCCTGCTGAAGATCCGCAAATGTCTTTTTTGGCGGTAGGTACGCGTTGGTAAGAATGACCGACTGGGGCTTTGCAACAGGTTTGTAGAGACCCCGCGCGGCAAGTTGTGAGCGCATATACGAAGCCAGCTCACAGAGCCGTACGTACCGTTGGTTGAAGCCCTCACTGCAGATTTCCCGTAACGATTCATGCAGTGTTACAACGAGGGAGACTGCCGGAGTGTTCGGAGTTTGACTATCTTCTGTTAAGGCCTGAAAATATCTGTACAGATTGAGATAGTGGTTTTTGACGGGATACTCTCCAATTCGGGAAAGGTCCTCATTTCTACCAAGAACAATTGAAAGACCGGGATAGCTGGCAATAGCCTTACCTGAGGATGTGGAAAGAAAAGTAATACCACTTTCCTCCATCAAGATTGGATCTGCGGCAAAACTGCTGACTGCATCGACAAAAAGTTGAACCCCATAACGCTTACACAACCGCCCGACCTGTTCAATAGGGTTCAACAACCCGGTACTCGTCTCATGATGAACCATAGCGACCAGCACCCGGGAATTATCTGCGAGACGTTTCTCAAGTTGCACAAGATCAAGTTCCTCGCCCCACTCGCTGCTGATGACCTCGGTACTGTTGTATGTTTTTGAGATACCGGCCAAACGTTCACCGAACTCGCCATTACTGAGCACGACAACCACAGCATCAGGTGGCACCGCGCTGGTGAGCACAGCTTCATTAGCTGCCGTTCCGGAACCGGTAATGACCAGCGCAGAATAGGCTTCGGTATTGCGCACTCCTGCAATACGAAGCAGATCCCGCTGTACTTCACACAACAGGGTGGAAAATGAATCTTCCCGATGACTGAGGGCACATCTTGAATAGGCTTCAGCAACCCGAGGCCCAACGTTTACCGGCCCTGGACAGAGCAGGGTATATCGGGGAAGGGCAAACTTGTTCACATCGACCTGCCGGAATTGATGCTTGTCGTTATCATAGCCGGTATCTTTCCCTTCTTTCCCTTCAGTGTGGTGTTTTTTATCTGTACAGAGGAGTGTTGCAGCTTTCTGCAATGTTGGAATATCCAGACGATCGCGATACTCGGATGCAATGCTTTTGTTGCGTACGACCCTCACTTTCAGCTCCTTTGCACCAGTAGTCGTCAGTGCCCGCACCAGCGCCGGCCAGATCGACGGACGACTGAAATGACGCTTATACACTCGGATATTTTTACCTACAATACCAACAACATCTCTGTAAAGGCCCGGCATGCTCACCCCTTTACCAACAGGCTCAAGAATTTTTGTCTTCAAGATTTCTGAAGCGGGACACGCAAGCAGTGTGCTGATAAAATCGACAGCATTCGTTTTCCCAGCAACCGTCCTAAATCGGGTAATAACCCTGTCAAAATTGTTCAAGTGGGCATCGCTGCCCCCCAGTTGTACAAGCAAATGGGAGCGGGATATTTTTTTTAGCCGGTGCCGCTGTTCGTTTGTCCACTCCTTCGCTAAAAGAGCATGAGCCAGGTCATGTTGAAGAACGGTGTTATGAAATGCAACATACTCCTGCAACGCTTCGGCGCTCCGGCGCGGAAAACCTCCGTTTACAGTCTCAATGAAGGTGAAACTGCCAATAACATCAAGGGTCTCTTCAAGATCAAGCTGCTGACAGTCAAAGGGATGAGCCAGAGCACAGGCGATGAGGTTTTCTTGACAAAATGCATTGACTCGTGAGATCTCCGGCTCAGACGAACCGGGTATAGTACATGCTTCATACAACCGTTCAAGCATCAGATTGTCGACCCCGGTATACGGCTGTCCGTTAAAAAATCGGTTCTTACCGTCACCATAGAGGAGCACTTCCGGCGCGGTCAAAAACCGGCCCCGTTTTTCTGAATATCTGACGGTCTGTATCTCACACCCGAGGCCGACCCGGCGATCTTCTACTGCGAGCTGCAGCAGGTCTTTATCCAGGATATGGTGTCGTGATGACATGTGGTCTGTCAACAACATAATATCAATAGGGTTTCCGGTCCGTTTCCCAGACAGAATCTGAAGCAAATCCTCCGTATCCGTAAAACATTCCCGCCAGACCAATCCCTCAGGAATTGAACCGAAAATATCAGTCAGGATTGATATCGCCATCTGGTCAAGTGAGCTGGCAGGACCATTCGAAGCCTTTGTATGTATGTGTGTAATGACGTTAAGCTGTAGTGATTTCATGGCGCTGATGATATCTGGTTACGTAAGTGCCAGCAAGCCTTTAATGTGCAGCCAGGCCATTTTCAGCTTCGGCAGAGACCGATCGACCAGCTTGGTTGAAGTTGCAATCCCGTCAACCTCTCCTGAGCCTATCCGATCAAGGAGTTCTGCATGGCTGCCTGCCCGGCAGTAGACCAGACTATTGCCAACTGCCGCCTCGGTGTGAGCATCACTTCCCGCTATCGGATACTTGCCAAGCCGAGCAACGAGTTGTTTTTTCCCCACCGTTATTATTCTGTCTCTACTGGCATTAAACACTTCAATACAGTGAACTGCCGCTATGGCCTCATCGGAAACAGCTCCCTCTGCGGCCAGACGGATAAAGTTCATCCGTAAGGAGTCGGCCGGGTAGTCCGGGTGTGGAATAGTCACAACACATTTTCGCTCATGAAGGGCCGTCAGGATTTCATTGCAGGAAAGCGAAATCATGTATGGACGTTTCCGGAACGGCTCAACCACTGTGCGATAAAACTCAGTGAGTGATTCAAAATCATAAAAATAGCAGAGAATATCGACATACTCCTTACTGGTAACCTCAATGGCCGGGATGAGGCATGAAATCTCGGCCGACGAGAGTCGCTGCAGATCCGGTATCCGGTTGTGATCTGTCACTGCAATAGACAGACCGGTGCGGAGTCCGTGAGCAGCTATCCTTTTCAGTGAATGGATACCATCTGACTGGGCCGAATGAACATGCATGTCCGCAACCAGATATCCCTGTTGCTGCAATTCCTCCCGCTTTTTGAGAAATGCTTCTCTATTTGAAAATATCTCAGGAAATCGTTGTCTGACCATTGCTTTCAGATAAAACTCCATAACTATCGAGCCTCTTGCAAAATGAAGATTTTCGTTCAAAATCGAGGCATGCGAAAAATTTTACCGCAGGCATATGGATGATATTCCGAGGATAAAATTTTTGAGCATAACGAAGAGTTTGGGCGAAAAGATCATTTTGCAAGAGGCTCTATCGTATAAGATTTGACCAGTTCACAGATTGCAACATGGGTCCGTGCAATTTTTCAAGTATGGTCGGCAGCTGAAAGACAGAGGCTTCCCGAAGAATGGCACAATCCTCGCCTTCAAGCAGGATGGTGAAGCACCCTCCTTCTCCGAGGGGTTCCCGCAGTGTTTTCATCGACTGGGAAACTGCACTGTCGTCAGGGAAAAGGCGTACGAGATGGTATCAAGGCGAATGCCACAGCCGGGTGGAGTTGAGTGCGGATTGACACACCCATCCGTTATAACGTGAAGACATGGCACATCCCTTTATACCTCCGTCAGGCCATGTTTTTCACGATGAGCCCCGTGACGTCAATCACACTATTGAGAGAACATTGCACTCGTACGGAAGTTCAACCATCATCACCCCACAAATCGTTTCATGGCGCTGCCGAACCGAATGCATCCTGTCCACTTTACCCGAAATTTTGAGTTATTTCATTGATTACCGAAATATATTATAGTGCCGGTTGTGTTTGAAAGAACCTCCTTTAGAAAACAGATTTCAGAGCAGCTAAAAGGTCATTATCGCACCATGAACACAGAAAATAAATATTTCTGGCTTGGACTCGACATTGGTTCTGTCAGCCTGAAATGCATCATAATAGACAGTACTTACCAAGTGATCTTTTCATGGTATGAGAGAACCGCCGGCCAGCCTGCCAGGAAAATTCTTGAACTTTTTAGTTCAATAAAGGCTTCTTTGGGCAATGTGGCTTTCTCTGGTACAGTCGCTACCGGTTCAGGAAAAGAGCTCATAGCCGAACCGACCGGGATTACAACCGTCAACGAGATTGTCGCCCACGCCACCGCCGCCTGGAAGAGTTACCCTGATATCAAATCCATATTTGAAATCGGTGGCCAGGATTCAAAGTATATTACCATCGGCAGAGACAATTCAGGGAGACACTACCTGAAGGATCATGCCTTTAATCAGCTCTGCGCCGCAGGTACCGGAGCGTTCCTCGACCAGCAGGCCGAAAGAATAGGCCTGTCCATAGAGCAACTTGGCAGTATGGCAACAGCGGCCGAAAAACCTGCAAATGTCGCTGGCCGGTGTTCGGTTTTTGCAAAATCAGACATGATCCACCTACAGCAGAAGGCTGTGCCTGTAGAGGAGATTGCCTCAGGACTCTGCTTTGCCCTTGCTAGAAACTTTCTCTCCACACTCTGCAAGGGCAAGATTCCTGATCCACCGATATTGTTTCAGGGTGGAGTGGCAGCAAACAAAGGCGTTGTCAAGGCCTTCAGAGAGATATTGCATCTAAACGATAACGACCTGCTGGTCCCCGAAAATTTCGATGTTATGGGCGCAATGGGAAGTGCAATCATTGCCCGGGAAAATCATCAGACTGAACCTGTAACCATAGATCAACTGCTGCATCGTCTCAGCGAGGCAGGGGATCGCATCCCAGTCACATCGCACCTTCGCCCGATACAAAGAACATACCGGACGCCCACCACTAACAGGTCAATTGAGCCTGTTGGAGTTTTCAGTGAACCATTCTTTCTCGGTATAGATATAGGTTCCGTAAGCACAAAAGGCGTAATTATAGATTCCCGCAACAGCATCATTGCCTCAAGCTATGGCCCCACTGCAAGCCGCCCCATCCACTCGCTGCAAACCTGTATTACCGCACTGGAGAACCAATCATCAGGAAAGAACATCACCCATGTGGTTTCAACGGGGTCTGGAAGGCACATAGCGAAAGCGCTGCTGGGTGGAGGGAGTGTCATCGACGAAATCTCAGCTCAATCAGTCTCGTGTGGTCATTTTTTCCCTGATGCTGATACTATTATTGAAATTGGCGGACAGGATTCGAAATTTATCCGCATGCAGAAAGGGAAAATACAGTCGTTCAAAATGAACAAGGCCTGTGCCGCGGGAACGGGAGCCTTTCTTGAAGAGCAGGCAGGAAGGCTGAATGTGCACATAAAGGAGCAATTCTCCGAGTATGCCTTCAGATCCTCGACCCCGGCAGAACTCGGCAGCAAATGCACTGTGTTCATGGATTCCGACCTTGTTCATCATCTGCAGCGTGGAACGTGCACTGAAGATCTGTGCGCAGGGCTTGCGTACTCTATTGCCGAAAATTATCTGGAAAAAGTTGTCGGTTCCACCCCGATAGGAAAGGCTGTTATCTTCCAGGGAGGTGTCGCCAGAAATGAAGCTGTCAGCGCGGTATTTCAGCAACTTACCGGCACCTCAGTACAAACCCACCCTCACCCGGAAATTTCCGGAGCATTCGGAGCCGCATTAACGGCAAAACAGGAATATGAACACGCAACTGCTCCTTTTGCACTGTCACTTGCACACCTGAAGTTTGAAGCGGATATTGAAACGTTTGACTGTCAGTCCTGTGAAAACCTCTGCGAAATTCGGAAAATCACGGTCGCCAAGAGCCCGACAACATTTTTTGGCAGCGTATGCGGAAGATTTGAAAAATCTCAATCCCAGGCAATACCGGCCAGTGATCCGTTTGCCCTGCGAGAGCAGCTGCTACACGACTGTGTACAGCAATTTGAAACTGAACCATATCGAGGTGTTATCGGGATTCCACTGGCCTTGAGCCTGCATGACCATCTGCCTTTCTGGGGCACCTTATTCAATGCTCTCGGCTTCAGTACTGTCTTTTCCCAAAATACACGAAGGTCCATGGTCGAACTGGGGATTATGCATAGTCCCGGTGAGTTCTGCTACCCCATGAAAGTCCTGTTCGGCCATGTCCACAGTCTTATCAAAAAAGAGGTAGAGAGGATATTTATTCCTCACCTGAGAATGTTTACGCCTCCACAGGAAAAGACCCCCAGATATGCCTGCCCCTATACCCAGGCTGCGCCCTATATCGTCCGTGAAAACGTATCCTCAGGCAGGGAGATACTCTCTCTTGACTTCCCCGTGGACAGCGAGACGAAATATTGGGTTGCAGAGGCTACACAAAAACTTGGAATCGACCCGACTGAAATAGAGAAGGCTCTCGATATCGCCATTGCCGCCCAGCAGAAATTTTCACATGGTTGCCAAGAAGCGGGTAAAAAAATCCTGATCGAACTCAACAACCAGAATCGTCGAGGAGCGGTACTGATCGGCAGGCCCTACAATACCTCAGACAGATATGTAAATCTGAATCTTGCCAGAAAATTACACGAGCTTGATATCGAGCCCTTGCCCTACGACTTCATCCCTCACCTAACGAAGCCACTTCCCCAACTCTGGAGCCGAATTCGCTGGGGATACGGCAGACGTCTTGTACAATCGGCCCGTGCACTCAAGGAATATCCTGTTCTTGGCGCCGTTATCGTAACAAATTTTGGCTGCGGTCCAGATGCATTTATCGATCAGTATATAGAGCATGAATTACAGGACACTCCCCATATTGTTCTTGAATTCGATGACCATCAGGCAGAGGCCGGACTCGTTACACGGCTTGAAGCATTTTCCAGAAACTTCAGTATCACCCAAAAGAAGAGAATCTCTATTGAAGGCAGGGATCCAGGAAAACCGAGAATCCCATTAAGGGAATATACCTATTACGTCCCCTCTTTCATGGATCACGCCTATGCCCTGACTGGGGCCTTGAAGGCTTCAGGGTGCAAGACCGTCCTGCTGCCCCCTACTGATGACGAGAGCTGGAATCTTGGCCTCAGGCACTCCTACGGCAAGGAATGTCATCCCTTCATATCTTTCACCGGCGACATTTTAAAGGCGGCGACCAAACCTGATTTTATTCCTGAAAAAGCCTGTTATTACGGTCCGTCATATTTTGGACCGTGCCTCCTGCCGCAATACTGCCTGGCTCTGCATCTCATTCTTGAACGGGTTGGCCTTGGTGAAATAACCGTCATGAATATCGCTGATCCCACAAACATGAAGGAGCTTGGAACGCCCTACATGATGAGGCTGGCACTAGGCATCTATACGATTGATCGATTCTTTAAATGGAAAACAGAGATCGAACCGTATCAACAGAATCCCGGAGAAGTTCCATCAGTATACCAGCAGATACTTGTGGATCTTGAAAACGGTCTTGCTTCCGGCACATTTATACAAACGTTGAAACGAAGCATCCAGGCACTGGCTAAAGTACCGCTCACTGCAAGAAATGGCTCACGACCCAAAATTGGTATCGTAGGTGATATCTATACCAGGATAAACACCCATTCAAATAACAACCTCTATCAAAAACTTCAGGAGGGTGGCCTCGAAGTATGGCCTTCATCTTCGCTGATAGATGTTTCATTTCTCGGCATGGAACAACTTCATGCCGAACATTTGCGCAAAGGTAAGGTTCTCAGTGGTTCTGCGGCAAAGCTGTTGATTCCGGGTATTAAACTGGCACGATGGCTGGTTGACAGGTATTTCCCGAGAGACATACGAACACCACAAGAGCGAGATTATCACGCGATTTCTAATATTTCGGGGAAATATGCTGACCCTCTGATAGATAAGGCCCTCTCTCTGAACATCAACCGGATTGAGGAACTGCATCTTGCCGGAGCGGATGGAGTCATTCATGTCATGTGCCATAACTGCATGCTCGGCAACGTCACTGCATCACTCACTCACAGCATGCAGAGGGATATGGGCGATATACCTATCGCTAATCTTGTCTATGAAGGTTTAAAATCTACCCACAATACCAATCGCATTGAGGCCTTTATTCACCAGGTAAAGAGTTGCCGGAGAAACCATTCATCATGATGGGTTGGAATCGAGTAGTTATGAAACAGGTCACGACCTGTCAGGGAGCATAAGAATCTCACTGAACTTGAGAATTCACGTTGATATATGAGACGTTTTTCATTAGTACCTTAGAAATTCGTTTCTTGTTTTTTTGAAGCGAATTTCGTGAAGGTACTTATCCCGGCTGTCTTCCCGTTTACCGGGGTTAGCCCAAATACCGTGCCGGATCAGGAAATCTGAACCTAAAACGTGAACATCTTTCATGACACACCTGAATAACCGGAAAACCGGTGTTGTACTTGCAGCCGGACTTGGCTCCCGACTGGCCGGCACATGGAACGACAGCAGGGTAAAACCATTGGTTGCCGTTGACGGCAAAGCCTTACTCCTTCGCACCCTTGCCAGCCTTGAACTGGCCTGCGACCGTGCCGTGATTGTTCTTGGATTTGGTGCAGACTCAATCCGCTCATACGTTGAGAAACGATACCATGGCCCGATGGATCTTGTCTTCGCTATAAACACCCGATACCAGATGTCCAACGGTCTCTCAGTTCTCGCTGCTCGCGAACATGTAGGAGAAAATTTTATCCTCTGCATGGCCGATCACATTATGGGAGATGAACTCCTGATGATCGCCCGTGATTATCTGCCACCCACCGATGGCTCAACGCTTCTTGTCGATTACAAGCTCGAGACGATTTTCGACATGGAGGATGCGACCAAGGTAATGGCCCGAGATGGAAAGATTCTCAATATCGGCAAACACCTTTCAAAATACAACTGCGTAGACACCGGGCTTTTCGTCTGTAGCAATATCCTCTTTGAAATACTCTCTTATGTGTATCATCAAAAAGGAGACGCTTCTCTTTCAGATGGCATCCAGATGCTGTGTGAGAGGAATTCCATGCATGCCATAGATATCGGGGATGGCTTCTGGCAGGATGTCGACACTGCGGAAATGCTTCGTCACGCAGAGCAGCAGCTTATTCTACGCCGATCCCGACCTGCTCTACTGCAGCAGGCCTAACGATAGACAGTGCTCATTGCGGCTCTTCTTATTGCCTTTCCAATCTGTATTGTTCGTTTTTATTACGCAATCGTTTAGATAGACCTGAGATGGTCTCTTTATCGACAATTCTCTTGAACTGGCGCTGATAGTTTCGGATAGTGTCAACTTCATCAACAATATAGTTGACAATGCGCCAGCCTCCTCCTCTTTTTTCGAGAATGTAATCCAGTTGAATTGAATCATCCTTGAAGTGTGCAATCGTCTTTACCAGACTATGTTGAGCCGTATTTTCCTCAGAGATATATTCAAATCTATCAGCTCTATATCTCCCGAGCTTCATCGTCGCCGTCAGCTTGACCGATTCAATAAAATCCTGCCGTATTGTTTTGCACAGATCTGTATTTTTATTGGGGCAGACATGTTGAATCGCCCTGTCTGCCATGACCTCGTAATCGGTCACATTGTCCATTATTGAAAATATTTCGTGCAACACATGCTCATCTATTTTAGGGGATGAACGATATAATAGCAGAATTGATTCATTTGACGCTTTCACCGTTTCAAGTGGAGATTGCATCCCCCCATAGATATTCCCCGGTAAAAACAGCAAAAAAATGAATATCAGATAGTTACTGGAGTTGAACTGTGCCATTGTCTATCCACTGGAGAAAAAGATCCGTGTCACCTGTCGTGTCAGCAAGTTCAGCAAGCGAGACAAGATACATATATCGTGTAGATATGACATCACCTTTAAGTTGAAAATAGTATTTATACGCTTTGACAAGGCGCTTGATATCACCGAGACCGAGATCCAGATTGTCACTCTCCAGTCGTAGCCATGACGCGGCGGATTTGAGTGATGTAGTGGCTGCTGCAAGAAGGCACTTGTTTCGGACAGCCTCACCATGGAGCTTGGTGATAGCGCCATCTTTCATGCGTAGGGTGAGTTCCATATTCTCAGCAAGCTGGTGGTGTTCAATGAGTGTCTTTTGAACCTTGGCTTCGCTTACATGGTAATTCAAATCCCATTTGAGGCCAAGTTTACCGCCAAGTTTCTCGTAATTATAGTTGTCGGTTATGAAAGCATTATCTTGTTTATCTCTGTTTGGAGCAGTACCATAGCCGGCACCAATTGCCACAAACAGATCTGGGTATCTCTTTCGTTTTTCTAATTCTGCTTTCTGTTTCAAGGCATTCATCCCTGAATGTAAACCTTGCAGAAGTGGCGAATGCTCGCGAAAATACTTCTGCAGTTGCGATATAAGATCTGCGGACTCGTTAATTGACGGCGTCTCAATTGCCTGAGTTGTGAGCTGTGCATCTGCCTCGAGGTTCAATAAACCTTTCAGGTACAGCAGAGACTGTTCAGTGTTTGAGGCAACTGTTGAGCATTGCTTCTCTATTTCGAAATGCAGCGATTTGGCCTCCAGTAAATCCGAATCATCAAGATCCGAGTCAGGGCTTTGTATGCGCTTTTCTATCTGCTTTACCAGCTGTTCATAATGACTTCGCAATTCCTTGCTGACTTCTGTGCCCTCACGGCCTGCAACAACGCCCAGGAAAGCTTTAACAACATTCAGGCTCAAATTATTCTTTGATTCACGAAATAGTGCTTTTTTCATTTCGAGATTGTTTTGTCCCGCTTCTTTTGCACTGGCATATTTACCAAAGGAATATATCGGCTGGATCACCTTAAGATCGATCTTGAGAAATGGGCCGAGATGGCCATAATCTTCATTGGTGTCGCTGGTAGTTGTTATGTCACCCCTGGCTTCCGGAACCACGCCGCTGTAGGACTCAAGACCAAACCGTGGCGCGTAGAAGTTCCCGTATATCTCGTTCATCTCCTGTTCAGCAATTTCAATTTCCAGCCTACTGCCAACAATTTTTGAATGACCATCCTGTTGTGCTATATCAATCGCATCCTTCAGGCTTAAATCCAATGAAGACGCAGCCAGGCAATAGCTTGCCGGAATCATCGGCACTATGAGGTACAACACCATCACATGTAAGAAAACAGATAATCTGCGCACAATTATGTCCTTTCATTTCATCCGAGTTATCAAACATACAAGGCAATTGCGGATCAAGAATACTATAAAAGCAGTTTTTAAGCATGAATAAAAACAAAAATTCATTTGGCGGGCATATTGTTGGCCAGACATTTGGGACAAGCACTACCGGTAAACCAAGATTGAACTCACTCTCTTTGGAAAACACCATTGAGGAGGCATGGAGGCGGCTGGTACATGTGGTTATTGAATGCAAAGACTTCCGGGATCTGATACCCAGATACAATAGGCCACATTCTATTTCTTTTTGGATCAACCATACTGGGACATCCCAGGGTACAAATATGATTTTGTCGAGCAGGATTTCCTCGACCTGGTTAAGTTCCTTCGAGACATCAAGGGAAAGTTTTTTTATGACGATCAATGATACGCCGGAAACAAGGAAGATATTTGATGGGTTTGTTATTGAGGAAACGACCCTGAAATATTCCTGTTGCTCATCAGCAAAAGCCAGGGCAAAAATCAGGACAGAATTGGCTTGTTTCAAACTACGTTTAAAGGGCTTTTATTAGTACTACTCCGACACATAGATGCTATTAACATCTTAAAATGAGCACCAAGAGCCTGGCTATCTGGCATCGAACATCTGGTAGAGACGGCATGTCTTTTACGCGCTGTCTTCGCCGCCATCGTTCTGACGATCGAAGCGAACAAGAGCGATGGTGCCAATTTTTCAGATGGGTTGCCTTTAGACAAAAGCTTCTTTCGCCAGTATCGACTTCTTCTGGAGCCAAGCGGTCCGTGCTGATAGGCTCTTCTGTTTTTTTTGATGTAAACGCAATTGCGTCAAATAGCCATATGCCAAAAAGGTAAGCAGCACATGACGATGCCATCCGATCCACGACCTGCCTTCATGGTGATCAAGGCCAAGCTCCTCCTTGAGCTGCTGGTAGCCATGCTCTATCCAATACCGTTCATGGTAGAGTCGGGCGAGGTCAATGGTTGCCAGATGTTGAGGCATATTGCTGAAAAAATAACGCAGCTCATGGCCGCCCTGATTCAATCGGCGGCGCTCTATCATCAACCAGACCTCTTCGTGCTGCGCACCCTGCTTCCACCCCTGTGCGGGCCAGACTCGCATGGAGACAGCTTCCGCTATAAGAGGTTTGTCCTGCGAGGAATGGCGCAATTCAAGTTGTTGCCAGGCGTCCTCCGGAACGGCTTCGCCTATCGCTGACAACTTGATCGGGGCTGGATTTGCTGAAATTATGGTGGCTCGACTGCGGGGCCGTCCTTGCTTGCATTCTTTTGCTGGAGCAACTTCAAAAGCTGGATTTTCAAGAAAAACCTGGGTGTTAGAGTAAACCCCCAGAATATAGCTTTCGCCACGAAGCTCAAGTCCATAGCGGAACTCCGGGATGTTTCCATACCAGCCATCAGCCAGGATGGCTCGGTGTGGAACAAGATCCCTCTGGGCCAAGTCGACAAAATCAAGGGCCATGCGCCATTTGGACTTATGGTGTGCCGACTCTGGCATATGTGTTTTTTTACGCTTTGCAACGCAGTCATCGTCTGACTGGTCCCAGGATTCCGGGGTAAAAAGCTCCATGATATACGGCCACGCAACACCCTGGCCGACATATGTCATGCTTACGCCAATCTGACAGTTGTCGGTTTTGCCTGATGCGCCACAATACTGCCGGGCGACACATACACTGGCGCGGCCTTTTTTGGGAAAACCGGTATCGTCAATTATGAGAACCCCTTGTGGGTCGTAAGTGAAGGTCAGCATGGTGCGCCGGTAGTGGGCTGCGACAAGTTGTTCGTCCCACTTGGCCGACGTCAGAAGCCGTTGCAAGCCACGCTCTGAAGCATTCACCTTTTCAGACATGGGCTCAACAGATTTTCGCTCTCCGTCCATAATGAGACCTGCCAAATAGCATTCGGCAAGTTCGCGGCTTTCGGAACGATGAAAGTAGCCATAGTACGGGGCTATGTATTCTTCAATGCTAGGGAAAATTATTTCTGTTTTCATGCATTGAGGATAACAGAAACAATCTCCTAAATCAACACATATGTCGGAGTAGTATTAGATGGTAAAAAGTAACCAGATCACAGGCCAAATCAACAAGAAGGCGCTGTGGTCGGGTTCCAAACCTCGCGCAAAATGGTTTCAAAGCTCATGCAACGATACATTAGATTCAGAAATGGAATCACACATGGAACAAAAAAAGGACTTAGCCACAATATGGCTAAGTCCTTGATATTACTGGTGGGCGAGGCGGGATTCGGACCCGCGACCTTCGGCTTCGGAGGCCAGATTCTCAACTTTACCTCTTCATACCAACACTACCCGCAATCCCTCTACCACTAAGCTTTTAAGGAATTTCATACAACATTGACTTACCTCTTTTTACCCTGTATTATACCTAATGTGTTGGGTATAGTGTTGGGTAAATAAACTTTGAGGAGGTAGGCTGTGCCAGCAAAACAACGAATCAAAACGAACTATCCAGGTGTTTACTATGTTGAATCCAGAGCAACTGGTGCCACAAAGATTGAAAAGATTTATTACATAATGTATCGCAGAGATGGGAAGCTGATAGAAGAAAAAGCTGGCCGCCAATACCAAGATGACATGACCCCTGCCAGGGCATCTCAAATGCGGACAAACCGCGTTGAAGGAAAACAGTTACCCAATACCGTACAAAGAGAAGAGAAAAAAGGTAAGTGGACAATCAACCGACTTTGGGAAGAATACAATCTTCAAAAAGCTGAATTAAAAGGTCTTAGGACTGACAAAAACCGATACGAACTTTACCTGAATACACCTTATGGCAACAAGGAACCCTCCGAGATAATCCAACTTGATGTTGATAGGCTAAGGATCAAATTACTAAAAACCAAAAGCCCACAAACTGTAAAGCATGTCCTGGCGCTACTCCGCAGAATTGTTAATTTTGGTTTTAGCAAAGGTATCTGCCCTACCCTTCCATTCAAAATAGAAATACCACGCGTAGACAACTGCAAGACCGATGATTTAAACCCTGACCAACTTTCAGCACTCCTCAAGACAATAGAAGAATCAAGCCATATCATTGCAGCCAACATGATGCTGACCGCCCTCTACACCGGCATGCGGCGGGGTGAAATGTTCAAGCTCCAGTGGGAAGATGTAGATTTTGACCGAGGTTTCATCCACCTTCGAGATCCCAAAGGAACGGTGAGCCAGAAGATCCCCTTGAACAGCCCTGCAAAACAAATATTTAAAAATATGCCAAGAACCAGTATTTATGTTTTTCCAGGCAGGGACGGAGGACAGAGAACAGATATAAACAAAGCTGTAAACCAGATTAAAATGGTGGCAGGTCTGCCAAAGGACTTTCGACCCCTTCACGGCCTCAGGCATGTTTA
>JFJP01000006.1_pt1 | contig 42988 bp, 41 predicted proteins | sample 431651 | NCBI WGS metagenome assembly JFJP01 (sample SAMN02602958, study PRJNA72255) | Microbial mat metagenome, whole genome shotgun sequencing project. | biome: fresh water; feature: sink hole; material: water; isolation source: purple microbial (photo- and chemosynthetic) mats found in...
TTCATTTTTGGGTTTTCGCTCAAGACAGGAAAACAGCATGAACCCAGCCCATGATGGGTTTCCCCCGGAAATCCGCGAAGAACCAAAAAAATTGGCCACAAAGAACACAAAAAACGCAAAAGGACTTGGTGTTTTCGAAGTGAACTGACGTCAGCTCATGTCCTCATCTTTTGCGCTCTATGCGTTCTTTGTGGCTTTTTTTCGGTATCGACGATTGCCCAAGCCAGGCTTTATGGTCTTTCGCTGATATTTCCGAAAGAGTTCGCAGCAGCAACATCACCCAGATTTGTGGCCATATAAAAACCGATCCCCAGGATTTGTCCTCCCGGGGATCGTTGTCCAAACTGATTTTCTGTGCTCAGGCCAGTTTGGCCAAGACATCTTTCAAGGCTTCCAAAGCATCAACCGGCAATTTGTCCGATCCGCCCAGTTCCGTATCTCGGCTCTGCACGAAGGCCAACCGATCAGCCATGCGCTTTTTGAACTCCGCACGGTAGGTTGGGTCATTGAGATCCGCCGGGAAGCCCGGCCAATCCAGAATCTTCAGGTCCTGGAAGGGCTGCCAGGGCTTGAAATCGGCCTTGCCTTCCACGATGGCTTCCAGAATGCCGAGGGTATCCGCAGGCTGCACCTTCTTGCCCATGAACGACCCGGTGTTCAGCACGTAGCAGGCGACACCATCGGCGATGAGGGTCTTGAAGCGGTCGTAATCCAGCGCTAGCTGGTAGGTCCGGAAGGGGTTGGCATAGGGCTCCACCACCAACGCGTTAGGGTCCACGCCCGGCGCCAAACGCTCAGCAGAGCTGCGTTTCGTGGCCAAGGTCGCCCCAAACACGGAGCCGAGACTCGGGCCTTCCAGTTTCACCACCGGCGGCAGCGTTTCATCCTTCATCAGCCAGAAAATAGCGTTGATGGGTTCATTGATACGATCCACACGGTTGGGTGACCACAGCCGGGACTTCACGGCCCGACCATTGCCATTGCGCAGATCCTCACTCACCACGCGCAGCGAACCATCGGGGTAGCGCGTTGCACCATTGTTCTGCAAGGTCAGAATGAACTTGTTGTCCTCGCAATCCATCGGGTAGTCCTGCGTCTTGTCGAAGTAAGCAGGCTCCAGGGCAATGGAATATTTTTCCTTCACGTTGATGATGAAGGCGTCGTCATGCACCACGGTAATGTCGTATTTGTTGTTGTGGCGAGCGTGGGTGATCGTCGATTTACCCGAACCCGAAAGGCCAAACACAGCGGCCACGTAGCTCTTATCACCGGCAAGGCTGTAGCGCTTCATGCCGCCATGGCAGGAAGCGTAACCGTGCCGAGCCGCAAGATGCCAAGCCATGGTCAGGGTGCCCTTCTTGTGCTCGCCAAAGTACCGCATGCCAAGGAGAGCAAGCGTGTTGTGTTCACTATCGAAGAAACTCAGACCCATGGGGTGATCCGGGTGCGTCCAATCCGGGTCCGAAAAGACAATAATGTCGCCCTCGGGATAGGGTTTGGATTCGGAATACCGAGCCGCATAGACATCATTGATCCACTGGAAGTTGAGCATCCAGCTGTAAAGAAGATTGGCGTGCTCCTCGGGAATGACAAGGCGCGCCTTCACCATGAAGTCCTCGTCCAGACCCACCACCACTTGGCCCGTGATCATCTTTCGCTTGCGGGTCTGATAAATGGCCTCAACCAACTTGTTATACAAAGCCCCCTTGTCGACACCCGGCCAACCAAGGATTTGGCGAGCCGCTGCAGCGCGACCGGAGACGGCGCCATCATTCATCAACAGGGCCTTGGCGTCCTCAGGCAATCCGAGCACTTCGGGTTTGTAGACGGGCATCCCATCCAGAATTACAGTGCCAGGAGCCTGCGCCGCCAAGCGATAGGCCTCCGCCACGGTGGTGATGGGACGCACGTTATTGCCATAAAACGCGGTCTCGACCGTGGTGCGGATCTGTGAGCTGATCTGCTTGAAGCCGTCCTTGCCTGGATAGGCGCCGATGGTTGCCATTACCTCTTCTCCTTTTGGAAATCCGGTGAGTCGATCCGTGAAGCTGCCCAGTTCCGAGCGGATTGGGCGAATTCCCGGCATCGGCGTTAATACCGCCTATCTTAGCGGGTTCCGACCGATGTGCGCGCCAGATTGGCTTTTGCAACTTCCAAAAAGCGAGCCCGAGCCAATCCGTGATCAATGATGGGCTCGGAATAGACCACGGAGCGTCGAAGGCACTCGGGTGCCTTCCAGGGGCTATGAATCCACTTCGCGGGCATGGCGCGTAGCTCCGGTATCCAGCGCTTCACGTACTCGCCTTCCGGGTCGAAGCGCTCGCCCTGGGCCGTGGGGTTGAAGACGCGGAACCACGGCTGGGCATCAACACCGCACCCTGCACTCCATTGCCAGCCCATGTTGTTGTTGGCCCAGTCGCCGTCCACCAGCCACTTCATGTAATGGGCCTCACCGTATCGATAATCCTGAAGCAGGTGCTTTGTAAGGAAACAGGCGGCCACCATGCGGGCACGGTTATGGACAAAGCCTTCGGCGAGCAATTGCCTGGCTGCAGCATCCACCACGGGGTACCCGGTGTGCCCGGTTTCCCAGGCGTGTCGCGCCTCGTCATCGCGCCGCCAGGGGAATGCGGAGAAAGCCTCCCGAAATGGCAGCCGCACAAGCCATGGCTTTTCCGCCAGGAGATGGTGCGCAAATTCCCGCCAGAGCAACTGGTTTTGGAAGCAAAGCGTATCCTCCGAGGGGGCATCGCATTTAGATACTGCATGCCAAAGGCTGCGCACCGAAAGAGTGCCGAAATGCAGATCCACCGATAGCCGAGAGGTCCCTTCCTGATCCATACGATCTCGGGCAATTCGATAATCCTTAATACCACCCTCGAGGAAGGTTGCCAGCCGCTCACGTGCGACAGTTTCGCCACCCTGGAGCAGGTTCGGATTCGGCACAATGCCCAGGCCCACAAGCCCCGGCAGATCGATCCCCATTGTTTCCAGTGGAGGTAATTCACGGGGCGCCTCGAGTGGGCAGCTCACGGCTATTTGTCGATGAAAGGAGCGTGCAAAGGGCGTAAAAACGTGGTACGGGGTTCCACTCCCGGTTCGCAAGGAGCCATCTGGAGTAAGGGTTTCGCCTTCAAAAAGGCGGAAGGGGATCCCGTCGCGGCCCAGGGCTGCTTCGATCTGACGATCTCTTTCCACACCAAAAGGCTCGCTCCAGCGATGGGCCAATACTTGATCCACTTTCCAAAGGCTGGCAAGGGCGGGAATGCGTTCCACACTGCGCCCTTCGAGTACAACCAAACGAGATCCCCGACTGCGAAGGCTCTTTGCTAAATCCTGAAGGGAATCCAATAGAAATTGCATGCGATGAGGCAGCGCTTGAGCCTTCTCCGCAGCAAAGAAAAAGGAATCCGCAATGAAGACTGGAATCACTTCACCCTGCGAACACGCTTGAAACAGAGGAGCGTGATCCTCAACGCGAAGATCCTTGCCTCGAAACCACACCATGCTGCGCATCCACACAGCCTAACGCTTTCACTGATATATGAGGGCGACTTCGGAAATTGACGAGATCCGTGGCATTATCGTGACGTGCCTGAATGGCAAAGGAGCCGTTTTGTCCATGACTGACGCATGCGCCATCCTCACAACCTGCGGAAGCGAAGAAACGGCCCTCACCATCGCGGCCGCTCTTGTCGACCAGGGCTATGCAGCATGTGTGAGCATCCTTCCTGGCGTCAAAAGCTATTATTACTACCAGGGCGGGACTCACCTCGACGAGGAGGTCATGCTCATCATCAAGACAACCCAAAACCAATTTCAGGCGATCTCCCAGACCATTGCCGAACTGCACACCTACGAAGTACCTGAGATATTGATGTTCCCAGCCGAAGCAGGATCAGCTCAATTCCTCCAATGGCTCCAGAAATCAACACCCCAACAAAGCTAAGAGGAAAAAGCCATGGAACAGACACTAACCGGAGAATTCCTAAGGGTTGTCGAACAGGCCGCCATTGCTTGCGCTCGCAGCATCGGCCACGGCGACCGCAAACACAGTGATCACCTGGCCGTGGAAGCCATGCGCGTAGCCATGGAAACCATTCAGATGGATGGCACCATCGTCATCGGCGAAGGCGAACGGGACGAAGCGCCCATGCTCTACGTGGGCGAAAAGGTCGGCATGGGCATGGGGTTTCCCTCCGTCGATATCGCCGTAGATCCCCTCGAAGGCACCAACCTCTGCGCAACGGGTGCGGCCAACGCCATCGCAGTGCTCGCGGCTTCGGAAAAGGGCGGTTTGCTGCATGCCCCGGATCTCTACATGAACAAGCTCGTGGTCGGCCCCGCCGCCAAAGGCATGGTCCACCTCGATGCGGAAGTGGGCGATAACCTCAACGCCATTGCCAAATCCCTTCACCGCAAGGTGCAAGACATCACGGTAGTGGTCATGGACCGTCCTCGCCACGACAAGCTGATCGCCGATATTCGCCATGCCGGTGCTCGCATCGAGCTCATCGGGGATGGCGACCTGAGCGCCGCCATCGCTGCGGCTGTCAGCGGCACCGGGGTGCATGCGGTCATGGGCATCGGCGGTGCGCCCGAAGGCGTCCTTTCCGCAGCGGCCTTGAAGTGCCTCAACGGCGAAATCCAAGGCCGACTCATGGTTGACACCAATACGGCCAGCCGCGAGAAAGCCGAGAGCATGGGAGTGGATTTCGACCGCATCTACATGACCAACGATTTGGCACCGGGCGAGCACATTATCTTTGCCGCCGCTGGCGTCACCAACGGCAACCTGCTCAAGGGCGTGCGCTTTTTTGGCGATGGTGTGCGAACCAGCAGCCTGATCCTGAATTACAGCCCTCGCCGCGTGCGATTTGTGGAAACCGTCCACGTCGAAGCTGGGGACCATATCGCCATTCGGTTCTAGATCTTTTCTTTACCGTCACCGAATCGTTTCCCAACCGTCTCCATTCCGAAAGGATAATGAGACGTGAGGGACGACAATGGTGAGGGTTCTGGTCATCGAGGACGAGCGAGATCTTCAGCAGGTGCTGGCGTATAACCTGCGCAAAGAAGGCTATGAGGTGCTCCAGGCCGTGGATGGCCTCGAGGGGCTTCGAACCGCTAAAATTCACCATCCCGACATGATTTTGTTGGACCTGATGTTGCCTGATTTGCCAGGCACCGAGGTCTGCAAGGGACTCAAGGCCGACCCCACCACACGGGATATCCCGGTTCTCATGCTTACCGCCAAGGGTGAGGAAATCGATCGGGTACTTGGTTTCGAGCTGGGGGCCGAAGATTACGTCGTCAAACCCTTCAGTGTTCGAGAACTGCTGCTGCGTATTCAAGCCATCCTGCGACGGACGCATGGGGCCAAGTTGTCCAACCCTGAAGATGCCCTGACTTTTGGCCGGTTGCGCATCGACACCGCCGCTCATCGCGTCTGGGTGGATGATGTTGAAGTACAGCTCACCTCCATCGAGTTCCGCCTTCTGGTCATGCTCTACGAGCGGCGCAACCGCGTTCAAACCCGCGCCTCGCTCCTAGAGGACGTCTGGGGACTGCAAGCGGATACGGAAACACGCACCGTGGACACGCACGTCAAGCGTCTGCGAGAAAAACTTGGGGCTGCTGAGGCCTATATCGAAACGGTGCGCGGCGTTGGCTACCGCTTTGCCGCCAGCCCTGATGAGGTTCATGCATGAGCATGGGAATTCGCGGCAAGCTCTTTCTCATTTCAATGGGACTGATTGTGTCGGCCCTGGTGGTCGCAGATCTGGTTTTGACGTCATCTCTGGATCGCAGCCTTACGGACCGAGTGCGAGCCGATCTCGGAGTGCGTGCGGTCCTCGCAGAACAAACCATCTCCCAATTAGCCCAAACAACGGCCACTCATGCCGATGGGCATTGGCAAACGCTGGCCGTTGATCTTGGCCTTCGGAGCAAAGCTAGGATTACTGTCATCTCGCTAACGGGTGAGGTACTCGGTGATTCCAGTCTCAATGAAAACGCGGTCTCCAAAGTTGAAAATCATTTAGAACGACCCGAAGTCAGCGAGGCTTTGGCTCGCGGACATGGTGCCAGCATTCGCTATAGCAGTACCGTCGAACAGCGCATGATGTATGTCGCCGTACCGTTTTATCGTCAGAGTCATCAAGCCGGCGTTTTGCGAATCGCCCTGCCACTCTCGCAAGTTGATCGTGCCGTTCAGGATCTCCGCAAGATTCTGGTGGCGGCTTCGCTACTGGCATTGGGCGTCGCCGGATTGATCTCCACTCTGGCCACCCGCCGCATCAGTCACACCCTTCGGCAACTCGCCCAAACGGCTGGCCGCATGGTCGGTGGTGATCTGGGTGAGCGTACCCATACCGCCGGTCATGACGAAATTGCGACCCTCGGTAAAAGCCTGGATCATCTCGCCGCCAACCTCTCCCATACTCTCGATCAACTGCGAACCGAGCGAGATCTTCTGGGCGATATTCTCGGCGGAATGCAGGAAGGCGTGCTGGTGCTCGATGCGAAGGGCCACGTTATCCACGCCAATCCAGCCCTACGGGCCATGCTGCTGCTGGCCGCTGACATTATCGGCAAGCCGTTGCTCGATGTCATCCGCAATGCAGACCTCGTAGAGATACTCGGTGACGCCCGAGAGGACAAAGCCACCGCCACTGGTGAAGTCGAACTCTCCGGCATCAAACCCAAACGCCTCTTGGTTCAGGCCGCACCCCTCCAGGGCGGCACTGGCAATCTGCTCATGGTGCTCGTTGATGTCACGCAATTGCGCCAACTAGAATCCATCCGCAAAGATTTCGTCGCCAACGCTTCCCATGAATTGCGCACACCCGTGGCTTCGCTACGATCCGCCGCCGAAACCCTGCGTGGCGCCATGAATGATCCCGAGGCATCTCAGATGTTTTTGGAAATGATCGAACGCAACGCTGGCCGACTGCATCAATTGGTCGAGGATCTTCTGGACCTCTCCCGCATTGAATCCAAGGAATTTCACCTTCAACTCGAAAATCTAGACCTCACGACTTTTGCTGAGCAGATGTTGCACGCCTATGCGCGCCTGGCCCAGGACAAAACCATCCAGATGGATGTCAGCTCCTCAGCCCCCGGAATCATGGCCCGAGCGGATCGACGCGCCTTGGAGCAGGTGATGGGCAATCTCCTGGACAACGCCATCAAGTATTGCCCTTCGGCCTCCAAGATCCAGATTCATGTCGAGTCCCAAGGGGAACGTACTCGAGTTTCGGTATCCGATACAGGTCCGGGCATTCCGCCCCAGCATCTGCCCCGCCTTTTTGAGCGTTTCTACCGAGTTGACGCCAGCCGTTCCCGCGAGCTTGGCGGCACCGGCCTCGGCCTCGCCATCGTCAAGCATCTCGTAGAAGCCATGCGGGGAACGGTGACCGTGGAAAGCGATGCCGGCAAAGGCTCCACGTTTTCCTTCACGTTGCCAAAGGCGACCTCGTAAAGAGTGTTCGTGGCAGTTTCATGGCCCAGGTCCTAATGGCACCGAGGACACGGTCTGTCATCCGCGATGCGGAAGCGAGGCCCCCTTCACTACAACGTGAAAACGGAGATAGAATCTCCGACATCAATTCCAAGGAGCTTCCATGCCAGTGAAACCCAGCAACAAGGAAGAAGAACATTTTGCACAAATGGAGTTTGAGCGTCGGAAGCACTTGGCAAATGCTCTGGCTGAGCAATTGGCTGCCAAAGAGCGGGATGAACTCAGGGTCCTTCACTGGATGCACTGCCCTAAAGATGGATCGGAGCTCTTAGAAACCACACTCCAAGGCGTGAAAGTTGATATCTGCTCGACCTGCGGCGGCATGTGGCTGGATGCAGGTGAACTCGATACTCTGACGGAAGCCGACAAGTCCGGAGTCCTGGGCAGTTTCCAAAAACTCTTCCGCCGATAAACCTCCGAAGCGCACTGCATGCCGTTGCGATGAAACCCAATTTCATCCATCTAGACTATTTCATCGCCAGCACCACCACCGTACTGCTGCTACTGGGCTTGGTCTTTGCGCGCATCGAACCCTTCTACGAATCGATTTTCTTTCTGGTTGTAGGCAGTTTTCTGCTGCTCTTCCTCATGTTTCTCATCCGAGACATGGATAACCCTTTCGGCAATTACGAGAATTCATCCTCCGAAGATGTGTCGCTGAATCCGCTTGAGGCTGCTCTATCGGATCTTCAGGCCCGGGTGGCGGCGGAGCGATTGCGGGTCTCGGGTGACCTCACTCAGGATAGTGAACCCCAACCCGGGTGATAATTAGGCCTTCCCGCACAACCAAAGGTTCTGCCATGTCTCATGAATCGGCACGCCACGATCCCAGACTACAAACCCAATTGCTGGCAAGCATTCCCGATATTCCGCGGTACGTGTATGTGAGGGCGCTCCTCCTGGACCCTGCGAGCGTGGTCGTCGGGTCACTGCAGGGAGCCGTTGTCCTTAGCTCCACGGGTCCGTTGGCCTTCGTACACGGCGAACCACCCAGGGATCTGCTCAGCAGCGTCCTGAAGGATGACCTGGAGGTGCTTTCGTTACGACCCATCGAAGGGCTTCCTGCGGGTTGGATTTGGGAACGTGGAACCCTGATGACACTCGGGGCTGATGATCGGTTTCAACAAGTTGGGGAGGCCATGGACCCGGTCGTGCCCCTGACCCGCGAATTGCTGGAGATGGTGCCTGATCCACTGCGGCAGGAACTCGGGATCGCCTTCGAGACGGGCTCGGTCATGTGTATGGTCGTGGACGGCCAACCCGTTTCCTTCGCATCAGCACCGCTTTGCAGCGAATCCTATTTCGATCTCTCGGTCGATACTCTCGAGGCATTTCGGAACCGCGGCTACGCGCGCTTTTGCGCCTCTGCGGTTATGCGAGCTGAAATGGACAAAGGGCGCAACCCTGTCTGGGGTGCCAAGGATTCCAACCTGCCCTCCCTGCGGGCCGGGCAATCCCTCGGGTTCATTCCCCGAGAACACCTATGGTTGGCCACCAAGGCCTGAATCACCTGGGATTCTGCCCTCGGTGTTTGGGGGGTGGATCGGAACCACGAGCGTCACGGCGCTGGGGTCTCGAGGGGCCGCCGACCCGCGAAACAGCCAATAGCAATCTTTTTGATTTGTGAGGGAATCCGCAATCCTCACCCTGACGGCCAGAACTGTCACGTGCATTTGGCTTGGCCGCCACGATCGATCTTCATCCTAATGGCATGACGAATAATGCGACCCTCGCCTTGCCCAAGGATTTCTATATGAGATCTGCCTCAGAAAAACAGGTTCACAACACCCTGGATGTCCTGGGGGCCGAGCTGCAGCGCATTTTGTCGCGCCGCCAATTGAGCCCCCTTTTCCAGCCCATTCTCGATACCCGAACCGGGCAGGCCTTTGGCTTCGAAGGACTAATCCGAGGACCGTCGGATACCGTTTTGCATTCCCCGATCAATCTTTTCAATGTGGCGCGCTATGCGAATCTTACGCCCCTGTTGGAGGAAGCCTGCTGTCGAACACTGCTGCAAGCCTTTGCGCGACAAGCCCCAGGTGGACGACTCTTCCTGAATGTGGGACCGGCCTTTTTTACGAATAGTGCCCCATTCCGAATGGACGACGTCATGGCCTTCGGGTTGCGACCCGATCAAATTGTCATTGAACTCACGGAGAGTGAACCCTCATTCGACACGGAATCCTTGCTGCGAGCCGCCGAACATTTCCGCGCCCTCGGCTTTACCATCGCGCTCGATGATCTCGGCGAAGGCTTCGCCAGCCTCAAGCTTTGGTCTGAGCTGCGCCCGGACTTCGTCAAGATCGACAAACACTTCGTTCAAGGGGTCAGTTTTGATCCCATCAAGCAGCAGTTCCTGCGCTCGATTCGAGACCTAGCGGCTGGAACCGGAGCCCGGGTGGTAGCCGAGGGCATCGAGACCGAGGCCGATCTTTCCGTGGTGCTCGAACTGGGCTTGGAATTCGTCCAGGGCTATTTGCTGGGCCGCCCGGTGCCATCCGTCACCCCACCCAATCCCCATCCGATGATGCGCAATGGAAATGACAATAGTCGCTCACCCCGTGGCTTCGGGAATCAGAATCGTTTCACCGCGAGCCGCCTCATGCAAACCGTGGAACCGGTGGATCCACGCACAGCGGTATCAAATGTCGCCGAGCGATTCTCGGCCGATCCTTCGCTCTCCACCCTACCCGTCGTGGATAGTGGAATACCGGTTGGCCTCCTGAATCGATACGCCTTCCTGGACCTGATGTCACGCCCCTTCGCGCTGGATTTGCATGGCAAAAAAAGCTGCGACCGTTTCATGGAACGCCAACCCCTGGTGGTCGACCATGGCACCACCATTCAGGAATTAAGTCAGCTGATTGTGGATTCGGATCCCCGGCATATTCTTTTCGGTTTCATCGTCACCCAAAATGGTGAGTACGTGGGTATTGGCAGCGGCCAGGAGCTCATGCGGGAAATAACTCGCCTGCAAATGCAAGCAGCTCGCTACGCCAATCCCCTCACTTTGCTACCCGGCAATGTGCCCATCCACGAGCACTTGGATGGCCTTCTAGAACAAGAGCTTCCCTTCGTGGTTGGCTACTGTGATCTCGACTATTTCAAGCCCTACAACGATGTCTACGGCTATCGAAAGGGTGATGAACTCATCCAGTGGGCCGGAAAAATTTTCCAGGACGCCTGCGACCCGAATCTGGATTTCTTGGGCCACATTGGCGGCGATGATTTTGTACTTGTGCTTCGATCCGAAGACTGGTTGAAGCGCCTGGAAAGCATTCTGCAACGCTTCCAAGAGGGTCGAACTATCTTTTTTCTTCCTTCGGATCTGGAGCGTGATGGCTACGAAACCGAAGACCGAAAAGGCAACACCGTCCTGCACCCGCTGGTTTCCGTTTCAATCGGCGTACTGCCCGTCACCTCTGGAACCTATGCCACCCATCGCGAGATTGCCACCGCTGCCAGTCACGCCAAGAAAATGGCCAAAGGCATCGAAGGCTTCTCTCTGTTCATCGAACGCCGGAGTACTGGGATAGGCGTAACCGCACCCGGTGCATGACCATGCTTGCCCGGCGCGAAAGAAAACGTAGCCGACTTGCCCCTTTGCGGACACTCGTTGCTCACATCCGACGTGCTTAATGGAGCCTTGGAGGTTTGCCATGTCACGTCTCACACGAATCTTTTGGGTAATGGTGGGCTTAGTCTTGCCCGCAGCCGTTGCGCACTCGCAGGCGCTCGCCCCGCAGCAGATGCAGGAACGGTTGGAAGGCAAGATCCGCATTATCGGCTCAGACTCCATGGACCCCTTGATTCGACTTTGGGTGCAGGAGTTTCAGAAACGCCAGCCGAAGGTTGACTTTCAAATCACCTCGCATGGCTCCGGTACGGCCCCACCCGCACTTACGAAAGGCGAAGCCGAGATTGGCGCCATGAGCCGAGAAATGAATGCCAAGGAATTGGCGGCATTCACCGCGCAGCTGGGGTATGCACCCACCTCCCTTTGCGTAGGCTTCGATGCGTTGGCGATCTTTGTGAATCGCCGCAACCCACTTAAACGCATCAGCATCGAACAACTCGACGCCATCTACAGTGAAACCAGGCTCGCAGGCTGGGCAACACCCATTCGCACCTGGCGGGATTTGGCAGGCCAAGGCTGGCGAACTTCCATCATCCGCCCGTACACCAGAGACGAAAAAAGCGGAACACGCGCCCTGTTCATGGAACAAGTGGCGCAGAAGGGTGGCCTGCTCCGGAAGGAAATCGAAGTTGCCGACCAAATGGGAATTCTGGAAGCCATTGGCCAGAATGTCCGGGCCATTGGGTATGGGCCCACCAATTACTTGAACCCGCAGGTGCGCTTGGTGCCTCTCGCTGCCAAGGGCTCCCAAACGCCTTTGGAACCCACGACCAAAAATATTCGCACGGGTGATTACGCCCTGGCCCGTCGGCTCTACTTCTACGTCAACCTTCCAGCCAGTACCCCGCTGACACCCGCACTTCACACGTTCCTGAAATTCGTGCTTTCCAAAAATGGACAAGACCTTGCAACGGGTTATGGCGCCGTGAGCCTGGATCCCTCTTTTGCGGATTCTCAAGCCAGCCAGTTGCGCTGAGGATGTCATGACAACGTATACAGCTCTTGGCTCCACCCTTCTGGCCGAATGCTTGGCCGTGGATCCTTTTGGTTCCGTGCATCGCGGTATTGAACGTGACGGATCCCCGGCCGGGCGCAATGTCCTGGTCCGCCGCTATCACGACACCTGGCTCTCGGAAGGACTCCTGGCGCGCCACAGCGAAATTCGTCGAAATCTCATTTACCTCGGCAGTGTCCAGCTGTTCCAAGGTGTCCATCTGAGCCAAGACGATGCGCCCCACTTGGTCTGGCCCCTTTGCCAAGGGCGAAGCCTCGCCACGGTCCTACGCGTGGCCGAAGAGCAGGAACTCCCCTTCGGCCTCGATCAATCGCTGTTTCTGATCTGGGTGCTCTCTCACCATATCGCGCAGCTGCATCGCGCCAAGCTGCCCTTGGGCTTCCTCTCGCCCCACCGAGTCTGGGTTGGCTTTGATGGCCTCGTAGAATTACTGGACGCGCCTGTCATCACGATTCTCGAAGACATCCTGCCCAACGTTCCTGGCGCGATGGAAGCCATGGCGCCCTACCGCCAAGGACCTCATCGCGAAGGCATCATGCACGATGCTTTCCAGATGGGCGCCCTGCTCTTCAAGATGCTGTTTCACAAACCGTTGCCCATGGATATCCCCCTGGACCACTCGATTGAAACCGCGCGTCTGCAATCGCCCGAAGGCACGGAGCCCCTGCCCGTTCTCATCAAGGAACTCTTGGCTCGATTGCTGGGCTTGAGTCGCCCCTTTGCCGACCTTGAAGCACTGGAGGCCCACCTCGAAAACACCATGTTTGGCGACGATTCCTTCAACCCCACCACCTTCGGCCTTGCCTTCACGATGCACACCTTGTTTCGCAAGGAAGTGGAGCTGGAAAAACAGGCCATGGAAGCCGAGCGCCTGAATCCAAGGCTCTTCGCCTTGCTTGAGACACCGGCAGAAAGCCTGACCGAACCACTCCAGCCGAGCCGAATGCCCCTGTTCAAGCGTGTCGCAACCTACGCGGCAGCCTTTCTGGTGGGTGCCGCTGCCTTAGGCGCCTGGATGCTTCCATCCCGCTTGAGGGCGCCCATCGAAACAGCTGGCCAACCGCCTTCCCCTCGTTCCCTCCAGGCAGTTCAACTTCCCGAACCTCTCCATGCGCCGAGCGAATCAACACCGGTGCCCAACCCTCTTCCGGAGTCTCAGCCAATCGTTGTGAAACCGATTAGCCCAGCTCCCCAAAGCCTCCCACTTCCCACGCCGACCAGTCCGGTTAAGCTCCGCGTGTTTGTAGACGAGAAAGGGCGTATTCGACAGGCCCTTGTTCAAGATGGCGCAGCGAAAGGCAGCGATCGTGAAGCCAGAGCCATCGAACTAGCCATGGGCAAACACCTCCCCCCGTCTCTGGAAAACGGTGTCGCAATAAGGTTTTGGACCCAACTTACGGTCCAAGTGAAGTGACCGGCTCTGAACCAGAACAACACAGGTTGTCACAACGATGTAAATGTACGAATGAGTTCGTTGACATATTACGAACTGGTTCGTATGTTGGATCTACTCCCATTGCGAGGTCGATCCATGCGATTTGCCCGGACCCTAGGCCCCCTGTTCCTGCTGCTTTTAGCCTGTAAGGCACCCACGCCCAGACCTGCTCTTTCTGCCACCCAGATTTGGGCGGCCCAGGTGCAGGAGGCCGGAACCAAACCAGCGGCAGCCATTCCTGACCGCGAACGGGCCGAATTTGCTCAGGGCTTCGAGAATGGGGCCGCCATGGTGCGTAGGGCGCTCGACACCGGCAGGAAGCCCTTCGTGCTGCTTCCAGACCGGCTGGCAACGCCACCAGCTCCAAAGCTGCTGGGCCCCTTGCCCGAGGGCGTGACGCTGGCTCCTGACCCCCTACGAGTGGAATTAGACACCGCCACGGGTTTGCGAATTTGGGCGTGGGGTGCGGTGGAAGGCTCGGTCTATTCTCGCGGGCAGAAGGAAGGCTTTGCCTGGGCCCTGTCGCATCATGGCCAAAGCCTCGTTCAGCCACGGCGGCCTTCGATCATCCCCGAGCGATGGGTTCGCTGGCCCAAGGAGGCCGCCAGCCTCAACCTGGAAATAGCCACTCGCAAAGCCGAGGTCCATTGGACGCCCCAGGCCCTGTTCTGGAAAGCCTCGGGAGAGGGTTTCCCAATCGAACATCGGTGGCATCCGGCCGATGAAGCCTGGAGGCCTCGCTTCGCGGCGCTCCAGGAAGATGTGCTCTGGCTGGATACGCTCGGGCACGGTGCCGTGGCTCTGGATCTGGAAACGGGCTATATCCGGGATCTGAAACCATCGCCAAATCCTGCTGAACTGGAAGCAACCCTGGATGCGAAAGCCGCTGCCGAGAAGAATCGGATTCAGGAAATTTTGAAAGAATCCACCCCCGAAGCATCGCGCAAACGCTGGCAGGAAAATGCCAACTCCCCTCTGGCTCAGGCGATGCGCAAGGAACTGCGAGGGCAGGCCGAAAAAGGGAATCCTGAATTTATGTTCATGTTGGCCCTGAACCTCGCCAATCTCGGCGTTGCCGAAGAAGCCGAGGGTGCAACCTGGCTTCGCAAAGCCGCCGAGCAAGGCCATCCCGAGGCCATGAGTTTTCTGGGTGCCTGGCACTATGAAGGGCGCTGCGTCGAAAAATCGGAAACCCTGGCCAGGAAATGGTTAGAGAAAGCGGCCAAGGCCGGTGATGGGGAGGCCAAAAAAATGCTGGCATCCCTGTTTGGAACATCGCGGCCATAGCCCGACGGCATCATCCGCCAAAAAATTGCGGTGAACTTGATCGATGCGTGGCCCCTAAAGGAGGCGATTGCTGGGTGTTCCCGATTGAAGGAACGAGGCAAACTGCACGGAAGGCGCGCTCTGAAGGCTCAAGTCCACCAGAATGCCGAATCTTTCGGCGGTGAGCAGATCCTGATGAAACGATTTCCAGGTAATTCCAAAATCGAGCAAATTGATTCGCGCAACGGCCCTCAGCAGGTCGGTGGGGTGCTGCAGGTAGGGCTGCGGCTCATGCAATTCGAAGCCTTCCAGAACCAGCGCACCGATGATTGCAGCCCGAAATCGCAACTCGGCGCCATCCAACAAGCTGTCCAAAGTCACGGTGTTGGAGAAACTATTTTGCGCGCTCCAAGGAACCTCCACAGGAGTAGCATTTCCCCCCGTTCTGTGATCGAGGATTTGAGGTCTGGCAGTGGGACTGGATTCAATTCTGGAAACCAAGGGCATCAACGCAGCGTGCAGCATCGCTTTCCTCCTGTCAGAAAGGATCTGCACCCAGGGTGAAGAAGACGTGAAGGGTGTGTGACAAGTCCGCAGATTCGTCGCCCAAAGTGGTGGTTTTCCCGCAGACCCCATCGTGGAGGTGCAATCCGCGATCAGCGCAAAAAGACCCAACCCGCTGGCTCAGGGTTGCTCTGGATGGGTCTATGCACCATTCGCCAACCGCCCACGAGCACTAGGATTACCCCCAATAGGAAAAGCGTAAACGGCAGCCAGCGAGCGGCACTAACCTCATGGGACTTATTCGTAATCGCCAATTTGTCACCTCACGATTCGATAAACGCACCTTCTGATGACCTACTCGACCTAGGCGCACACGCCTAGCGATCAAATGACTTTGTCGACAAGAAAGCGCCCCAACAGGGGCGCTCTCTTTGGCGAATTGAGATTTAAATCAGAACGCGATCTGGAAGGCCACCACGAGGCTATCACCACCCTGCTCACCGGTCTGGATGGTGGGGGTAGCGCGGGGCACCAGGAAGTTCTTGCTGCGCATGACGTAGTTCACCTTGATGTTGGCGGCCTTCACACTGTCCGGCTTGAAGGCATAGGTGTAGCCAAGGGTGATCTCCGTGAACTCAGGGGTGTAGTCCACGGCAGAACCGTTCACGAGGCGGGGCGTACCCAAGGCGGTGTGGGTGTATGGGTTGTAGGGCGTGTACCAGTCGCCACCCTGGTTGTAGTTCATGAAGTCGTAGCGGCCAAGGACCGTGTGGTTACCAAAGGTGTAGCCCATGGTGGCCGTGTAGGTGAGGAACTTCTGGTCAAGATGCTCCCGCTTCACCGCGGGAGCGCTCGCGGCGAGGGTGGGGAAGCGGCGGCCCAGCTGTCCAGTGAGGGCTTCAAAGGAGGCATACCAATCGGAGGTGCTGAACTGGTAGAAAGCGCCCAGATTGCTCGTCTTGTCCTTGTTGTCGTAGATGGCTGCCTGATTAGGCCAGCCTGCGGGAGGCGCGGCAGGCGCGATAGCCGCGGCGGTCGTATCCTTAACATCGGAACTTCCCTGCAGGGCGTAGAAGCCGAACTTGTGCGCCCTGCCGTAGTTCATTTCCAGGCGGGCTGCGTACTCTTTCTGGGCATTGACGTCGTTGTTCTTGGCGCTCCCACCAAAGACACCCACGTGGATCTTGCCGCCAAAGGCCTTGGGATCGCCGAAGGGGAAGCTTAGGGCCGCGCCACGATCACGGTTGTCAGTGATCTGGCGTCCAGACTGAGAACGCTCCACCAGGACCAGTTCCGAGGAAGAGGTCTCGTGACCCTGGAGGGTCTTGAACTGCCCCACCTTCAGTTCCGCACCAAATGGGGTTTTGTAGATAATGGCGGCGTCCTGCAGAATGCTGCCGGAGCTGATGGTGGGATCGATCATCGCCTCGTAGGAAACCTCATCCGTGATCTTGCCCGAGAACTTGATTTCCGCACGGCGGATGCTGAAGCTGTTCTCCTGGAATTCGCTGCGGAGGTTGTAGTACTTGTTCGGTGCCACACTCGTGCTGTTCAAACGGAGATTGTTGTCCAGCATCTGGGTATACCAGACCTGCAGGAGGCCGCTGATCTTGGGCGCCTGGGCCTGAGCGGTGGAGAGACCAGCCAGCGCGATGGCGGTGCCGGCAAGCAAACGAAGATTACGGGACATGTGTCCTCCGTGAAAAGTCCGGGCGTACCCAGAATTGGTTTCTTCCGAGAAGCTCAACAGATTCCATGGTGACGGAGCTATGTGAAGGTTCCATGAAGGTTCCGCCACGATTCAGGAACTATCGAGTGTCAATTTTGTGTCGAGAAATTTGGCTCATTTTTTGGAAATGGATCCGTGTAAACCAAGCATGCAACATTCGAATTTTCGAACCGCACAACTCTCGCTTTTCTCTTTTATCGGTGTCCATCAGTGTTCATCGGTGGCCAAATTTTCTTCTTCGTTTTCGATTTTCAGTAGTTCACAAAACATAAAAAAACATTTGCCACCGATGAACACCGATGAGAAGTGTGATTCTATTTTTGAGAATAAACTCAACTTTGGCGGCAAGGTTGGAGTTCCGAGAGCGAGGCCTAGTGAGCTTCTGGCCCCAAACTTTCGGGGTGGCGAATATCGGTACCTTGAGTTAGAAACACCACCATCTCGGCTAGATTCGTGGCGTGATCGCCAATCCGTTCGAGGTACTTGGCAATGGCCTGCACGCCCATGCCGCGTTGAATGGCAGTGCGATCTTCCATCATGACGAGCAGCACTTGGTGGAAAAGTTGGGAATAGATTGCGTCCACTCCACGATCTCGTTCAATTACCCATTTGGCTTTGGCGGAATCCGCCGCCACAAAAGCGTCGAGCGCATCGCGAACCATGTTCTGCACGATATCGGCCATGGTCAAAATATCCGGCCAATCGCGGCGCGGTGGATCGGAGGAAATATCCAACACCCGTTCGCTGATATTCACGGCCAAATCACCAATGCGTTCCAAATCCGTTACTAGCTTCAGTGCCGTGGTGATGAAGCGCAGATCCGAGGCCACCGGCTGACGACGCGCCAGGATATTAAGGCAGAACCCGTCGATCTCTACTTCCAGACGATTGATATCGTGATCGAATTCAATGGTGCGGTTGGCCAGAGCGTTGTCTTGTTCATGAAAGGCGCGAACGCTTGTGGCCACCATGGTTTCCACCTTGGCACCCATGAGCAAAATCTTCTCGCGCAGCTTCGCGAGTTCGTCTTCAAAACCTTTGTCGGTGTGCAGTGTCATATCGAATCCTAAAAAGAAATCACCACGGAGACACGGAGTGCACGGAGAAAAAGCTCGGGAGAAAGATCCTGGAGCAAGGACGACGAAGGGACACCTGCGATTGTTTCATTCTCCGCGATCCCTCCGTGTCCTCCGTGTCGCCGTGGTGTTTTTTTCAGCCGAAGCGGCCCGTGATGTAGTCTTCCGTGCGCCGATCGGCGGGCCGGGTAAAAAGAGCATCGGTGGTATTGCATTCCACCAGATCGCCCAGGTAAAGGAAAGCCGTGTAATGGGACACACGCGCCGCCTGCTGCATGCTGTGGGTAACGATGACGATGGTGTATTTTTCGCCGAGTTGGTGAATGAGTTCTTCCACCTTGGCAGTGGCAATGGGATCCAGCGCCGAACAGGGTTCATCCATCAACAGGACTTCGGGTTCCAGCGCTAAGGCCCGAGCGATACAGAGGCGCTGCTGCTGTCCACCGCTCAGACTCGTGCCGCTGCGATTCAAGACATCCTTCACTTCATCCCAAAGGGCGGCCTGACGCAGGGAACGCTCCACCAGATCATCAGGGCGCTCGGGGCGCATGCCAGCCAGCTTCCAACCCGCCAGAACATTATCTCGAATGCTCAGGGTGGGAAAGGGATTCGGCCGCTGAAAGACCATGCCCACACGGCGACGCAAAGCCACGGGATCCATGGCGCGGGTGTAGACATCCTGCCCATCGAGCAGCACCCGACCCTCCATGCGCGCACCGGGGATCACTTCGTGCAAGCGATTGAGGCAGCGAATGTAGGTGGATTTGCCGCACCCAGAAGGCCCGATAAGGGCGGTCACTCGCTTTTCGCGGATCGGCAGAGAGATCTCTTTCAAGATCTTGTTTTTGCCGAACCAAGCGGAAAGATTTTCCGTGGCCATTTTCGCCGATTGGGAAGCACGGGCGGGACTCTGCGCCTCCTGATCCGAAACCAACAAGGAAGCCGAATCGTGCAGATCGAGTCGGGGCATGGCGAGCGTTGAAGAAAGCGCGTTCATTCGTTACCTCCCTTGGCCAGGTTGGCGAGTCATCACCCGAGCCAGGACATTGAGCACCAACACCAGCAACACCAGAGCCAGGGCCGCTGCCCAAGCTTGTTGATGCCAATCTTCATAGGGGGATACGGCGTAGGTGTAAATCTGCACCGGCAGCGACCCCATGGGCTGATCGAGCTTCAAAGAAAGAAAGCGACTACCAAAGGCGGTGAAGAGTAGCGGTGCCGTTTCCCCGGCTGCCCGCGCCACCGCCAGCATAATGCCCGTCGCGATGCCTGGCGCACCCGTGCGCAGCACCACGCCCAAGATCACGCGCCACTTGGGTATCCCCAGGGCAAGCCCGGCTTCCCTCAGAGAATCGGGCACCAATCGGAGGAGTTCCTCCGTGGTCCGCATGACGGTAGGCAGCATCAGGATGGCCAGCGCGATCCCACCGGCCAAGGCCGAGAAACGGTGCATCGTCAGAACGACCATGGTGTATACAAAAATACCCACCGTGATGGAAGGCACCCCGGACATTACATCCGCGGCAAACCTCACGATTTTGCCGAAGCGGTTATTACCGAATTCGGCGAGGTAAACGCCTCCGAGCACTCCTACCGGAATCCCGAAAGCACAGCCCAGCCCCACGAGAATGGCCGACCCCATGAAAGCGTTCGCCATGCCGCCACCGGTTTCACCCACGGGTTTTGGCAGCTGAGTAAAGAAGGCCCAGCTAAAGCCACCCAACCCCTTGAGCGTGAGGTCGTAGAGGACACTCGCCAAGGGCACCAGGGCCAAAAACACCATGCCCAGGCAGGCCCAACGAGCCACGATATCTGTAATTTTTCGCCGCTGAAAATGATCCAACATCAAGCTCTCCCTGCGCCAGCCGGCACCTTGCCAACGCGCCAAATAAGGAGACGGGCCACGATGTTAAGCACAACGGTCACGCCGAAGAGGATCAGACCCAATTCCGTGAGCGCTGCCAGATAGAGATCTCCCGAGGCTTCGGCATATTCATTGGCGATGACGCTGGCCAGAGAATACGAAGGATCGAAGAGGGAGAGCGAAATTTCCGCGCGATTACCAATCACCATGGTCACCGCCATGGTTTCACCCAAGGCTCGACCCAGACCCAAAATCACGGCTCCCAAGATCCCCGAACTGGCGGAAGGCAATACGGCCTTGCGCACCATTTCCCAGCGCGTTGCGCCCAGGGCCAAGGCCCCTTCGCGAAGGGTACTTGGAACAGCCTCCAGCACGTCACGGCTTACCGAAGCGATCGTGGGCAGGATCATGATGGCCAGGATCAAAACACCCGCCATGAGCCCGAGGCCGCGTGGCGTTCCCTGAAAGAACGGCAGAAAGCCCAAGGTCTTTGCAAGGAAGGGCTGTACCGTTTCTCGCAACCAGGGCGCCAACACAAAGATGCCCCAGAGCCCGTAGATGACGCTAGGAATGGCGGCCAGGAGTTCCACCAGGAACCCTAAGGGGCGACGCACCCAGTTGGGTGCCAGCTCCGCTAGGTAGATGGCAATGCCCAAGGCGATCGGTACCGCCAGCGCAAGCGCCAACAGACTCGACACCACGGTTCCATAGATGTAGGGCAGCGCCCCGTAGGCATCCAGCACTGGATCCCAGTCTTTGCTGACCAGGAAATGCCATCCGAATTGCCGAATGGAAAGCATGGAGGTACGAATCATCTGGAGCGTGATTGCCCCTAGAACCAGAATCACCATGCCAGCAAGAATTCCGGTCACCCAGAGAAAGGCCCGATCCGCCGGATTGACAACGGAACCTTTTCGCAACGACAGCGATGACCGCAACGACTGCAATGACCGCCAAAGGCGGGAAACCCAGGATTCCGGGGCTCCCACCGATGGCGAATTCGTGTCTTGCTTCAGGGTCATCTTACTTCCGGGTAATCAGGATTTGACCGTTGGCCTTCAAGCTCTTCAGCTTGGCTTCGACCTTGGGCAGCACATCCTTAGGCAGCGGAGCGTAATCGAGGGCCGCAGCGAACTTCTGACCGTCATGAATCGCCCACCACAGGTAATCGGCCACAGCCTTGCCCTTGACGGGATCCTTGGCATTTTCGTAGACCAGGATGTAGCTATAGGAAGCGATGGGGTAATCCTTGGCGCCATTGCTATCCGTGATGGACATGCACAGATCCGCAGGAATCTCGTTACCGGTAGCCGCCGAAGTGGTGGCTTCGGGGCTGGGCGTGATGAACTTGCCAGCCTTGTTTCGAATGGAGGCAACAGGAAGCTTATTCTGCTTCGCGTAGGCCAGTTCCAAATACCCGATGGCACCGGGCGTGGTCTTCACTAGACCGGTGACGCCTTCGTTGCCCTTGCCGCCCAAACCCACGGGGAACTTCACGCTCTTGCCAACCCCAACCTTACTCTTCCAATCGACACTGACCTTGGCTAAATATTCCGTAAACACTGCCGTGGTGCCGCTGCCGTCGGAACGATAGGCCACGGTAATGGGCGTGGCAGGCAAGGAAACACCAGGGTTAATACCGGTCAGGCGGGCATCATTCCATTTGGTGATTTGCCCCATAAAAATGCCCGACAACACTTCGGGCGTCAGCTTCAACGAAGCACTCACACCGGGAACGTTGTAAGAGACCACCACGCTGCCGAGGGTGACCGGGAGGTGGAAGATGGGCGACTTGGCCTTGGCCCGCTCCTGGGCGGTCATGGGCGCATCCGTGGCGCCGAAATCCACGGTGCCTTCGAGGATCTGCTTGATGCCCCCGCCGCTCCCGATGGACTGATAGTTGACATTCACGGATGGCTGCACCTTTTGGTACTCCGACATCCATTTCGAATAAAGGGGGTACGGGAAGGTCGCGCCTGCACCCTGGACCACGGTTTGGCCCTGAAGACTCGCCGCTGCCACCATGGCACCTAGCGTTGCAATCCGAAGCATGCTCATCGTTTGTTCCTCCTGGAATCACAGTACGGGCCCTATGTGGCGACTCTGTGACGGAGGTGCGACGATTGCGGAAAGCCTTGCTACTCCATCCCAGCCGGGAATAGGAAATAGGCAAGCAAAGCACCGCCTAGGATAAGCAACAGATCAAGCCATCCCCTGCCAGAAGGAATCGGGGAACGGGACCCCTCTGCCCACAGGACGATTCGATGAAGCGGTTGCATGGAATGGAGGTGAAAGGTGTGGGATCGCATGGCGCCCTCCTTGGGAAGTGCCCAGGTACAAACTAGGGCGCCCCAACGATCAGGCCGTGACGTTTCTGTAAACAAAACGCCCGCACCAAAAGGCACGGGCGTTTATTGCGATACCAACAATCAAATCATGGCTTACCTGTGGGTGGCATTGGGGTCACAACCTTAACCTGGGCCAATCGAGGATTGACCTTGAGGCCTGGCGCCACAGCCACGAGTGTCTTGTAGAAGGTCATTGCCAGCAGGGCGCTAACCGGAATCGTCAGCAGCCAAGCAATGAAGATATTACCTGCCAACCCCCACCGCACGGCGCTGGGGTTCATGCTCGTGCCCACGCCCATGATCGCGCCACTGATGGAGTGGGTGGTCGAAACGGGAATCCCGAAATGTGCGGTAGTGAAGAGCACGATGGCCGCAGCGGTTTCGGCAGCAAAGCCATGAATGGGCTTCAGCTTGGCGATCTTGTGCCCCAGGGTCTTGATGATCTTCCAACCACCACCCGCCGTGCCCGCGCCCATCATGAGGGCTGAACCAATTTTCACCCACAGAGGCACCGGAACATTGCCAGCGCCAGCCGGCAGGTAGCCGTAGGTAATGAGGCCCAAACAAATGATGCCCATCGCCTTCTGAGCGTCGTTTTGTCCATGGGTGAAGGCCATAGCGCCTGCGGAAACCAACTGCAATTTTCGGAAAGCGAAGTTTACTTTATGGATCGACATGCGGCGCACGATCCAAAGAATGCCGATAATAAGCGCGGCGGCAACCAAGAAGCCAAGGGCAGGCGAAATCACAATGAAGGCACCGATTTCCCGCAATTTAGCCCATTTGAGACCTGAAACCCCGGCATGCGCCAGGACGGCCCCGGCCAAGCCACCCATTAAGGTATGACTAGTGCTGCTCGGAATGCCAAACCACCAGGTCAGCAAATCCCAAAAAATAGCAGCCAAAAGCGCCGCAATAATGACCGCTGGCACCATCTGAGAACTATCGGCCAAGCCCTTTGCAATCGTAGTCGCCACAGAGGTGCCCATGAGTGCACCGGTAAAATTCAGCACCGCGGCCATGACGATGGCGTATTTCGCGGGCATCACGCCCGTGGACACGACGGTGGCAATGGCATTGGCGGTGTCGTGAAACCCGTTAATGTAATCGATACACCAGGAGAACAAAACGATGGCGATCAACGCCAGAGGGACGTATTCAAGCATGGTCCCGAATCCTCAAGCGTTCTTCATGACGGTGGAACCGACTACCTTGGCGGCATGATCGATGCGATCTACGGCGGCTTCCAGGGTATCCAGGAGCTCCTTCCACTTGATCAACATGATGGGGTCTGGACTATTGGAGAATAGAGCGGAAAGAGCGGTGTGGTAGACAGCATCGGTCTGGTTTTCCAGTTCGCTGACAATGCGTATGTGCTTACGGATTTCTTCGGGATTGGACATGTTGCGCAAACTACCCACCAGAAAAACCAGTTCCTGGCAGCCCGAGACATTCATGGAAGCCAGCTCCCGATAGGCCGGTAGCACTGTCTTAACGTTATAGAGAACCAGACGATCTGCGATGGCGTCCAGATCATCGAGCACATCATCCAAGGCGTGGGCCAAGGTCAGGATATCTTCACGTTCGATCGGTGTAACAAAAGTCCGATCCAGGCGATCAATAATTTCATGGGTTATTTCGTCGCCCTTATGCTCGAGCACTTTCATCGCTCTGCGGAAATCGCCCCATTCTTCTCGATTTTCGGCCCCTACTTCCTTTTCGAAGAATTTGGCAGCTTCAAGTACGTTTGCTGCGGATGCTTCGAGCAGGTCGAAGAAAACCATTTCCTTGGGCTTAAGCCAGCGGATGAGTGCGTTCAAGGACATGAAACCTCCGGTGGGGCTCAGGCCCCTGTGCTGATTATGGAACAGGTACGTGTCATTTCTGTGACGAAGCTCCGGTTCGTGGACTTCGTCACGCCTCAGTGTACCAGTTCTGAAACCTTTACAAAGTTCACTTGCCCTTTGCTGCGCGGGATGAGTTTTTCTAGAGCCTCCACGGTCTCCGGATAAATGTGGCCGATGATGATGACCTGTCCTTCAGCCCGGGCAAGCGTCAGGGCACGCTCCCACTGCTTGGCCATGGCTTCGAAGGCCTTGTCGTCATCCAGGAACACCTTGCGCTGTGCCGCCGGGATCTTAAGTTCGACGGCCATATCAAAGGCCACTGAATCTTTTTCGGTGCGGCTATCCAGAAAAAAGCAATGAGCCGCCTTGATCTCCTGAAGAATCCATTTCATGCGCGGACGATCCGGTGTAATGCGGCTACCCATGTGGTTGTTCACACCTTTGCGCCAAGGAACATCCAAAAGTGCTTTTTTTACGCGGGCCCGAATTTCGGCCTCGGGCAGTTCGAACATCACGGCATTGGGACCTGGGTCTTTTCCAGGTCCTGGATATCCAATGGGTTCCATGGGCAGGTGCAGCAGGATTTCCTTGCCCGCGCCATGGGCGATGGCGGCGCTTTCCTGTGTGAACTCCTGGAAGGGCAGCACGGCCGCGGAAAAGGCCACCGGTTGAGCACAAAGGCGCCTTACGAGCTCGGGAGCGGCGTAGCCGAAATCATCGATCACTAAAGCCAACCGGGGCAGCGCTGCGGTGGGCTGGGGTGCCGCTTGCGGTTTGTCCGTGGCCTTGTCCGGCAATCTCCCCGGCACGGCCACGGGAGAACTGGGTTTCGGTTTACGCGGAGGTTCGGATCGTTTGGTTTCCTGGTCTTGAGGTGGGCGTTGGGATTTCTTTTTACAGCCCTGATTGCTGAGCACTAAACCCAAGCCAAGGCCAAGCAAAAGCATCGCCACGCCCCAGAAGGCGAGAACACCGGTAGACCGTCGGCCTGAACTGCGCTTGCGACCGGCCATGATTCAGACGATCTCCCGCGCGCGCGGTTCCCTGTCGAAGCGTCCGCGATCAAAATTCTGCTTAAAGGCATGCATCGCAGGTTTGACTTCGGCCTTGGGAATGGGCTTCTTCTCGAGCTGCTCGAGAATCCTGGGCAGGGGATCTTCTTCGATTTTCACGCCTCGTTGGGCACGGATTAGGAACTCGGGAAGGAACCCCTGGCGATCCAGCTTTTCGCCCCCGGCCCCGACCCAACGGCGATTGACGATCTCCGCCGCACCACCGGTCCGCAACTGGAATCGCGTGCGCTCGACGCCCATGGCGGCCGTGCGTTCTCCAAAGGTTGGCAAGGATTGTTTCTTGAGGGCGGCAGCTAGAGCCTCGGCGGGCCCGATGGAGCCAAACCCGGTGAGCACCGCGACCTTGGCGAAGGCTGCTTTTTTCTCACCCATAGCTTCCAAGACACGCTCGGGCTTCCCGGCCTCTTGAATGGTTAAAAAAGGAACCTTTCCCGCGAACAACCCAGCAACTTGGCTCGCTTCGGTGAGATCGCCACCGACGCATTGGCGAAGATCCAAAACCAAAGGCAGTCGCGCATCCAAGGTATTCAGAACCGCCTGAAGTTCCTGGAACCGCCCTGCCTCAAGATCGTGCAGGGTCACAACACTGGCCGTGGGTTCTTTCCGTATGCCGATGGCAAGTCGGGAATTTTTTCCGCGCTTGAGGGTAAGTTTTTTGGTGGTACCCGCCATGCCGTCGTACCACAGCATGGTGACCTCGCTACCCTCGATGCCGCGGAGACTGCGTTCCACGGTCCAGGCGCTCATGGGGCCAAGGCTCTGACCATCGAGCTTTCGAATGATATCGCCCACATGCACTCCAGCTTTTGCTGCAGGGCCATTGGGATGCACGGCGATGACCTGAGCATAGATCTGGCTCTTGCGAAGCTTCAGGCCAGGATCGGCGCTGCCGGGATCGGGCAGCCGCAAATCTTCGGGACTGAGGTAGGCGTTCAGTGGGTGCGCGCGTTCCAGCGTGCCTTGAATGCCGCCCGCGATCACCTTGCCCATATCGGGAGCGTCGACGTAGTGTTCCCGCACCAGGGCCAGCACATCCTGGATATCCGATAGACCCGCCAGGGGGTCCTGGTTGGCAGGTTTAGATTCTTTTCGTGGGGGATCCGAATGCCGCACCACCATCGGGTAGGTGAAGGCGGCCACCAAGGGAAAGGTCAGGATTGAGAGCCAAGTGCGCTGATGCATTCTCCCAGTGTAAGCCACGGGCTCAAATCCGGGGCGCTAGATCCAAAAGACAGAGTTCCACCGCACGGTTCGGTTTGGCGCGCGAGAGTTCCCGACGTTGGGCGAGATCGCCCATCAAACGCATCAGTTCGGCCAGCAGCCTCGCCTGAAAGTCGGGGCCCTGTTCCACAACCACGGCCTGCCCGTCCTGGGCCATGGCCCGTGCGTTTTGCCGCTGATGGTCTCCGGCACTGGCGGGAAAAGGCACCAGGATCGCCGGGCGACCACAGGCCTTCAGTTCCGCGCAAGTGCTGGCGCCCGAGCGAGAGATCACCACACTGGCCGCCTCCAATTCGGTGGCCATCGACTCCAAAAAGGGCGCCAGGCGATGCCGCGCGTCATGCTCGCGCTTGGTTAATTCCTCGAAATCCCGCACTCCGGTCTGATGCACAACTTCCCAATCGGGAAAGCGCTCCAAGAGTTGTGGCGCCAGCCCCATAAGAGCCTCGTTCAAAGGGCGGGCCCCGCCGCTGCCACCCAACACCAGCAATCGATAGGGAGGCTGAAGCACATCAACCCCTGCAAATTCCCGCAGAAAATCTTCCCGCACGGGCGTTCCCACGAATCGGCAGCGCGCCCGAGGCAGCCTGCTCTCTGCCGCCGCCATGCCGCACCAGACCCGCTCCGCTCCCGGGGCCAAGAGGCGAATCAGCCAGCCGGGCTCGGCGTTGGATTCATGTAAAAAGTAGGGAATGCCCATGGAGCGAGCGGCAAAGAGGGCCGGTGCCGAAGCGTAGCCCCCCGTGGCGATGACGGCCCGCGGACGCTGAAGCTTCCACTGAGCTCGCAGTTCGGCCATCGCTCGCCAAAGCTTCCCCATGCTTTTCACCACCCGAAGGGGCGAACGTCCAAGGAATCCTTCCACATCCAAAAGCAAATAGGGCCAGCCGCTCTCGGGAAGCTTACCGGCTTCGATGCCGCGCTTGGCACCCACGAATACGATGGGAAGTTCAGCCCAGCGCAGCTTGGCACCTTGAGCCAGCGCCAGCGCCGGGAAGTAATGCCCGCCAGTACCGCCACCGGTAAGCACCAAAGCGTTCGAGAAATCCGGATCGATAGACATCATCCTTTCAGGCTACTCGCCCGCGCTTCTCAGCGGAATCCAGAGTCCGAGGTTAGAATCATCGGCTACGCCGTCCCCAAAAGGCGGCTTCGAATGGAGTCCACATGAAGATCCTGGTCGCCCTCAAGCAGGTGCCCGACACCGAAACAAAAATCAAAGTAGCCGCGGGCGGAACCAGCCTGGACCCAGCCGACGTCAAGTGGATCACTAGTCCCTACGACGAATACGCCCTGGAAGAAGGCCTGCGCCTGAAGGAAGCCAAGGGCGCGGAAGTGACAACCGTTTCCGTAGGCGAAGAGAAAGCCAAAGATGTGCTGCGGAATTCATTGGCCCTGGGCGCCGACAACGCTGTGCTGCTGAAATCCACCGAGACCGGCGATCCCCTGGCCGTGGCCAAGATCCTGGCGGCCTATGCCGAAGGCAAGGGCTTCGATCTGGTGCTCTTCGGCAACAAGGGCTTCGGCTCCGATAACGGTGCGGTAGGCGCCATGGTCGCCGAATTGCTGGGAATCTCCCAAGCCAACCTCGTCACCAAGCTGGAAGTGAGTGAAAGCACCTTCCGCGCCGAACGCGAAGGCGACGGTGGCACGGAAGTGGTCGAAGGCACCCTGCCCGCCGTGATCACAGCACAGCGTGGCCTCAACGAGCCTCGCTACGCCAGTCTGAAGGGCATCATGGCCGCCAAGAAAAAGACCATCGAAGAAGTGGATGGTGCCGCCGTCACGGCCGCCATGGCTGTGAGCGCCCTCACCCTTCCGCCCGCCCGACCCGAAGGCCGGAAACTTGATGGTGACGCCGCCACCCAGGCTCAAACACTCCTGGGCCTGCTGCGCGACGAAGCCAAGGTTCTGTAATTATCGACCAACGTGAATTGAGGGGATAACGATGATTCTGGTTTTTTGTGAACTCAAAGATGGCAAGATCCGCAAAGCAAGCCTGGAAGCGCTTTCCGAGGCACGCAAGCTCTCCGGCGAGGCACCCGTGGCCGCCCTGTTCGTGGGCGCTTCCTGTGCCGGTTCCAGTGATGCCGCCGCCTTCGGCGCCGATGCCATCATCAAGGTGGAAGGCCCCGCTCTCGGTGCCTATTCCAGCGATCTGTTTGCCGCCGTCATTGCCGATGCGGTGAAGGCCAAGGGCGCAACCGCCCTCCTGGGCGCCGCGACGCCCCTGGGCAAGGATGTGCTGCCCCGCGTGGCCGCCAAGCTCGACGCGGGCTACGCCGCCGAAGTGACCAGCCTCGCGCTGGTGGGTGGAAAGCTCCAGGCCATTCGCCCCGTGTATGCGGGCAAGGCCTTTGCCACGGTGGATTTCACCAGCGGCATCCAGGTGGCCAGCACCCGGCCCAATGTCTTCTCGGCGACCGAATGCCCCAAGGCCGGCGCCGTGGAAACCCTGCCCGTGCCTGCGGTGGACTTCAAGGCCATCGTGAAGGAAATCCTCGCCAAGGGCGGCGGCAAGCAGGATCTCACCGAGGCCGACGTGATCGTTGCTGGTGGCCGTGGACTGAAGGAAGGCGCCAACTTCAAGCTGCTCGAAGATCTGGCGGACGCCATCGGTGGCGTGGTGGGTGCTAGCCGAGCCGCCGTGGATGCGGGCTGGGGCATTCCCCATAGCATGCAGGTGGGACAGACCGGCAAGGTCGTGAGCCCCACGCTCTACATTGCCTGCGGCATCAGCGGCGCCATTCAGCACGTCGCCGGCATGAGCGGCTCCAAGGTCATCGTCGCCATCAACAAGGATCCCGAAGCGCCGATCTTCAAGTTGGCGAACTATGGGATTGTGGGTGATCTCTTCGAGGTCCTCCCAGAGTTAACCAAGGCCGCGAAAGCCCTGTCCCTCGCCAAATAATTCCCCCTTCCAAAACGAGTCCCGGCAATGCCGGGACTCGTTTTGTACCGAGAAAAATCAAACGGGCTCAAAGCCTTCGGAATAAAGATAATCCCGAGCATCTTCGGGATCGCCGAAGCGGGCGATGATTTCCACGCCTTCGCGGGCATCCCCATCGGCTACATCCAAACTGGAGAGGCCTTCCCGAATGATGCAAGCGCCGCCGATTTCATCGAGGCCGAGTTGCACCAATTCCCATGTCACGCCATGCTCGTCGTGCCAGACTTCGACCCGCATGCTCACCTAGGTGGCCTTCTCGAAGAAGAGAACGACCATGCCGAAACCCACGCGATCACCGGGTTTCAGTTCGCGCGCATCGCCCGGGGCCAAGCGATCACCCTTGATGTAGGTGCCATTGGCCACGCCGTGTTCTTCCACCAGGAAGTAGCGGTTGTGCTCGCAGAGCACACGGGCATGGCGACGCGAGATGCTGAGCTGAGGATCTTCGTCGGTGAGGTCGATATCGGGATGAATCCCGGTGTTGGGATCGAAGCGGCCCACCAAGGCGCCATGGGCCGTGATCGGAAATTTTTTACCGGAAACGACGGAGACCAGGGCAGTGTTGGTCGGCACCGCGCGATTGCGGGTTCGTCCGCCTTCGGAATCGGTGCGGCTACCAAGCTCACGATTGCGCTGGGCCAAACGCTGCATCATTTTCACGGAGACTTCCGGGTTCTGGCGGATCATGCGCAGAAACGTGCCCCTGGAAATGGCGATGAGATCCGTGTCCTCTAGCGCCACCACGGTATTGCCGCGAGGGATCGGCTCCAGCAGACTGCCTTCCCCAAAGAAATCCCCCTTGGAGAGTTCCTCGGACCAATCACCGACCGGCTCTTGGCCCACATATAGCCGCACTTTTCCGGAAAGTAGGATGTACATCTGCTGGGCCATTTCGCCCTTGCGATACACAACTTCGCCCTCGCTGAAGCGAAGTCGGCTTTGCTCGATAAAACTCGAATCGGTCATGTGGGGTTTCCAAAGCTGGATTAACCATACCCTGCTCTGCGGCCGGAGGAAATGAGGCATCGAGGCGTGCCTTTTTGCCGAGTGGGCTATTCTCAATGAATGCGCCTACTTCGCTGGATCCTTGCCCCTTTATCGCCCCTGTACGGCGCTGCGATCCGGGTACGCAACCGGGCCTTTGATGCCCACCCTGAGCGCGCCACCCAACTACCCGTGCCGGTGATTTCCATTGGCAATCTCAGCAGTGGCGGCACCGGCAAGACCCCCTTGACCCTGTATCTGGCCGAAGGCCTTCAGGCCGCAGGGTGGAGCAACGTGATTCTGTCACGTGGCTACGGGGGGCGGCGGGATGTGGACCCCATGGATGTGGCTCCGGATTCCAACCCCTCCCAAACTGGCGACGAGCCCCTGATGATGGCCCGTCGCCTCGGCCCTGGGCGGGTGATCGTGGGCCGCAAACGAACGGTGGCGGGACTACGAGCCTTGGGGCGGAATCCGCGTTTACTGCTGCTGGATGATGGCTTTCAACATCGCGCCCTGCATCGCGATGTGGATTTGCTGCTATTGGATGGAGTGCGTCGCTGGGGCAATGGGAAAACGCTGCCTCTCGGCGATCTGCGTGAACCCATGGAATGCGCCCAGCGTGCTCATGCCATGGTCGTGACAAGGGGTGCCCGAGCCCCCCGAGAAGAAATCCTGGCTTGGTGGCAACGCTATGGTTCTGGTGGTCCGGTGTTTTGGATCGATTTCGTCATCGGTGGCCTGCGGGCCCTTCCCGAGGGTTCTGCCCAACTTGAAACACAATCCGGACCGCTCTTTGCGTTCTGCGCCCTGGGTCATCCCGAAGCCTTTTATGCCGATTTGATCCTTGCGGGCCATCCCTGGGTGGGCTATCGCAGCTTCCGCGATCATCAAGCGATCACCAAGGGCACCCTTCAGCAGGTGGTGAGGGAAGCACGTCTCGCGGGGGCCGAGGGCTTGGTCTGCACGGAAAAAGACGCCGTCAAGCTCGGCCCGACCCATCTGGAAGCCCTCGATTTTCCCCTTTGGGTGGCGCAGCAGCAGGTGCAGGGTGCCGAACCTCTTTTGGACTTCCTGTTGGCCGCCCTCGCCCTCAAAAAGCCGTGAATTCATCCTTGTGGCGTGGTTTCACATCCTCAACGGTTTTGCCGAAGACCAGCGATAGTCCCATCAAAATCGCGCCGCAGACGATGCAGCTATCGGCGAAGTTGAAGGTCCAGTAGTGCCAGCCGAAGAAAATGAAATCGAGAAAATCCACCACTGCACCGTGGTTGATCCGGTCCAGGCCATTCCCTAAGGCACCACCAAGAATCAAGCCCAGGGCCCAACGTTGCAGGGTTGGCGTATTCTCTTTCAAAAATTCGTAGCCAAAATAGCCAACCGCCGCGACCCCGGCCACCAGGAAAACCAAATTGCGCACCCAAGCTGGAGCCGTGGCAAACGAACCAAAAATGGCTCCAGAATTAAACCCCAGCGTCAGATAGAAGAAACCGGGGATGACCGTCATGGGCTCGTGCGGCTTCAGGTGAGCCAGCACCCAGAGCTTGCTGGACCAATCAAGCAGCAGAGCCACAGCCGGGAGCAGAAGCCAGAGAAGTCGCCGCTTCACGCGGACCTCCCATCACTGAAAACACTCCAGCACCTGGGGCAAAGATCGGCATCCTCGCCCTGCCCGCTGCCCCCGCGATGATTCCAGCAGCGAGGACATTTCGTGCCTTCGTGAGCCTGAACTTGCACATCGAGATCAACACCATCCAAAACGATAAGGTTTGATACAACCAGGAGCTCATCGACCGCTTCGCCCAGAGCGGCAAGCACGGCGCGATCGGCCTCACCAAGGGTGAGTGTCACCACGGCATCCAGGCTGGTGCCGATGGTCTTGGCGGCGCGGTGAGGCTCCATGGCCGCCTGCACCGCTTCACGGATTTCCCAGAAACGATCCCAGGTTGCCGAAGGCTCCGCGCCTTCGACTTCGGGGAAGCGCTGTTCGAACACGCTGCCTTCCGTGCAGGGAATATTGGCCCAGGCTTCATCGGCGGTGAAGCTGATCACCGGCGCCATGAGAATCGCCAAGCCTTCAGCCAGTTTCTTGCTGACGGTGCGGCAACTGCGGCGGCGTGGGCTATCCATGGCATCGCAGTACAACCGATCCTTGATGATTTCGAAGTAGCGTCCCGATAATTCGAGCTGACAGAACGACAGAATCGCCTGGCTGGCCGTCAGGAAATCGTAGGACAGATACGCCTCACGAACCTGCTTCGTCAAGCGCAGGAAGGCGTTCCAGATCCAGCGATCCAGGGGCGTCCACTCAGCTTCTTCCGCGTTATCTTGCGCCGGATCGAATTCCGCCAGGGTGCCCAGCAGGAAGCGCAGGGTATTGCGCATCTTGCGATAGGCATCGGCGTTGCGCTCCAGAATTTCCTTGGAGATGCGGATGTCCTCGCTGTAATCCACGCTGGCCACCCACAGGCGCAAGATATCGGCGCCCAGGGTCTTCATGATTTCCTCCGGCGCCCAGGGTCTTCATGATTTCCTCGGGCGTGATCACATTGCCCAGGGATTTGGACATTTTCTGCCCTTTGCCATCCAACACGAAACCGTGCGTGACAACCGTGTCGTAGGGCTTCTTGCCGCTGGCGGCCAAGTTGAAGAGCAGGGACGAATGGAACCAACCCCGATGCTGATCCGAACCTTCCAGATAGATGAAGTTGCCGTAATCCTCGGGCGTCAACTCGGGACTCGTCTGGCAGACCACCGTGGCCGAAACACCGGAATCGATCCACACATCCAGGATGTCCGTCTCTTTCTGGAAGGTGGTGGAACCGCACGCGGTGCACGTCGCACCCGCAGGTTTCAACTGCTCCAAGGGCATATCGAACCAGGCTTCGATGCCCACTTCTTCGATGGCAGCGGCGGCCTTGGTGAAGACATCCGCATTCACCATCGGTTCGCCGCATTCGCTGCAGCGGAGCACGGTGATCGGCGTGCCCCAGCTGCGCTGGCGCGAGATGCACCAGTCGGGACGACCACTGATCATGGCGTGAATGCGGTTGCGGCCCTGAGCGGGCACCCATTTGGTAGCATCCACGCCGTCCAGGCCGAGTTCCCGAAGGCTCTTGCCCTTACCGGTGAGTTCATCATCCATGGTGATAAACCACTGTTCTGTGGCCCGGAAGAAAATCGGCGTCTTGGTGCGCCAGCAGTGGGGGTAGCTGTGCTGAAGGCTTTCCAGGTGCAGCAAGGCCCCAATGGCGCGGAGTTTCTCCACTACGATGGGGTTGGTGTCGAAGATATTTTTCCCTTCGAGATCTGGATCATTGACCGCCGGAACAAAGCGGCCATCGGGCCCCACCAGCTGCAACAACCCCAGGTGATGCGCCAAGTTGAAGTCATCCACGCCATGATCGGGGGCCGTGTGCACAAGTCCAGTGCCCGTATCCGCCGTAACGTAATCGGCCAGCAGCACCGGCGATTCGCGATCCAGCCATGCATGGCGAGCCTTGAGGCTCTGGAAAGCCAATCCCTTGCGGATGCCCTTGGTATGAAGTTCCACACCGAGTTTCTTCTGGAAATCTTCCAACAGCGACACGGCCACGATGTAGTAGCGATCGACGGCCTTCACCACGGCATATTCCATATCGGGATGCATGGCGATGGCCAAATTGCTGGGCAGCGTCCAGGGTGTGGTGGTCCAGATGGGCAAGTAGAGGGGCGTGGGCAGATCGAGGTGCCGGGCTTCCTCATCGGAAACCGGGAAGGCCACCGTGATGGCAGGGCTGGTCTTATCCGCGTGTTCGACTTCGGCCTCGGCCAAAGCGGTGCGGGCACCATAGCTCCAATGCACCACCTTCAGCTTGCGACGCACCGAACCGCTTTCGAACAGCTCGCCGAGCAGCCGCACCACGGCGGCTTCGTACTTGGGCTCCATGGTGACGTAGGGCGCGTCCCAGGCCCCCAGGACGCCGAGTCGCTGAAAACCGGTGCGCTGCGTATCGATCCATTTCGAAGCGTAGGCGCGGCATTTGGCCAGGAATTCCGAGCGGGGCATTTCGCGACGCTTGGGCCCGAGATCCTTTTCCACCGCATGTTCGATGGGCAGCCCGTGGCAATCCCAGCCGGGAATGTAGGGCGATTCGTAGCCATCCAGCCACAGGGATTTGACCACCATATCTTTGAGGATCTTGTTCAGGGCGTGGCCGATGTGAATGGCGCCATTGGCGTAGGGTGGGCCGTCATGCAGGATGCGGCGTCCCTTGCCCTTGCCTGCGGCATTATCGGCGCGACGCTTGGCTTCGACCCGCTCGTAGAGTTTTTCGCTCTTCCACAGTTCCAAGCGTTTGGGCTCGCGCTGCGGCAGATCCGCCTTCATCGGCAAATCCGTGCGGGGAAGGAAGACCGAATATTTCTTCTTCGCGGCCTTCGGCGCGTCCGCAGCGATCTCGCCGCCGCCCTGATGGGCAGGAATAGGGGTATTCGTCACGTCGCTCATGGCGCCCTCGTGCGCTGGGAGGTCCGCACAAGGACCCCGGAGTTGATCTATCAGACTACCCGGGGACATGGAATCTTGCGAAGCCTGAACCCTGCCACACTCGCCTCATGGATTGGTTTGCGCGCGACTTCGATCATCCCCTCTACTTTCGTATTTATGCCGATAAAGAGGCGGAGGCTGCCCTGGAAGGCCCTGCCCTTGCGGATTTGCTCGATCTTCCCGTGGGTAGTTCCGTCCTGGACTTACCTTGCGGCTGGGGGCGTCTCCAACCGGCATTGGAGGATCGTGGCCTTTGTGTGATCGGGGGGGATCTCAGTGCCTTGAACCTTGAACGCCACGCAAGGGAATACCCTGCCCCCCTGGTGCGACTGGATTTCCGCGCCCTGCCCTTCCGTGAAGCCTGCGTCGATGGCGTTTTCTGCGCCTTTACGAGCTGGGGTTATTTCGCCTCGGACGCCGAGAATTTGACCCAATTGCGGGAATTCGCGCGGGTGTTGAAACCGAGGGGCGTTCTTCTGCTCGACCTTACCGGGCATGATTTCTTGAAAAATGCTTCAGCATCCATCGAAAACACCTGGTTCCCCACCCCAGCGGGCTATCGCGAACGGGTTCGCTGGAGCCCCGACCGACGCCGCATCTGGACCGATCGCATCATGGATGGGGAACGCTTCCGGCACGACATTTGGATCCCAACTGGGAATGAGGTGCTGGAGTTCCTCGCACAGGCGGGCTTTGGATTGGATCAGGTTTGGAGCGGGTTGGATGGCAGACCGTGGCACCCCGAAGCGGACCGCTGGATCTATCGAGCCATCAGAATTTAATCTCGGATACTTCGCTTTTCTCGGACAAAGGGGTCCCCCCGGATTGCACACCCCGAGTGACCATTAAATAGGCCGCAAAGCCCAATCCGATGACTCCAAAGGCCCAGCGCGTGCCAAACACATCGATGAGCAGCCCTCCCACCAGTGGCCCCATCACCATGCCGATGGAATAGGCAATGTTCAGGATGGAAAACCCAGAGGCAAAGCTCTGACTATTCAGGCGCTCGACCTGGTCCGCCACCGCAGGGCTGCAGGGACTAACGATAAAGCTCAGGTTCAAGCCCAGGGCGGCCATGGCGAGCCCCACGGTCCAGACGCTTGGCATTAGGACGGGAAGAGGCAACAGAAACAAGGCTGTCACGAGGCCGATTCGCAGGACCCTCACCCGGCCCACCCGATCCGAAATGGCTCCCATCCAGGGACTGCTGAGGGTGTGCGCCAGGGCGGCAATGCCGAATAGAAATCCGATGCTGCGCGGTCCCAGGGCAAGGCGTTTGGCAAAATCCAACGGTAGGGCCGATTCCATTAGGGTCCAGAAACCCGAGCCCAGGGCTAAGGCCCCTGCGAATACGAGCACCACCCGATTGCGCAGCAGAACTCTCCAGGGAATCGGAGGTTCGCGGATGGCCTGGGTTTCCTTGAGCAAAAAGGCTCGACCCAACGCATCCAGCGCCACCAGTGCGATGCCTACATGAAAGGGGGCCATGCGGCCAAAGTAGTGATCCAAAAAACCAGATAGGGGCGGCCCGACGAGAAGCCCAAGGTTGGCCCCGGCGAAAACCGTGCCCATGGCGCTGCCTCTGGATTCTTTGGGGAAGTGATCTGCCACCAAGGCCATGCCGGGCAACCACGTGGCGGCTCCAGCCACACCCTGGAGCACCCGCGCCACCAAGAGCACCTCATAGCTGCGGCTATAGGCAAAGGCCAGAGTCGCGAAGGCCAATCCCCCCAAACCCCAAAGCATGGGCGCCTTGCGCCCGTAGCGATCCGTGAGTCGGGCCACCGGAAAGGTCGCCAAGAGCAGCGCCAGCGCATAGCTCCAGAAGAGCACACCGACCTGTGACTGCGTGAGCTGTAGCTCCTTGGCGTACCTCGGCAACAAGGGCACTAGCAAACAGTAGAGAAGCGTATCTACGAAAAAAGCGAGGGCCGTGACGGCCAATGCAAAGTGTCTCGGTTGAAGTCGTCCCATAAATTTAGATTACGAGGAACCAAGTTAAACCCGGCATCACTACCTTCGTAGCCCCAGTTAGTTCATCCATTTTGGAGGCATCGAGGTCGTCATGGGAACCTTGGACCTAGGCTTGGATCTGCACACCGAGGATCGCCTCGACGCCTTGCTCCTGCTCCTTCGGGAAGCCGACCCGACGTTTCCTTGGGATCGCCAGGAAGTCCTGCGACGGGTCTTGGATCAAGGCTTGCGAATGATGCTCGCGGAAATGCTGATGAATGGCCGCCGCCGCAGCAATGCGCGGGAGGGTTCAGCCAAGAATCGGGTGATGAAGCGCGATACCACTCAGGACTCGCCCCTGCTGATACGGGGGCTCATCCACGCAGATGCGAAGCAGGGCCTCGGCGACTTTTGAGGCCTCGATGGGCGCATATTTCCAGATTTGGGGCGAGTTCGGCAGAAAGGTCCGTGCCAGCGCCAAATAGGGTTTCGCCAGCAGGACCGCGGACAGCCGTTCTCCTAACCGAAACTCTTCCCGATCCCCTAACAACAGAGAAGGCCGCACGATCAGGTAGGGCAGCCCGGAATCCAGTAGAGCCTTTTCCACCTCCGCCTTGGTCTGAAGGTAGAAGCCTTTGGGCTGGGCAGCGCCGATGGAACTAACCAATCCAAAAATCGGCTTGGAATCCAAGGCAGCAGCCCGGTTCATCAGGGCACGGGGATAGTCCAGATCAACCTTCCGAAAGGCTTCGTGACTACCGGCTTTCTTCAGGGTTGTGCCCAGTGCGCAAAGAAGCACATCGCACCGAATTTCGCTGCCCAATTTGGCATACGAAGCCGGATCCTCGAAATCGAAGATAACCTCACGCACACGATCCGAGAGGTTCGTGAGAATCCCTGTTTTCCGGACTAGCGCCGTGAAGGAAACACCGGGGCGCTCGTGCAGTTGGCGCGTCAGTTCCTTCCCAATTAGGCCTGTGGCGCCCGCAATGACGACATGTTTCGCAATGGGTTGTTCCATGTTTATTCGCTCGCTTCCTTGCTGATGGCCAGCAGCAATCCAAGGATGGCCAGGGACGCCATGAGACTGGTCCCGCCGTAGCTAATGAAGGGCAGCGGAATGCCCTTGTTAGGGGCGATGCTCAAGACGACGCTCATATTCATGAAGGCCTGCATGACAAGCATTAGGGTGAATCCGATGGCACACAGGCGCAGGAAACTATCTCGCACGCGGCGCGCGATGCGATATCCCCGCCAGAGAATCGCCGAAAACAGCAGAAGCACAATGACAGTACCCACCAACCCAGCTTCTTCGGCAATCACCGCAAAAATAAAATCGTTGTGGGCTTCTGGCAGATAGAACAGTTTCTGCATGCTGTTGCCCACGCCAACACCCACCAGGCCTCCGTTGCCCACGGCGATAAGGCTTTGCAGCGCCTGGTGCCCCTTCCCGAGCGGATCGGCTTCGGGGTTTCGGAAGCTCATCATCCGCGCCATGCGGTAGGGACTGGCAATCACCGCCACGGAAACCCCTAGGAGAATGACACCGCCAAAGCCTGCCAAGAGCGTCCGATGCAATCCACCTAAGAGAACCAGCACAAAGACCACGAGAATCACTAAGGCTGTAGTGCCGAAATCCGGTTCAAAAAGAATCAATCCCAAGGGCAATCCCAGAATCAAGATCAACATCACCAACTTGGGCAGGGAATCCTGAATTCGGCCCCAAACCTCCTGGTGGCGTACCATCCACCAAGCTGTGATCAGCACCGCAAGAGGCTTGAAAAATTCGGACGGTTGGAAGCGTTGACCGAAAATCCGGATCCAGCGATGCGCGCCCTTCACATCGGGAAAAAAGAACACTGCCACCAATAGCAGCACAAAGATTACGTAGGTGATCTGCAGGGGGCGCGGCCTTTCGCGCAGCATCCCCAGTTCAACTTGGCTCAATGCCAGCATCATGGCAATGCCGATAACTCCTGCCACAACTTGTTGCGCCAGGAAGGTTGTGGCAACGCTGCTTTTCAGGCCCGACGCCGAATAGACCCAAACCATTCCAATGGCCACCAAGAGCAGCGCACAGAGGAGAAGCCAACGATCAATGGGCCTTCGGACATCAGGAATCATGCTGCCCTGATTGTAGGGGAAATCGGCCCACCTGCTACCACCCAGACTGGGATAGGACCTGCCGCCAGCCTGCGATCCGTTCCCGCAAACCTAGCCCATCGATGGCGACATCATCCAACCGCGAATTCTCATACAGAATGTGATGGCCCGGCGCACCGCAGAGAATGTCGGCCAGATGCACGGCCAGTAAAGGGCTAAGCCTTGATGTCCGAATGCTGCTGGGCGTGTGATGCAGGCTGACAGCCTCGAGCACTGCAGGCTGGATACCCCACATCCCCAGCAGAAAAGCCCCAACCTCAGGGTGTGCCAAGCCAAATTCTTTCTTCTCGGCCGAAATCATCGTTACTTGATTGGGTTGAACCCGTTCCACGACACGGTCATAGCGTTCGGGAAAGCCCTTGGCCAGCACGAGGATGCCCACGTCATGGAGCATCCCGCCCAGGAAGGCCTCAGCGCAGAGCGGCCGGGACAATCCTTCCATCGCCGCCAGGGCCCGGGCGCCCTTCGCCACACTCAAGCTGTGCTTCCATACGTCCACGATGGAAAGTCGCTGCGTGCCCAGCTGACCAACCTGGTCGAACACTCCGTGAACCAGCACCAGAGCCTTGATGGTGTCCGTGCCCAGAAAGGCCACGGCATCCTGAATATCAGGCACCGAACGTCGCAACCCAAAAAAGGCGCTGTTGACCAATTGCAGGATTTTGGCGGTCATACCCACATCCTGCCGAACGATTTCGCCCACCTGCCGCACCGTGGTTTCCTCGTTCTCCAGCGCCCGGCAGAGCTCCCGGTAGAGTCCGGGAACGGAAGGCAGATTTTCGATTTGTCCGAGGTACCGGGTCACAGCCGGGTCCGCGCCCACACGTGCGAGGTGCCCTGCATTGGCCACCATGGCCAGGAGTTGGTCCAGGTCAAATGGAACAGGAAGAGCCTGGTGGATGGTGGTTATATTTTGAGCTACTTGGTCGCGATCGGCCGGCGTCGACAACGCAATTCGAAGTGCCGTCGGGTGCAACTCCAGGGCCGCACGAAGCACCTGGCCACCACTGATTTCAGCCATGGCCAACGAAGTCACCAGCACCTCGACGGGCTGGCTCTGCAGCCAGGCCAAGGCTTCGTGACCGCCTGGAGCAAAATGCATCTGCCACTCGCGTTCCATGGGTTTGACCAGGGATTCGAGAGAGCTCAAGGCTTGAGCGTCATCGCTCACAAAGAGGACATGTCGTTTCATGACTTCCTAAAGTCTTAGGGCAAGAGTCATCCAGGTGGATTCGATCAGAATGAACCCGGAGAACCAAGCCGAGAATAATCCGTGTGAAATTGGTTTAGAGGACCAGCCGTTCCTGATATTCCCCGTAGACTTCGCGCAAGGTATCGGAAACTTCGCCTACGGTGGCTTCGGCCTTCACGGCATCCAGAATGTAGGGCATCAGATTGTCTGTCGCGGTGGCCTTGGCCTTTAGCGTTTCAAGCTTGGTGCGCACAGCATCGTTATCACGCAGGCTGCGATACTCAGCCACCTGCTTGCGACGCATGGCGCCCAGCGCCTCGTCCACCCGCAAGAGATCAGGCTTGGGCTCATTCTTGATGGCAAATTTGTTGACGCCCACCACGATCTGTTCGTCCCGCTCCACGGCCTTCTGATAGGCGTAGGCGGCGTTCTGGATTTCACGCTGGGGAATGCCCTTTTCAATGGCCGCGACCATGCCACCGGCTTCATCGACCTTGGCGATAAGGGCTTCGGCCATGGCCTGAAGTTCATCGGTCAGGCTCTCGATGAAGTAGGAACCACCGAAGGGATCCACCACATCCGCGATGCGATGCTCGTAGGCCAGAATCTGCTGGGTGCGCAGGGCAATGCGGGCGGAAATTTCGGTGGGCAAGGCCAGCGCCTCATCCCGGCTATTGGTGTGCAGGGACTGGGTGCCACCGATGACGGCGGCCATGGCCTGCACCGTGGTGCGCACGATGTTGTTATCGGGCTGCTGAGCCGTGAGCGTTGAACCAGCGGTCTGGGTATGGAAGCGCAGCATCTGGCTCTTGGGATCGTTGCAGCCGAAGCGCTCCTTGATGATCTTGGCCCACATGCGCCGGGCAGCGCGGTACTTGGCCACTTCTTCGAAAAATTGGTTGTGGGCGTTGAAGAAGAAACTGAGCCGTGGCGCGAAGGCTTCGATCTTCAGACCAGCTTTGAGACCGGCTTCGATGTAAGCGATGCCATCGGCCAGCGTGAAGGCGATTTCCTGGGCGGCGGTGCAGCCCGCTTCGCGGATGTGATAGCCCGAAATGGAAATGGTGTTCCAGTTGGGCACCTGCTCTGAGCAAAAGGAGAAGATGTCAGTGATCAGGCGCATGGAAGGCCGGGGCGGGTAGATGTAGGTGCCGCGGGCCATGTATTCCTTCAGAATGTCGTTTTGGATGGTGCCGCTCACCTGATCAAAACGCACACCCTGCTCTTCGGCCACGGCCAGGTAGAGGCTCAACATCACGGCCGCTGGGGCGTTGATGGTCATGGAGGTCGACACCTTATCCAAGGGGATGTCCTTGAACAGCGTGCGCATATCGCGGATGGAGCAGCAGGACACGCCCACCTTGCCCACTTCACCCAGGCTCATGGGATGGTCGGGATCCATGCCGATCTGCGTGGGCAAATCGAAGGCCACGGATAGGCCCGTCTGGCCCTGATCCAGCAAGTAGCGGTAGCGGGTGTTGGATTCCTCGGCCGTGCCGAAACCGGCGTACTGGCGCATGGTCCATAACCGCCCCCGGAAGCCCGTAGGCTGGACGTGGCGGGTAAAGGGATAGCTGCCGGGCTTGCCTAGATCCCTGATCGGATTGAAGGTTTCGGTATCGGCTGGGGTATAGCTATTTTTGAGCGTGATGCCCGAGGTGGTCTCGAACTTGGGGGAGCGCAACTTCGCTGGATCTTCCTTGGTAGCCAATTGCTCGCGGACCTGGTTCAGGAAATCGGGCTGAAACATGAAGCCTCCCATGGATTGCATTAGGTTATCAGGCCTGAAGAGCCAACTTTGTCACGAGCGCCGTGACCACTCCTGCCAAACCAACGCGCCAATTTTCGATTATTGCTGCGCAACACCTTAGACTGGGAAAACTTTCACCTGGTGATCCCATGCTTGCGACCCCGCCGCCTCCGCCTCCCATCGTAATCCTTGCCGGTGCCGATCTTTGGCAGGATGACGGCGTTCAGGGGAAGGCCCAATCCGGCCAAGCCCTCGCGATTCGCGGCGAAAAAATCGCAGCCATCGGCCTGAAAGCCAATCTAATCAAGCGTTTTCCTAAGGCCCAGGTCGTCAATCTCGAAGGTGGAACCCTGCTACCGGGCTTCGTCGAGGGCCACTGTCATGTGGAAGGCCTAGGCAAATTGGCCTTCTATACGGATCTCGGCAGCACGAAAAGTCTGGAAGAAGCCCTAACGCGAGTTCAAACCTGGTGTGCCGCCAACCCCAACGGTTGGGTGCAGGGCCGAGGCTGGGATCAAAATCTCTGGCCGGGCCAGGCTTTCCCAGCGGCCGCCGATCTGGATCGGGTTACCGGGTCCCGCCCGGCGGCCCTAGTTCGCGTGGACGGACACGCCATGTGGGCCAACTCGGCAGCCTTGAAGGCCGCCGGGATCACAGCCGCTACAGCCGACCCCAAAGGGGGTCAGATCCTACGCGATGCCACCGGGAACCCCACGGGCATCCTGGTGGATTTGGCGATGGAATTAGTGGAAAAAGTGCTGCCTCCGCCCACGATGGAAAACCGGGAAGCCTGGGTTAAGCAAGGCCTTCTGGCACTTCGCAACCTGGGCTTTACGGCGGCCTGCGATATGGGTGGTGATGCCACGACCCTTGCGATCTATCGCCGCCTAGCCGCCGCCAAGGCCCTGCCCATTCGAGTGTTCAGCTATTT